>Ga0099364_10007831_pt1 | contig 15174 bp, 15 predicted proteins | sample TergutTh196P3_FD_73070 | JGI IMG/M metagenome (GOLD analysis project Ga0099364, IMG submission 73070) | Microcerotermes parvus P3 segment gut microbial communities from Pointe-Noire, Republic of the Congo - Th196 P3 | ecosystem: Host-associated > Arthropoda: Insects > Digestive system > Gut ... | reverse complement strand
GCCGATATTATAGTATTGGCGGGCGTCAATTTCATGGCAGAGACGGCAAAGATACTAAATCCGTCGAAAAAGGTGTTTCTTCCCGACCCTGAGGCGGGTTGTTCGTTGGCTGATTCATGCCCTGCCGACAAGTTCGAGGCGTTTGTGAAGTCGCATCCGGAACATACCGTGATAACTTACGTGAACACAACGGCAGCCGTCAAAGCGCTTTCCGACATCGCCTGCACGTCTTCAAATGCCGTGCGGATAGTAGAATCGTTGCCCGAAGACGAAAAAATTATTTTCGCACCTGACCGCAACCTCGGCAACTATATTAACAGCCTGACGGGGCGCAGTATGTTGCTTTGGGACGGCGCATGCCACGTACACGAGGAATTTTCGCTCGAAAAAATCCTCGAACTGAAAAAGGCGCATCCGCAGGCAAAAATTCTGGCGCATCCCGAATGTCAGAAACCTATTCTAATTGTTGCCCACCATATCGGCTCGACAGCTGAATTGCTGCGTTTTTCAAAAACCGACGCGACAAACGAATACATAGTGGCTACCGAATCGGGAATACTGCACCAGATGCGGAAAGCAAGTCCGCAAAAACTCTTCATTCCCGCCCCGCCCAAAGATTCGACCTGCGCCTGCAACGATTGCCGATACATGAAATTGGTGACCCTTCAAAAGATATACGATTGCCTCGTAAACGAAAGCAACGAGGTTGTACTTGAGGAAGAACTGCGGATAAAGGCTGAAAAACCGATTAGAAGAATGTTAGAATATAAGTAAATTAAAAATATAAAAATAATGCGAAGGAATCAATACAAACCACAAATTTATTTTCATCCGGGTGAAACATTGGATGAAAAATTAGGAGAAATGGGTCTGAAACCGGAGGATTTTGCCGAATTTATCGACAGACCGTTGAAAACCATCAATGACGTTATCAACGGGAAAACCGCTATTACCCAAGATTTGGCTGTACAGCTTGAAACAGCGACCAAAATCCCGACCCATTTTTGGTTGAACAGTCAGCGAAATTATGACGAGTTTATAGCAAGGAAGTATAAGAAGGCAGTTAAAGAAGCAGTTCTGATTTAAATAAAAAGCAGTGATAATAACGTTTAAGGATAACAAATTAGAAAAACTTGCAAATAATTATAATAAATGTCAGCAAGTAATGGGTAATATTCGGACGAAACTTTTTATTAAGCGTCTGAATGACTTGTATGGGGCTTGTTCTTTGGAAGAGGTTAAAAATTTACCCGGCAGATATCATGAACTAACCGGAAATAGAAAAGGTCAATGGGCGTGTGACCTTGACCATCCTTATAGATTAATTTTTCAACCTATTGAGGAACCGATACCAACTGATGAAAACGGAAAATACATTTGGCTTGAAATTAAAGAAATAGAAATTATAGAAATTATAGATTATCACTAAAAAAATATAAAAATAATGCGAAGGAATCATTTTAGAAATATCACCCTTTTCTTATTAGTTTGTCCACTTTTTATGTTTGCACAAACTAATACGAATACTAATCGCGACGGGCATACAGTAATCTATCACACAAATGGCAGGGTTGCCAGCGAAGGAATGATGCGCGACGGCAAACCCGACGGATTTTGGAGGTCGTATTATCCAACCGGAGTTAAATATACTGAAGGAAACCGCGTCAACTTCCTGATGGACAGCACATGGGTGCTTTATACTGTTGCCGGCGACACGTCCGAAATTATCAATTATATGCTCGGAAAAAGAAGCGGCTTTAGCTTTGTATTTGAAACAATTACCGAGCGAAATAATGCATCAAGGCATTACTTGAAATCAAAGGAAATGTACCTTGAAAACAGGCGCGAAGGGTTGGCATATTATTATTATCCAAGCGGAAAACTCCGACAAACCATCAATTTCAGAAATAACAGACGACAAGGTAGCGGTAGAATATTTGACGAAAATGGAACAGTTATAACTTTAGAGGAATACCGCAATGGAGATTTAGTTGAGCGCCAACATATTAACCGCATGAACAATCAAGGTGAAAGGCATGGCGTGTGGAAAACATTTTACCCCAGCGGAATGCTAAAGGAAGAGGAATATTACAAAAACGGAACGCTTGATGGCGAAAGTAATTTTTACTCTGAAAGAGGAAACCGCATAAACCGAATTTTTTACAGCGATGGTAATATTATTGAAGAAGGTATTCCGTTGATGGCAGAAGTTATTGATTTGACTTCATATTGGGAAGATGGAAGAACTATCAGACGTAAAGGTCGTTATCTTGATTCTATTCCAGTTAATTTTCATTTTTTTTACAATAGAGAAGGTAAACCCGAAAGTTCTATCCGTTACAGTCTAAACGGAACAGGCATTAGTACCGGCGAGGGACCGGTTGACGAAGACGAAAACCGTACGGGCGAATGGAAGCTTTATTTTGAAACCGGCGAACTACGTGCAAACGGGAGATATGCTAACGACCGTCAACATGGCGAATGGCATTATTATTCACAAGACGGCAAAAAGTTTCAAACAGGCAATTTCAATATGGGTAGACGTGAAGGCAAGTGGATGTGGTTTTTTCCTTCGGGTGAAATTTTTCGCGAAGAGACCTTAATGAGAGACCAGCTTCACGGCTTGTGCATCCAATATTCCGACAGCGCAACCATTGTAGCCAAGGGCGAATACGTGGAAGACGAACGCAATGGATTTTGGATTGAACATATAGGCGACATACGCGAAGAAGGCAATTACATCATGGGCGACAAAGACGGGATGTGGAGGGCATACCACAGAGACGGACAACTATACCACGCCGGAAATTTCGTGCAAGGAAGCCCCGACGGACGCCACCTGATATATTATCCCGACGGAACGCTAAAGGAAGAACAACACTACGTTATGGGACGACGCTACCGGAACTGGAGAAAATATTTCGAAAACGGAGAACTGTTCCTGACAATTACTTATAATGACGATAGAGAAATCAGAATAAACGGGATCAGAGTAGATAGATGAGCCGTTAAAAATAAAAAAAAAATTATTTATATTAAAAAATCAATTATTTTTGCGGCTTGAAAAAATAGGTAATTAATTTTAAACATAATTTTTATAATGAATAGAATATTTTTAACAGTGCCTTCGGGCAAAATGGCGTCGGATGCCGCCGCAAAGATTAGAGCCAAACTTTCAAAAGACATGAAAGATGGCAAGCCAATCGAATTAGCCTCTTCGGGCAATGTTACCGGTGAAAGCGGAGAACAAATGAACTTGAAGGTTCAGCCGGGAAAATTGGCTTCCGACGCCGCCGCAAAAATTAGAGCCAAACTTTCAAAAGACATGAAAGAGGGCAAACCTATTGAATTAGCCTCTTCGGGCAATGTTACGGGCGACAGCGGAGAACAAATGAACTTGAAGGTTCAGCCGGGTAAATTGGCTTCGCAATGGTATCAAAGAGACCCTCAACGTTTAGCCGATGAAAGAGAAGGGATGCGCCGATTTTTTCCGCAATTCACATTAGAAAAAATGGATGACGGACGCTATTATTGGCATGGAACCTTAAAACCGGGCGTCCTGCCTAATGGATGGGCGTGGGAAGTGGCTGCAATATACAATAATGACCATCCAAAACCCGTCATGGGAGGCTCGGTAAGAGTAATTTTAATAGAACCGAGTATTGAAACCGTGATAGATGCATTAGGCTGGCGTCCGCATCACCTCCTTCGTTGTCCGGTCGACGGAGAATATTTGTGTACAACGCGGGCTGATGATATGAGCTATCAAACAATGGCTGAAACAACGGCTATTCAAACTTTAACATGGGCTGTGAAATGGTTGACCGCATTAGAACTTGTGATGACAGGAGATTTAAGCGCCGAATTGTTTAACAGACCTGATGGTATATAAATAATGAACATACACCAGGTTGTATTTACAAAGCGCGCGTTCAACGCTATTGTAACTGAAACCATTGACAAGAACCCTCTTGAAACAGGAGGAATATTTATCGGATACCTCTTGGATAATGGAATATGGGTAGTTGTAGAAACAATTCCCCCCGGAATTGAAACAACAAATCAACATGCTTATTTTGAATATGATACAAAATTTGTTAACTATGTGGCGAATGTGGTAGCAAAGCAGTATAAGGGCAATTTATCCGTATTAGGGCTCTGGCACCGACATCCGGGTAGTATGGATGTCTTCTCATCTACCGATGACACAACAAATATCAAGTTTGCAAAGGAAAATAAATTTGGAGCTATATCGGCGATAGTGAACTGCGACCCTAATATGAGATTGACAATGTATCATGTAGACAGTCAATGTAATTACATGAAGATTGATTGGTCGGTAGACGATGGCGTTATTCCCGAAAATCTATTGGAGCTTCGATATTCCAACGTATCAGAGCTTCCATCGTTAGGTTGTGGTAGCGGGTTAAGATTAGGAGTGGTCGAAAAAATCAAAAAAAAGTTTTCATGAAAAAATTGAAGATTGCAGACGGAGAATTAGGCGCAATATTGTTGCCATGGTATATCAGAGAACCCGAACGATTGGAGGCTGAAAAAGAGGGAATGGAAACGTTTTTCCCCCAGTTCAAATTGAATAAAATGGATGATGGGCGCTATTATTGGCGCGGAACATTGCGTCCGGGCGTGTTGCCGGATGGATGGGCATGGGAAGTGGCGGCAATATATGATAATGCGCATCCTAATTCTGTTTTTGGAGGAGCAGTTAAAATAGTCTTGTTAGAACCTGAAATTGAAACTGTTATTGAGGCATTGGGGTGGAGACCCTATAGCCTTATTGATTGCCCCAATGACGGAATTTACCTTTGTACTGCAATGGTTGATGACATGAAGAACTCCCATACAAAATACGAAACGACCGCTGTGCAAACTTTGGCGCGCGCCGTAAAATGGCTAACAGCATTAGAATTAGTGATGGCGGGCGATTTAAGCGAGGAATGGTATAACGAGCCCGTAGACATGAAACAGATTGTGTTCACAAGGCGAGCCTTCAATGCTATTGTAACAGAGACAATTGACAAGAACCCCGATGAAACAGCCGGAGCGCTTATTGGACGTCTTTTGCAACATGGAGTATGGATTGTGGTTGATACAGTTCCGGCAAGACTTGAAACAAAAGAACAGCAGACTTTTGAATACGATATGAATCTCATTAACAGCCTGGCAAATGGAATAACAAAACAGTATAGTGCTGAACTATCCGTAATAGGATATTGGCGACGCTATCCTGACAGTGTATTCCCGCAAATTATTGAATCTATATCTAAATCGGAAACCACCGGATATTTAGAGAATGAAACACTGTCTGTATTTGTAAACTGCGTTCCTGAAATAAGCCTGAAAACCTATCACATTGACACGCAATACAAATATACTGAAATGGATTGGATTGTGTCTGACGAATACATTCCCGAGCATATATTAGAATATAAGTTTAACGGACTATCAGAACTCCCTGATTTAAAATGCAATAATGAAAATAATTAATACCATGAAAATTAAAGTTATACAAGAACCGGAAATAATTTTCCCGACACAAATTTTAGAGAATAAGTATGTTGGCGAGTTGAAGGGCTATTTCGTAGAAAATTCGAATACCTACAATGTTTTGCCGTTCGACGGCGAGGCAAGTATAGAAGAAAACCGGATTTATCCAATCGGATTTATATTGCCTGCCAACCCGTTTAAGTTTATCGACAAGGAAATTGCCGCGCAGGTACGATACCTTGAACGTAAGGAAGTTAGCTCGCCTGACGAAATTGCCCGAAAAATTCAAGAAAAACTTAAAACGGGAGGCGAAAGCGCTAAATATTTTGAAAAAGAAAATTTGAAGGCAGAGACTTCAAAAATAATTAAGGAAATGGCGCTTGAAAAATCTTCCGTGCAAGAAGCCATCGAATCGTGGATAGAAAAAATATTTGTCCCTCAACTTTATCTTTCGCCGAGCAACAAAAAAGATAGCGCAGTTGTAGGATATTGGGACAATGACAGCCTGCAATTTGTTCAAATGACTTCTCGTCGCGAGTGCAAGCAAGTGAAATATTCGCTCAAATTAGACGTTTTTTCACGAAATACAGGCATATTGGAATCCGACATCATGCTTGAAAAAGGAGCGCTTTTCATCGGATGCGGTTCAGTTGGAAGTTTTTTTGCACTTGAACTTGCAAAAGCAGGAGTAGGACGATTTATGCTGATTGACAATGATACGTTTGGATATCACAATATTTGTCGCCACCAGTGCGGAATATACGATGTAGGACGTTATAAGACCGATGCTCTGAAAGAGCGTATTCTGCAAATTAATCCATACGCAAAAGTAGTAACGAAAAATATGATGATTCAGACTGTACCGATAGCTGAATTGGAGGAGTTTTGCGACAAAAACACAATCGTTGTCGGAGGCGCTGACAACAGAGAAGGCGACTTGTACGCAAACGGGCTGGCGCAACAGATTGAAATGCCGTTCATGTCGATAGGATGCTGGGAAAGAGCTTTTGCAGGCGAAATATTTTACTGCCTGCCGCGCAATATGCCCAACTATCAGGATTTTGTTGAAGTAACGGGCGTAATGTCGGCGCGGGTAACACAAAACCGACAGTTTTATACTACCGAAGATGATTTGAAAAGAATAACCTTCGAGCCCGGAATATCTGCCGATATAAATTTTGTGACTATTATCGCTGTTAAGATGGCTTTAGATATTTTGAACATAGGAAACGAAAACTATACTCAAAGGCTGCTGCCTCACTTAACCCAATATACTTTGATATGCAACACAAATGACCCAAAAATTGGCGGCGAAACGGCAGAAATATTTTCTTATCCTTTACAGGTGTCAACAAGCATAGTGGTACCCTATTCAAAGAAAAAGGAAGATGGCGCAGTTTGATGAATACGGGAGACGAATAAATCCAAACTTCCAATCGCAACAAGTAGGAAACTTTGAATATCATCGCACTACCACAAATAATTACAATGTCTGGGGAGTAGCAAATGATTTTATAACAAGTATTGGCGATTGGTTTTCAGAAAATGCCGAATCGGCGTCGAATAACCTTGCAGTTATTTTTTATTACGGCTCATGGGTAGTGCTGGGAATTTCAGTAATAGTAGGGCTATTCAGCAGTATCTTTGGAGCGATAATGCTTGCTGTGATAGGCGGTATTATTACATTTTACGCTTCTGCGATATTATTCTGGGTAATGTATTATTTTCTATTAATTTTATTTTGGATTTTCAGATACGTCTTCTATAACCTTTATGTGCTGCTGTTTTGCGTTTTGTTGATATTAGGGATTTCTTTTTCAAATACAATTCAGCATAAAATCAATAGAACGCCTAATACCGAAATAGTTGAACCCGTTGCTGACTCAAAAAAATACGTAGTAACAGCATCCTCATTAAATGTTCGTAGCGGCAGAGGCGCGTCATATCAAACGCTTGGCTCGCTGCAAAGAAACCGGATAGTTGAAGTACTCGAAGTGCAAGATAACTGGGGAACAATAATCTACAACGGCAGAACCGGATATGTCAGTATGGAACATCTGCGGGAAGTCGCTGATTAATAAATAAATAATGAAAATAATATTCAAAATAATATTGCTGTTAATCTTCACATCTGCCTATTCCCAAGAATCGCCGGCAAACAGATTGAAACAGCATGTTTACGCGCTCGCCGACGATTCGCTCAAAGGAAGAAAAGCAGGAAGCGTATATGCGCAAATAGCCGCTGATTATATCGCTGAACAATTGAAAAAAACAGGAATAGCGCCATGGGACGGCGAATCTTATTCTATGCCGTTTATGAATAATAGATACAACAACCTTGTTGCAATAATAGAAGGAAATCATCCTGTTTTGAAAAATGAATACATAATCGTGGGGGCGCACTATGACCACATAGGATACGAAGAAGGAAAACTTGGAGAGTTAATAATTTTTAACGGAGCCGATGATAACGCTTCAGGAACTGCCGTAATTATAGAATTAGCGCAAAAATTGAAAGAAATACAACCCCGATTGTCAAGAACAGTGGTACTGATAGCCTTCGACGCAGAAGAAATTGGACTTTACGGTTCTAATGATTTTGCGAATAATCCGCCCTTCCCTATAAATGACGTAAAACTGATGTTCAGCGTCGATATGGTAGGATGGCATCAAACCAGCGGTTACTTGCAATACAGCGGTGTAGGCACTATAAAAAAAGGAAAACAGAAAGTTTTGAACGCTAATCTTATTCCCGAAGGACTTAATGTGACTACAAAAAAATTTGAACGTAGCCTGCTCACCGCTACCGACACTTATGGTTTTGCCCGACAAAAACGTCCTACTCTTGCAGTTTCTACCGGTATGAAATCGCCCTACCACAAGCCCGAAGACATGGCGCATCTGATTGATTACGAAGGCATGGCGTTAGTTACCGAACATTTGACAAATCTTGTTCATGCCGTTTCAATTGACGAAAATTTTAAGCCTTCGGGAAGGATTGCGCCAAAGCATAGACAGCCCGGCAAACTAACCTTTGCTATTACGGCTAATATAGGCTACAACTATCATTATTATACTGCCGGACCGATGGACGGCAAGCCGGTCGGTTCTTATGGCATAGGGCTGTCGGCAGGAACGAATACTTCGCTGTTTGCCGTACGCCCCGAAATTTTTTATGATTTCATTCAGGCGAAACACCCCGAAGGAAGAATAAGCGCACATAGCGTAACTATACCGCTAAATCTTTTGATACAAACCCCGCCCGACGCCATCGCCGGAGTGGCTGTTTTTGCAGGTCCCTACTACAGCTACAGATTCGACGGAAAGATTGGCAGCGAAAAACTCGATTTTAAAAATATTTTCAAAAAAGAAGAATTTGGACTAAACTACGGAATCGAAATTCGCCTTACGCCTTTTCGTATAGGAATAACAAGCCGACACGCTTTAACAAACTTCTCTCGCGAAAAAAATACCGGTGGCGCATATATACGAAATAGAGCATGGTTCGCAAGCTTGAGCTATCTGTTGTGACACACCGGAGTTGTTTTTCCCGAGATTTGCGGAACAAATGATGCAAAAGCGCGATAAATACAAAATAAAAGATTTTTTTTCAAAAAGTTTTGCAGTTAAAAAAAAACAGACTATCTTTGCAAAAAAAAAATTATATGAAATATCAGTATTTATTTTATTTATGCGCCTTAGCGCTGTTTTTTAGTTCTTGTGGTTCGTCCGATGACGGCGGGCAGCCTTTATCGCAGCAAATGGTTGAATCGCAGGCATTACAGAGGACTCTTCGAAACGGAGAGTTACAACCATTGGCTACTGATTTTTGGGGTTATGTACCGGGATTGGTTGCTAATAGCGTGTTGAAAACTTGGAAGCAATATCCTGAAAAGGAAGAGTACTACCAAGTTGTAAAAGCTTATGTAGACCATAACTTGCTGGAAGGCGATTCGGTCAGAGTTGGTCAACACAACGTAGACGATTTGGCTGCGGGTAAAATACTTATTACTCTTTACGCCGTTGAAATGGAAAAGGGTAATGTAGAAGACGCTATGCGCTACAAGCGATGTGTTGATTTTTTGAGAAACAAGCTCAAATATAATCACAGGCGGGTTGCTGAGCATCTGCCCGGTGCCGGACGCTGGATTCACAAGGCGCATTATCCCGGACAGCTGTGGTTAGACGGACTTTATATGGGACCTGCCCTTTATGCCGAATGGCAGCACTATTTCGGTCATGAAAACGGCGACGCGGATAACATGGAATCATGGACAGATATAGCGTTGCAGTTCGATGTTCAGCATCAATACACGTGGGACAGCGAAAAACAGCTGAATTATCATGCCTGGGCAGCCGACCCTGACGACCCTAACGCATTCTGGGCGCGAAAAGAAGAGCCATTTCGCGGAACCTCACCCGAATTTTGGGGCAGAGGCGTAGGATGGTATTTTGCAGCAATGGTTGACGTGCTTGAATGGATGCCCAAAAATCATCCTAAACGTCCAAGAGTAGAAGAAATTGCTCAACAAGTTGCTGCCGGATTAGTTAAATACCAAGACGCATCGGGAAGCTGGCACCAAGTTTTACAGTATGATGCATCCAAACATGCAGATGGAATAGGCGATACCGTTAATGGACAAGTTTTCAACATTTGCGATAATCCTAATTATTTAGAATCGTCGGCGTCGTCAATGTACACGTATGCATTCCTGAAAGGAGTGCGACTGAACATTTTTGACAGGGCAACTTATCTTCCGGTTGCGTTGAAAGCATATCAGGGCTTGTTAGACAATTTTATTGTAGAAGGAGAAGAAGACGGTATATTAAACATAATACAGTCGTGCAATTCTGCCGGATTAGGAGCCGCAAACAATTTGTCGCGAACGGGGACAATAAATTATTACTTGTGCGGACAGGATACCTGGATAAATAGAAACGAGGGAAAAGCAATAGGTCCGTTCATTATGGCAAGTTTGGAAATGGAACTGCTTAAAAAAGGAAATAAAAAATAAAAAAAATAATTTCTTAATTTTAAATGACATGAAAAAATTTCTTGTATTTGCTTGTTTTGCTTGTATGTTTTTTCAAGCGGCAGCCCAAAATCAAATCATTCAAAAGGATACCGTCATAGTTTCGCGTGATGGAACCGGCGATTTTCGCACTATTCAGGAGGCTTTCGCCCTAATTCGCGTTTTCCGACCCGACCCCACAGTAGTGTTCATCAAAAAAGGGGTATATAAAGAAAAATTAGTGTTACATTCGTGGCTACACGACATTACCCTGATAGGCGAAGAGCGCGACCAAACTATAATCACGTGGGACGACCACGCTCGCATCAACAATATGGGCACTTTCCGCACGTATACATTCCTAATTCAGGGCAATAATATTACGGTAGAAAATCTTACCATCGAGAACAATGCAGCCCAGATGGGACAAGCCGTAGCGCTTCATGCCGAAGGCGACAGATTGATATTCCGCAATTGCCGTCTACTTGGAAATCAAGATACGTTCTTTGCCGGACGCAACGGCTCGCGACAATATTTTGTAGATTGCTACATAGAAGGCACAACCGATTTCATTTTTGGACCATCAACATGCTGGTTCGAAAATTGCATCATTCATTGCAAAAGAAATTCCTACATAACAGCCGCATCAACGCCGGAAGACCATGAATTTGGATATATTTTCAATCGTTGTAAAATCACGATGGCAGAAGGAATTGACAGGGTATATCTTGGGCGTCCGTGGCGTCAGTTTGGCATGACGCTGTTTATGAACTGTGAAATGCCCGAAGGTATACTGCCCGAAGGCTGGCACAACTGGAACGTTGAAGAAAACGAAAAAACAGCCAGATACATGGAATACAACAACAGTGGACCAGGCGCAAACACGGCAAATCGCGTACCATGGGCAAAAATTTTAACCCGCGAACAAGCCGAAAAATTTACGCTTACAAATGTCATGAAAGGTTGTGATGGTTGGGCGCCGTAATCGCTTCAGCCACCACAAACGTACTTCCCCCGATGTATATCATATCGTCGGCGGTAGCGTTCCTCAAGGCGTCTTGTATTGCTTCTGATACAGTTGCGTAGGCGTTCCCTATAAAGTTCTTTTTAGCTGCGGCGTTCATCAGTTCTGTTTCGTCCATAGCGCGCGGAATAGAAGCTTTCGTGAAATAATACGCAGCATCGCGGGGCATCATTTCCAACATGCCTGAAATATCCTTGTCGTTAACAAATCCTAACACAAAATGCAGTCTGCGGTACTTGCAGTGTTTAATCTGGTTCAGAATCCACGTCCATCCGGCGGGATTGTGAGCAGTATCGCAGACTGTGAAAGGTTTATCGCGAAGTTTTTCCCATCTGCCACGAAGCCCTGTATCTCGCGCAGCAGTAGCAAGCGAAGGCATGATAGCGTTCATGTCAATCTTTACGCTTGTATGAAGGCGCAAACATTGTGCAGCAATTAGAGCAGTTATGATATTTTTTTTTTGATAGTCGCCGAATAGGTCTACCGGCAAAGGGGTCGGACGCGACTTCCCTTTTTGTTCAATGTAATAAATCTGTCCTTCGGAGCTGTGGTGCGAATCGTTTATCCTTGCGTGCTCGTCGGCAAAAATAATAATACTCTTAGTTTCGCGCGCCCTGTTCTCGAACACGTTAGAAACGCCGGGCTGGGTTTCGCCAATAACTACCGGAGTCCCCTGTTTGATGATACCTGCCTTTTCAGTAGCGATACTTATCAGGTTGGAGCCGAGAAACTGTGCATGGTCCATGCTGATATTGGTTATCACCGACATAACGGGAAGAATGATATTTGTAGCATCCAAACGCCCGCCCATGCCGGTTTCTATTACGGCAACGTCCACCTTGCTACGCGCAAAATGCTCAAATGCCATTGCAACGCTCATCTCGAAAAAACTTGGCTGTACCTTGTCAAAAATCGCGCGACTGTGCATGACAAATTGCACTACTTCTTCCTCTGTTATCATCTGCCCGTTGATGCGGATTCGTTCACGAAAATCGGACAAATGCGGTGAAGTAAACAGTCCCGTCACATATCCGGAACCTTGCAAAATAGCCGCCAGCATGTGCGCTACCGAACCTTTGCCGTTAGTGCCGGCAATGTGTATCGTCTTGTAACGACGGTGCGGATTTCCGTAAAAATCATCCAACTCGCCAATGGTTTGCAATCCAGGCTTGTAAGCAGAACCGCCGGAATGTTGAAAAACCGGAAGAGAATTAAAAAGATAGTCAATGACTTCGTTATAAGAAGTTTTACTGCATTTTGACATCATAGTTTTACATTATAATAACACTACAAAAATAACACATTTTTTGGACAAAAGAATATTTTACAGATTTTCATGTAGATTTTGGGTTTCATACTTCGAAAATATTTCGTTTTTTTTTCCAAAATCATTATTTATTTGTTTTTTGAAAAAAATAATACTACATTTGCAGTTTCTTTTATAAAAAACTTTGAGGTTTATGTCGAAAGTGATTAAGATAAGAAAAGGTTTGAATATCAAACTGAAAGGCAAAGCCGAGAAGATACTTGTCAAGGCAGAGCCATCGGATATGTATGCAGTAAAACCGCCAGATTTTCCGGGTCTAATCCCGAAAATGCTTGTAAAAGAGGGCGATACCGTAAAAGCCGGCACAGCGTTGTTCTGCGACAAGCATCGTCCCGAGTTGTTGTTTGCTTCGCCCGTGAGCGGAACGGTGGAGGCTGTTGTGAGAGGCGAAAAGCGCCGAATTCTTGAAGTGACGGTCAGAGCCGATGCCTTGAATGTGTCGGAAGATTTTTCGAAATTGAAGCCGAAAAGTCTTACCAAAGAGGCGATTACCGAGTACTTGCTTGCGGGTGGCGCGTGGGCTTACATCAGGCAACGTCCGTATGCGATTATCGCCAATCCGCAGGATACGCCAAAGTCGATTTTCGTTTCGTGCTTCGATACTGCGCCGCTTGCGCCCGACTACGACTACATCTTCCAAAATGTAGACCCCGATTTTCAGGCAGGCATAGACGCTTTGGCAAAACTGACGTCGGGAAAAGTGTATCTTTGCGTACATACTGATTATCCTCCGGCTGCAAATTTCGCAAAAGCGAAAAATGTGGAAATACGCGAATTTTCAGGTCCGCACCCCGCAAGTAACGTCGGCGTTCAGATTCACAACATCGACCCGATAAACAAGGGCGATATAGTGTGGTACGTTAACCCGCAGGATGTGTTGGTTATCGGGCGATTGATGAGCAAGGCGGAATACGATGTGTCGAAAATTATTGTACTGTGCGGTTCGGAAATCAACAACCCGCGCTATTACAAGGTAAAGGGCGGTTGCCGGATGACTACGTTCGCAGAAAATGTAAAGGATGTACAGACGCGGCATGACACGTCTCTACGCTACATCAGCGGTAACGTGCTGACAGGTACGCATGTAGCAGCCGACGGCTATCTCGGTTTCTACGACAGTCAGGTAACGGTTATTCCCGAAGGCAATTACCACGAGTTTCTGGGCTGGGCTATGCCGGGCTTCGGAAAATACAGCGCCGGACGCACATTCTTTTCGTGGCTAACGCCCAACAAGGAATACAAGTTAGATACCAACTATCACGGCGGTCCGCGAGCATTGGTAATGACCGGAGAATACGAGAGCGTCTTCCCGATGGATATTTATCCCGAACACCTTGTGAAGGCAATTCTTGCGAAAGAAGTAGAAAAGATGGAGCAATTGGGCATCTACGAAGTGGCGGAAGAAGATTTCGCGCTATGCGAATTTGTTTGCACGTCGAAAACGGAAGTGCAATCTATCATTAGGGATGGTATTGATATGATGATTAAGGAAATGAGTTGATGCGAGTATTTGGGACAAGCGCCCAAACATTTAAAACATGTAAAAGAGGCTTCGTGAATAAATAAGATGAAAAAGTTAGAAAAAATAGCAGGAATAATGTTTGCGGTAGCAATAATCTTAAAAATTGCTTCGTTGCCAGGCGCGGGAATATTGATTTCCACCTCTTTGGGGGCATTGGCATGCTTCTATTTATTTTTCGGTTTCGCAATTTTCAATAATATCGAAGACGCTGACATTCTCAATAAAGAAGCGTATAAGGGCATTTTAAAACAACGTATTGCTGCTTCTATTATAGCCGGATGGGGTTTTTCGGCAATTTGTATCGGAGCGCTTTTTGAACTGATGCGTTGGCCCGGAGGCGTAATAATTTTGCCTGTCGGGTTAGTAGTTGTATCAATCATAACATTTATCGCCTTTATTTATCGCACAAAAAGTGATTTTTTCAAAACTTTTTTGTATAGATTTGCATTAGGATTTCTGGTATTTTCTGCTTGCTTCATTTTTCGCTTAATATAATCAAATCAAAAATCGAAAATTATAAAAATATATAAATCAAACAATATGAAACCTTTAAGAAGGTATTTAGACAAAGTCAAGCCGCATTTCAAGAAGGGCGGCAAGTTCGAAAAGTTTCATTCGACTTTTGACGCATTTGAAACGTTTCTGTTTGTGCCCGACACGGTAACGCGGAAAGGCTCTCACATTCGCGATGCGTCCGACCTCAAGCGCACGATGAGCGTAGTGTTGATAGCGCTGTCGCCCGCATTGCTGTTCGGAATGTGGAACACGGGATTTCAGAACGCCG
>Ga0099364_10007830_pt1 | contig 15175 bp, 13 predicted proteins | sample TergutTh196P3_FD_73070 | JGI IMG/M metagenome (GOLD analysis project Ga0099364, IMG submission 73070) | Microcerotermes parvus P3 segment gut microbial communities from Pointe-Noire, Republic of the Congo - Th196 P3 | ecosystem: Host-associated > Arthropoda: Insects > Digestive system > Gut ... | reverse complement strand
ACGAATTATTGCTGTCAATGTAATAATCGATTATCGACTCAAATTCAATGACATCAAAAAAGCAACGCTCATTGTTTTTATTCATGCGTTCAAACTTTTTCACCGCCTCCAATGTTTCCTCATCAAACGAGTAATCTATTAAATCCTCTTCCATTGCCAAAAAGTATTTTGCAAAGGTAATATTTTTTTGATAAGCTAAAGGGCGTTAAGTTGCAGTTTTGAACAGTCAAATATTATTTTGTCCATAAGACATTAATTTACCAATAGCTCTCGTGTTGAAAAGCTAATATGGAAAAGTATTAAAATAATCCGGCAAAGTTGAAGCAGGAGAAGTATGTTTTATAAATATTAAGTAATCGAAATTATCGACTATATTCATCGAAAAAAACTCAACTCTCATTTGTATGGATCCTATGCTTCTCAGTTTCATCCTATTTTTTATCCATGCCGTGTTTTTATCCGAAGATCCTTTTATGCCTTTAAGATCAACAAGAAATATAGGATACTCAATAAGATTAAGTGTGCATCTCGTCAAGTTCAATAACTTCTATCATTTCATTACGCTTGGGGAACTCCAAATTACAGTCCCACTTCTTTATCCATTTAAACCGTGCCATAACTTATTCCCAAAATTCGACCTATGGCTCGAAAACCCAAACATTCCAAATACATCTCAAAGGCAATACGTTTTGTATCGGAAGACTTTAAGTCTGACTTTTTAACTACTGTATAATAATAATTGCATGTTTTGCATTTATATCGTTGGCGACCTTTGGCAGTATCTGCCTTACAATATTCGGTGTTGTTACAGCGGGGACAGTTCATAATTTAGTAATATTAAAAATGCAAATCTATAAAACATATACTAATTTAACAATACCAAAATTTTTTCTGATCTACCTTTATACATTAAAAAAATGATTGCAGGTGATGCAATTTTTTTCAAATTTGAGCGACTAATATGTAAAATTCAGTATGATGGAAAAGATTGATATGGAAAAGGCATTCATCGCGGTTGTCAGGCAGTATGAAAGGGTTATCTACAAGGTATGTTCCTTTTATGTGTCTGACGAGTTTCCGCTTGCCGACCTTTATCAAGAGGTGGTGTGCAGCCTTTGGACGGCGTTTCCGAAGTTCAGGAACGAAAGCGCCGTCAGCACGTGGATATACCGTATAGCCTTGAATACCTGCATTACCGGTGTGCGGAAGGATATACGGCGTCCGAAAGCGACCGTCCCTGTGGCGATGCTTGCCGAATCGCTCCCTGCGCCTGAAAGCATGGAGGAGAATATCCGCGAGATGTACCGACTGATTGCACAGCTTAAAACCCTCGAAAAAGCCATTGTACTGCTTTACCTTGAAGAAAAATCGTATCAGGAAATTGCCGATATTACCGGATTGACCGTCAGTAACGTGGCAACAAAACTGAAACGCTCAAGGGAAAAATTAATACAAATGTCGAATCTTTAAAAATTTAAAATTATGGAATTGGATAACTTAAAAGAAGCCTGGGCTGCATTAGACAACAGGCTGAAACGAAATGAAAAACTTAAAGAAAGCATCATTTTGGAAATGATGAAAAGTAAGGCGGGGAAGCTGGTAAACAGGTTTATTATTTGGGAAATAATACAGGTTGTTGTTGTGCTATTGGGCATACCATTTTGTGTGTTCCAACTTGAACGGTTTGCAGGTAAATATTTAACATTAAACATTACGTTTATTTACACTATCGTAATTTGTATTATTTACTTTTTTTGGGGCATTTATAAACTTCGCGGATTGATGAAAATCGAACTATCCAAAAATGTCGGCGACAATATTTTTTATATGAACAGATATAATATTCAGTTAAACCGCGAGAGGAAAGCCGGATATTTTTTTATATCTGCTCTTATGATACTTTTGGCGCTTTCATACGCCTCTCTGAAAGTAACTATGCCTTTGTGGATTTTCATGGTTTGTATGTTTGCAGCAATGATATTTGTTGCCCTTTGGTCATACAAAATGTATCGCAAAGGCATTGACTCTATCCTCAAAAGTTTGGACGAGATACGGGAATTGAAGGAAGATTAAGTTTTTTCCTGCAAAACTTAAAGGTTGTTTAAATTTAAAAATATACACTATATTTGTACGATGCGCCAGTTCCTTTGGGCTTCCGGCGCATCGCCAACTGGGGCGGTATGTAAGTAGCGACAGTGCAAACGGCAGGCTTTTTGACATTTGCAATGCTCTCCGCGTTGGGTATCATTGCTTCATTGGCAAGAAACCGGCAGGATAATTAGACGTTTTACTGATACCCTTAAAATAATATGGACGGAATATCCAGCGGCTCAACAAATTTGCCGTCTTTGTAAACGCGCATACTGCCTCCCGAAATCTCGTCTATAAGCGTTATTTTGCCGTCAACTCTGCCAAATTCAAGTTTGATGTCATATAATACGGCTTCTTTTTTCAAAAACTCGTCATTGATGATGCCCGTAATCTTTTTTGTCAAATCTTTTAGAATTTCGTATTCTTCAGCGGTCAAAATGCCGAGCATATCAAGTTGGTCTTTTGTAATTGGCGGATCGCCGCGCTCGTCGTCTTTTAAAGTTGTTTCGACTAAAAAATCCAAATCCTGTCCGTTTTTGCAGTAGTCGCCGAATCTTCTTAAAAAACTTCCAACCGCTTTAAGCCTGCAAATAACCTCAACGCCTTTGCCGAACATGGTAGCGGGGCGCACAATCATTTGCGCTTTTTCAACATCTGACGACACGTAATGCGTGGAAATTCCCGCTTCTTCAATTTTTTTGAAAAAGAACTCGGTAAGCCTGACGCAAGTTTTGCTGACTCCCGCGATTGTTAACCCTACCGTATTGGCACCGGGGTCGAATTTGCCGTCTGTACCGGTAACGTCATCTTTGAACTGTAACAAAAAGTTGCCATCTCCGTTATCGTAAACATCTTTAGTTTTACCTTTGTAAACCAATTTCATATATATTTTACTTTAAAATGAATAAGGCGCAAAAATAGAAGAATATTTATCATTAAAAAATAAAAAACTGTTCCTAAATGGAATTTTACCATACTATCGTATCGACTCTGCCGACAGCTGCGCAGCCCTGAATGGTCTTGACCTGACAGAGTTCGCAGAACCTGTCAGCGTCAATAAAAAAAGCTGTCCTTTCGAACAGCCCTTTTAAATTGCCTTCAGCGCGGGTTTCGCCGTTCTCAATTATCAATGATTCTCTTATTTGCCAAAAAAATAAGATACCGTAAGTGCGAAGCCTTTGTTTTTCATATTCACATCGCTTGCTATCTTGGCAACCCCCAAATTGTAGCCCAAGCCTACATGTATTTTTTCTTTGAACAGCAAACCCGCGCCAAGTCCTAAGCCCAAATCTATAAAATTGAGTTCGCCGTCGTTTCCAAATGTGAGATCATCTTCCTCGCTTATATTTTCCGAAGTACCACCCGCTTTCACGGTCGCTTTCATTTTTAACTTTCCGTTAATCCCGTAACCAATATAAGGTCCCACCTGCAACAACAGTGAAATATCGCTGTCAAGGTCATGCTTGTACAGGTAATTTAAAGGGATTTGAAGGTAGTTCAAAGTCATTTCTACTTCCATATCATACTCTGCCTTGACACCCCAGTAAGTTTCAGATCCGGTTCCTTTCCATTTCCCTCCTTGCTGCGAAAAGATAATACCAGGTTGAAACATTAAGTTCTCATTCATTGAATAACTCGCCACAACTCCAAGTTGAATACCGGGTTTAGAGGGTTTTTTCATATCTATCTTCAACCCATAACTACCTAAAGATTCCACTATAAGTTCCGAGAATACGTCTGCATCTGAACCTCCAAACTTTGTAAAGTTAGCTCCGGCGCGCACACCAAAGGTTATGTCATCTAAAATATTTTGTCCGTATGAATTTTGGACACAAACACTTGCCGTTAAAACGGCTGCTACTAATAAAAAAGATATTTTTTTCATAATCTTAAAAAGCGATTAACCTGTACATCGCGAGGTTTTAATTGATAATTAATAAACTATTTTTGAACGATTGCCTCATTTGGGTCGAAAACATTATTTTTTTCGATCCAATCCAAGAATCCTTCTTCACCTAATGCCGCTCTCAATTCCCGAGAACTGACTGCGGTGCCTGTTACCTTGAAACCGCTGACAAACACATAACTCAAAGAACTTACTACTCCGTCAATCAGCAAGTCGTAACCTGCTCCCGCATTTTCAAGCGCATTATCCACCGCCCCTTTGATTGAAGCGCCAAATCCTCCAAAACCGATGCTTTTGCCTTCTACCCGTTTAGCATTCGCTACCTCGAACTGCAAACCGTGATTTTTTGAACTAATGATGGTAAAGTCGATAATTCTAACCGAACAGCTTGAAAATACTAAAAGCAACGCTGCTAACATTACATATTTAAAGTTTCCCCTACTCGTATGGCTTTTCAGACTCGCCCCGTTTTTTGAAATGGTTTCTGGCTCCATTGCCCCGCTCTGACTGGCGGCGGCTTCGCTGGTTTTGAAAACTATTCTCTCCATAATTGTTAAAGGCGATTACCTGTACATCGCGAGGTTCTATTAGGGTTATTAAAAAAAATTTAAAAAGTTTCCATTCAATTTTGACAATAAAAAAAGCGCGAAACCTAACTGTTCCCCGCTGTCCGTGGTATTTGCCGTAACCTTTTCCTCAAGAAACTGAAGTCAAGTTCACGCAATATACGTGAACACCTAACTTCTTCTTTGAGGCTTGTCTTCTAATCGGCAAATTTTCGGACAACAAAGAATAAAGCTCAATGCTTTTTCTATGTTTTATTTTCTATATCATACGCAATAAAATATTCGTTTATTATTAAGCCGTAAATATAAAAAATTTTTTTTGAAAAAATATTTTTTGTAACAAAAAAAATAAAATGTTTTATAAATATAATATGCAAATGGCAAAAAAATTTTATCTGCATTATTTGGTTCTTATTAACTTTTAGGACAATTACCTGTTTCGCGTCTCTTATTTTGCAAAAGCGGTTTAATTTATACAAGAAAAAAACAGCCCTCCAAATACAAAATTTTCAAAAAATCAGCCTCAAAAAATACAAAATTTTCAAAAAAATAGCCCTCTTGGATAAAATTTTTATATGTATATTGTTTTCCATCTAAAGTATTATCAATAAAAATATCCTGACCAATACCTTTTTCATGTAATATTGCCTTCTTTAAAATTATAATAAAATGAATACAGAAGTAAACAAGTACATTGAAGACTTTATGACCTCGTTGATTGCCCGCAGCCTTGGCGAAAAGGAATATCATCAGGCGGTGCATGAAGTTGTGGAGAGCCTTGCTCCCTATATTATTGAAAATCCGCAGTTGCGCAAAATGAAGGTTCTCGAACGAATTGCCGAGCCTGAGCGCGTGGTAATGTTCCGAGTGCCGTGGCTTAATGACCGCGGCGAAGTGGAAATAAACCGTGGCTACCGTGTGCAGATGAACAGCGCTATCGGTCCCTACAAGGGCGGGATACGTTTCCACCCAAGCGTGAATTTGAGTATTCTCAAGTTTCTTGCTTTCGAGCAGACTTTTAAGAACAGTCTCACCACTCTGCCTATGGGCGGCGGCAAGGGAGGCTCGGATTTTAACCCCAAAAACCGCTCGGACGAAGAGGTGATGAAGTTTTGCCAAAGTTTTATGACCGAATTGCAACGCCATATCGGGGCGGATACGGACGTTCCCGCAGGCGATATTGGCGTGGGCGGACGCGAACTGGGTTTCATGTACGGACAGTACAAGCGCCTGCGCAACGAATTTACCGGCACACTGACAGGAAAAGGTCTTGGGTGGGGCGGCAGTCCGCTGCGTCCCGAAGCAACAGGCTATGGAGCGTGTTATTTCGCTCAGGATATGCTTGCTACGCGCAATGACAGTTTTAAGGGCAAGACGGTGGTAATTTCAGGCTCGGGCAACGTGTCTCAATATGCCGTAGAAAAGGTGCTGCATCTGGGCGGAAAGCCTGTAACACTCTCTGACTCTAATGGATATATTTATGATCCTGACGGTATTAGCGAAGAAAAGTTACAGTTTGTACTTGAACTCAAAAATATCTTTCGCGGACGTATCCGCGAATATGCCGAGCGTTACCCCGAAGCTCAATATTTCGAGGGACAAAAGCCTTGGAGCGTTAAGTGCGAAATTGCCCTCCCTTGTGCGACACAGAACGAGTTAGACGGCGAAGACGCCGAAACGCTGGTGCAGAACGGCTGTATCTGCGTTGCCGAAGGAGCCAATATGCCCTCCACGCCCGAAGCGGTGGCAGTATTTCTGAAAAACAGGCTATTGTATGCGCCGGGCAAGGCTGCCAATGCCGGCGGCGTAGCAACGTCAGGGTTAGAAATGGCGCAAAACTCGATGCGCTTGAGTTGGACGTCCGAAGAGGTTGATAATAAACTCCAGTCAATCATGAGCAGTATCCATGCGGTATGCGTACAATACGGTACAGAGCATGACGGTTATGTCAACTACGTGAAAGGAGCCAACATAGCAGGCTTCATCAAGGTGGCAAAGGCAATGCTTGCGCAGGGAATAGTATAAGTGTTATTAGTTAGTAGTTTTTACGGTTGACGCAAATTTATTTTAAAAACCTGAGTTCTATTAATAAAACATAGTCAGAGTATACATACGCTTGACAAATACTTGACACTAATATTTCATCTTCTTAAAAACATCAAAAAGCCAAAGCCTGTAATTTATTGGATTACAGGCTTTGGCTTTTTAACATTTTAAAAATAAACTAACTTTTTTCAACACTGTTGCATCAGTAAACAGCTCTGTGATTAATAAACTCAGACAGGCATTGAAACAGATTGAAAAAAAATGCTCGAAGTTATTGACTCCGAAGAAAATCTCAGCCTGCATAACTTATGCTTTATTTGTTCTGCATGACAAAGTTACAACCGGTTATGGAAATTTAAACTAAATCCCCACAACTTTTACGACTGAGCCTTAGAAAATCCAGCGTGTATATTGTAAAAAAAATGCCCTACTGTCAGACTAAATCTAAACTTTTACATCTGTTTTTGTTGACCTGTCTCCACACACAAAAGAGATAAACCGTCTGCCATATCTATCAACAGCAATCCATATCCATCGGTAGTTTTTTTTGAACCAACATAAGTGTGCATCTCGTCAAGTTCAATAACTTCTATCATTTCATTACGCTTGGGTAACTCCAAATTACAGCCCCACTTCTTAATCCATTGATAAACCGTGCCATAACTTATTCCCAAAATTCGACCTATGGCTCGAAAGCCCAAACCTTCCAAATACATCTCAAAGGCAATACGTTTTGTATCGGAAGACTTTAAGTCTGACTTTTTAACTACTGTATAATAATAATTGCATGCTTTGCATTTATATCGTTGGCGACCTTTTGCAGTACCTGCCTTACAATATTCGGTGTTGTTACATCGGGGACAGTTCATAATTTAGTAATACTAAAAATGCAAATGTATAAAATATATACTAATTTAATAATGCCAATCATTTTATATAAATAAATACCTACCCCATTACACCATGCCAAAGCACAATATATTTTTCCAAATGCAATAATACAAAAGTTATTTGAAATAAAACAAAAAATATTTCAGACGTTTAATCTCCGAGTTTTGTTCCCAAACCGACAATTATATTACCTTGCCGCAGTCGTCTGTTCAACGTTTGCATTAACCATCAGCGTTATTTCAGAGTTTTGCGGATCGTTAGTGTAAACAAAAATTGTCCTTGTAACCCTGCCCGATATGCCCGCCGAACTGAATGTGGCTTTTATTGAACTCCATTCTCCCGGTTTCACAACGCTGTTGCTGCCTTGCTGTATTGCGGTGCAACCGCACGTGGCGCGTATATGCCTGATTACAAGGTCGGTTTTGCCTGTGTTTTGAAATCTGAACTCCACATCTTTTTGCTCAGCTCCTCTCATGTTGCCAACATCAATAGTGGTTGAAGCAATTTTAAAAACAGGCGCGTTTTCGATTTCCGCTCTTGTAAGATTTGAAAAATCTTCAACAAGATTAGCCGATATATAATAAAAAACATTTTCCTGCGCAACGCCGTTAACCCTTAGCCTTACCATATCGCTCACGCTGCCCCAACCCGAATTTTTTGTGCCGTCATAGGTTCCTTCAACAACGCCTCGCTGTCCCGGACTAAGAGTAGCGGGAGTAACTTTAAGCGTAAGATGCTGAGGCAGATTTACAAATTCCACGGTCGCATCTCTGTCGGACGTATTCACAATCTGCATAGTTCTGCTTTTTGTTTCGTTTTTCTTTACATTGGTAAAAGCAAGATGGTTGCTCTCAAACCTTACCATTGTTCCCACAGGGAAAGTAAACAACTCATTAACGGTTCTTTCTCTTGGTGTTACTTCGCCTTTTATGGTAACAGCAACCACCGAAGGATTTGAATTTGTATAGACCGTTAACGTCTGATTAAATGGTCCCGGTCTGTTTTGAGGATCATAAATAGCGGTTATTTTTCCTCTGCCGCCGGGAGGAACGGGCGATTTTGTCCAATCAGGAGTCGTGCAGCCGCACCCTACTGAAATGTTGTGAATTACAAGAGGGTCTTGCCCTGTATTTGTAAAAACAAAGTCATAAGTCTGCCTTCCGGCTCCTTCAGAAAATCTTCCAAAATCGTGTTCAGTTTCAGATAATTGTATCCTCGACCGATTTTGCTGAGCATTTAATGAAACGCACATTGCAAATGTCAAAACCAAAAATAATAATTTTTTCATCTCTTTTAAAATTTATAAAACTAAATCAATTTACAAAAATAATACTTTCCTAATATCAAGACAACATTTTTTATCAAAAAGTTGCATAATTAACTACAAAAATAAGATAAATCTGATTTTACCAATAAATTTTCAAAAAAAATAACTTTTAAATAGTCCCATATTCGTCAAAGAAAGTTTAATGCCTAAAAGTTGTGATGATTTAGCCGGGATTAATCCCGACTAAATCTATTTAAACCCTAACTTCGCAAGATTTAGGTAGTTATTTTGATTAATGAATTAAATATCAAACCATTAAAAAATATAAAAGACCTATTTAGGTTATCTATAAATTCAGATATATCGCAAGTAATCATTTTGTTAAATGAACGCTATCCTAAAAAATTGCAGAGTTAGGGTTTAAAAGCTGCTTGGTCATGGGTTAAATCCGTTGGATTCATTATTTTTGCGTTTTTAAATTTAATCTAAACGGGTTTTACGCAACCGAAGCCGACTGATGATCGCATACAGTCTGATGAATATTTTTAGGATGTTCGTCTTGCAGGAAAAAACGCAAAAGCACCTGTCCATACTGCGATGGCGAACATTTGCCAGCGGGGCTTATTTCCAAAAAATCAACGGAAACACCGTGCTTATGATCGCCCTGACAAAAAAACGAAGACGATAGTTTGATGACTTATGGAATTATCCGGTAAATCTACCGCTAATGTCTAATGCGTAATTGGGTTTAACTGTTTTGCATTTTTTACCGGAAATTCAATAAAAAACGATGTTCCGGCATTGTCATGCGATTCAAACCATATTTTGCCTCCCGCATTTTCAACATATCTTTTGGTAATTGACAGTCCCAGCCCCATACCGGACGATTTTGTCGTGAAATTCGGCGTAAACATTTTTTGCTTTAAGTCGTCAGGAATACCCGTGCCGTTATCGGCTACCTTCACTATCGCCCTGTTTGCCTTTATTTCAATGCCAATTTCAATTACTCCGGCTTTATTTGCAGGTATCGATTGTATCGCATTTTTTATAAGATTTGAAAAAACGCTGTTCAAATGTTCTCTGTCGGCATAAATTATTACTCTGCTTTCTGTCGGCAAATTAACCTTGAAAGTTATATTTTCGGTATTTTTGTACAACTCAAGCGATGTGCGTATCTGATCTGTAAGGTCAACGTCCGAAGGATTATTGCCCGGCATCTTTGCAAAAGATGAAAATGCTGTCGCTATAGTTGACAGATTATCAATGTATTCTATTTGATTTTTCGAAAAACTTTCAATTCTGGCGTCAAATCCTTGCGCGCTGTCGCGCCACGACTTTAGCAAGTGTTGAACATTAAGTTTCATTGGAGTCAGCGGATTTTTTATTTCATGGGCAATTTGTTTAGCCATTTCGCGCCACGCATATTCCCTTTCCGAGAAAGCCAGTTTTTTTGCGCTCTCTTCAATTTCGTCAACCATTTTGTTAAACTTTTTCACAATATCGCCTATTTCATCGTCTCCTTTGTATGACAGATATTCGCTTTTTCTGCCTACTCCCACCGAAGCCAGCCTTTCGCTTAACAGCGCCAGCGGAGATGTAAGTCTTCGGCTTATAAACACCGAAAAACTCATTGCAATCACAATAAGCAGGAAAATAAAATTAATGATTACAACAACCAGATTCGACACCTCTTTTGCAAGAACGCTTTGCATTCTAAAGTACGGTAAATTGAGGTATGCAAGCATTATGTCGTTGTCATTGTAAAACGGGATATATGCCGAAATATATTCAAGCTCTCCGATTTTTTCTCGTTGAAAATGTTCGCTCCGCGTAAAGTCGTGTAAATTTATAAAAGCCTCGTTATTAATTCTTTGGCTTATCAGGTTGCGGTTAAATATCTCCTGCCTTGATGTGGCTATGAGATAGCCGTCCAAATCATAGATGTTTACATCGGAATTAAAAGTATTCGACATATTGACAAGCAGCTCATTCAGAGAAGAATATGCAGCATTGTTCCAATCAGGCGATAAACTGTTTTCATTGCCGAACCACTGCTCAAGGTCATAATAAACCGAATTAAGTTTCTCTTTTATAATGTCATTATGCTTGTTGTTGTATTCGCGGATTGTAAGCATCGACACAACCACTCCAATCATAACAAACGAAAATAAAAGTATGGCAATAAAAGAGAACTGCAACTTTTGGCGAAAATTCAGCGATTTAGGCTTTATGAAAGAGGGCATTTTTACCGGTAAGGTTATTATATTCAGAAAAATAAGTATAAACGCAAAGAGATATGCAAACGATATTAGCAAGTCGCCCGCCTTTAGTTCAGTTCTCGAAATAATTACAGTCGAGTTGCCGCTTCTGTACAACACATGAAAGTAGCCTTCGGCGTTGAAAAGCCTGTAGTCTGCAAGCTCATCAACATAGTCTGCATCTGCCTTATTATAAGCAAAATCGCCTGTGCGCAAAACAATATCTCCGTTTATATATTTCGCAAATGAATAATCTTTAAGGTTGGCGTATTTATGATATTTTTTGTCCAACAACAATTCGGAATAACCGGGCTGAAATATATTAATATCGCTGTAAAGCTCTATGAATAACCCATTTGTGCCTCCTCTTCCTGTCGGATAAAACAGCCTGCCAAGGTAAGAAGTTCTTCCGTTTTGGTTATCAATAAAATAAAACTCCGTTTCGGTAAGTTTTTGTCCGTTGAGCCGTATTTTTGAATCAAAAAAGCCGAAACAGTTTTCAAAAAAAGCATCATTTGAACCCACTTGAAGCATATCTTCGTCCGAGCACAAAAAAATATTGAAATAGTAATTCCCAAGGTATCCTTTAAAATAGGTTTCGCTGAGATAGGTAGATATTCTGTCGACATCTTCCCTGTCGGTATTGAATTTTTCCGACAACATCATGTTTTTTAATGCTTCGTCCGATGAAATAACGGGCCAAATATCAAGAAGAAGAAACTCGGCGTCAGGGTCGTTTTCGGTTGAAAAAGATACGGCTTGGATTTTAATATTTTCGGTTGTTTTTTTCTGCGACAAAATTGTAATAAAATGCAGCGAATAAAAACCTGTAACCAGCGCAAGGATAGCTATAATGTTGAATTTAGCGTATTTACGTTTTGTCGCAATCCATATTACTGCGACAAAAATTATCCAAAACAGAAGAAGCGGAAAAAAATTACTCAAATCGCGCGGAAAAAAGATATAAAATACCGGCGCGGCAATACCGGAAACAATTATTAATTCCAATTTTCCCGATAACGGATTTATTTTAAATGTTTTAAGAATAATAAAATATGATGCTAACAGAAACAACAGTAAAGCCATGAAGCCAACAATCGAATGCCAACTGAGTTCCAGCACTTTATAAGGCTCGAAATTAATATTTGACGTGTAAATCAATTGGCATAACAGATAGTGAAAACCTGCAAACAACAGAGCCGCCGCAAGCGCGTAAAAAACTTTTATAGAATAAGTTGATTTCTTTTCTTTCACGAAATCAGGGAAATCTCTGAAAAAGATAAACGCCGTCAACACGGTAAAAATCGAGAGAATCAACAAATGTCCCAAAGAGGGTATAAAGTTGTTTAACGAGAAGCGATACGGCGAAAATAAACCTGTAAGAAACAATACTTTAGGCTGGCGCATCAATAAAAACAACGCATACAACAATGCGAATGAGCCGGATAAAACGACAGTCGATAAAGCCCTGTTTTTTGTATGTGCCAAATGTCCGGCAAATTCGACAACAAGCCATATAAGAAATATAAACGTCAGCAGCAAAAGGGATAACGGGATTAGTGTCAAATAGCTTATCTCTTTAGCCGAAGGAAACATTAAAGAGAAAAGAAAATTGCCGTTTCTGTCTAAAACATGATATTTCGAAGCCTCTTTATCGAAACTGAAATCAACATTCTCCGACAAACGAAATTCTTTCTCAAATCCGCTGCGTATAATATCGTTGGCAAAACCGTATTCTGTTTTTATCCTTAAAAGAGCCACTGTCAACTCATTGCCCGACACAACAGTTTTCGACAAAAACCAGCCGTTCTGAAAAAATATTAGCGGTTTGCCATAAAGCGTATCGCTAAAATACAACGGAACATCAAAACTGTTATCCGACCAATAAACCAACCTTTCGTCGAAATACTCAAGTATGGCAATATTGTTTTTTTCGGCAAGATTAAAGATATTTTTTTCAGATTCAGAGTTCAGGCACAACTCCATTATTGCCTCTTTTTCGGCAAGAATTTTATTAAAATACCGCGTTTTTAAATGATATTCGTAATCGCTGAAATATAGTTTTTCCGTTATAATTGCCAAAACAGCCAAAGTCAGCGTTACGACAAACAGTAATATTATTTTGCGGAATCTACTCATGGTGATATGGTTCGCCCTTCAAAACAGTGAAAACTCTGTATAGTTGCTCAAGAAAAATCAACCTTACCAATTGGTGCGGAAAAGTAAGTTTTGACAACGACATTCTGTAGTCGGCTCTCTCATACACCTCGTCAGAAAAACCCCATGCCCCGCCAATCACAAATACTAATCGTTTTGCCGGCAGCATAAATATCTTTTTTGTCCACTCGGCTAATTCAACAGTGCGCATCTCCTTGCCCCGCTCGTCCATAACCACCACAAAATCATCACTGTTTATCACCTGAAGCATCTGTTTTCCCTCTTTCAGTTTTTGTTCATCAATCGGCATGTTTTTTGTATTCTTCAAGTTAGGAAGAGTTACGGTTTCAATCGAATTATATTTCGCAATCCGCGATGAATAAAGATCGGCAATCTCCGAAATATTTCTATCGGCGGTTTTTCCTGCCTGCACCAGAATAATTTTCATATAACCAGCAATTAACAATACAAATCTACATGAAATACTTCAAACGGCAAAGCCCTCAACGAAGTTAATTACACACAGACGTATAAAATTTTACATGAATAAATTGAAATTTTTCGCCGCGAAACGATGCAGTTTGGCAAAAAATCATTGCTGTTTGGCACGATTTTTGTACATATAATTATGTGACGGCAGTTGCTATGGGACTGACGGCGCGTGAGCTATTGCCAGAGTTGAAAGTTAAAAAGGTAATGTTAGTCACCAAAGGGAAAAATTACGAATTGAAATCATAAATTATTTTGTATTTTTGTATCAGAATAAACAGTCTAATTTTAAAATGTAGTAATGCGCAACCGACTTAAAAAAATATCAGTTTCAGCGGTTTTTACAGCGGCGATAATTGTTTCGGTATGCCTGTCGTCTTGCCGAACAACTCAACCGGTAATCGACACGAAAGATTTATCGCATATATATAACCCCACGCGAGCTTTTTTCACGCCAAGCTTTGCCGTCAACACCATGTCCGATGAATCTGCAGCACTTACAGTGCGTTTTTTCGCAAACAACCTATTTTTTTCCGAAGCTAATCCGGCAGGAGTCCCTACCGCTGTAATTTCAATCAGCACAAGGTTGTACAAAATCATTCAAGGCGCAAGTATTCTGACGGATACAACAACGTATGACATAAGTATTGTAAGAGACCCTCAAAGATTGGAATATGTCTATAACATCCCTCTTAAGACAGAAAACGCTTCACAGTACATTATCGAAATTAAGACCCTCGACAGACTAAGAACATTAATATCGCAAACATTTGTGCCTTTCAACACTTTAAGCCGGTTTAACAGCTATAACTTTTTAATAAGAGATTATTTTACTGACAATCAACTGTTTTCACGCGCTCTCAGCTTAGATGAATACATAAGTCTTCATTACACAAGAGGGCATCTCGATTCTCTCTATATATCTTATTATACGCCTTTTGACCGCATTCCCGACCCTCCTTCGATGGTGTTGCCGCAAAGACAGGTTGACTATGAGCCGGAAGCAACAGCGGCTATCGCTTATTCCGACACGCTGCCGATTATGCTGCCTCGAAAAGGAATCTATTTGAGCTCCGTCAACAGGGAAATCGGAGATGGCATTGCATTATTTAATTTCGGCGAATCATATCCTGCCATGACCACTCCCGAAGATATGATAGAGCCGTTGTTGTATATTGCTAACAGAGACGAAGTTGACCAGATGAAAGCAAACTCGAACACCAAGGTAGCCCTTGACGATTTTTGGCTTAGATGTGGCGGTGGAAGTATTGAAAAAGCAAGAGAACTGATAAGGATTTATTATAACAGGGTGGTTTATGCAAATATCTATTTTACCTCGTTTACAGAAGGTTGGAGAACCGAACGCGGCATGATTTATATAATGTACGGACCTCCCGATAAGGTTTACAAGAGCCTTGACGGCGAAGAATGGGGGTATCGCAGGCAAGCCGTAAAGTCGTCATGGGGAGGAAGATACAGCGTAACGGAGGATTATCTCTTTTTC
>Ga0099364_10007829_pt1 | contig 15175 bp, 16 predicted proteins | sample TergutTh196P3_FD_73070 | JGI IMG/M metagenome (GOLD analysis project Ga0099364, IMG submission 73070) | Microcerotermes parvus P3 segment gut microbial communities from Pointe-Noire, Republic of the Congo - Th196 P3 | ecosystem: Host-associated > Arthropoda: Insects > Digestive system > Gut ... | reverse complement strand
GACTTGCGGAGGATAACCGACCCAAGTGTGCGAACCGGATTGGCAGGTATATCCTATTATATAGGTAAGCGGATAAACAATCCACTCCGGAAATCCGAAAGTTTGCCTTTTGATAAAATCTATCTGGCTGAATGGATATCGGCGACTTCATCCATGCCCATCCCGGATGATAAGACGATTTTGGATTCGATTATAGATACGCTGCCGGAAGGAGACGGAATCACATCGTGGCAACCTGGATTGAAGAGCGGATGTGCAGGAGTTGGACTTAAAAAGATACAGCCATGAAGAACCATGTATATATAATGAACGAAGGCGCACGAGCTGCTAATTACGGAATAGGCACGTATATAAAACAACTCGTTGAGTGTTTTCGGAATGACGACTCAGTTTCGTTACATATAGTATGTCTCAGATCTGATAATAAAGAATTTACAGTTGAAGAATCGGAGGCTGTTCCTGTGATTCATATACCGAATATTCCCCAAATAAACAAACTGGAAGAATATGGATTATATGGCAGAAACGCTGCCTATCTGTTAGCTGAGCATATTAAAGTTCCGGACTCTGGAAGATTAATATTCCATTTCAATTATCTGACACTTGACCTGTTTAAAAAACTAAAACAATTTTTTCCTAAATGTAATACGGTTTATACGATTCATCTTGATCGTATGTGTCTGGGACATAAAAGAAATATCCGGTTAGTCAAAGACAAACTGTACCAGCAACCGGATAGAACAAGCATCAATGAAGATGAAAGGAATATGTTTGAAAGCGTGGATCATATAATCTGTCTTTCAACGTTTATGGAAGATTTGCTAATTAATGATTACAAAATATCTGCCCCCAAAATATCCTTAATTTCCAATGGATTAAAAGACGAAAGGCTTGTTTTGTCCGAAGAAGATAAAACGGAACTCAAACAGCGTTTATTTATTCCCGTTGATGAAAAGATAATACTTTTTGTTGGCAGATTAGATGGAATGAAAGGGGTTGATGTGTTAATCAAGGCGTTTAAAAAGGTGGTTAGTGAAATTCCCGACTCCAGATTAGTTATTGTCGGCGAAGGCGATTTTATCAAATATTTCAGTCTGTGTGAAGGGTTTTGGCATAAAATCGTATTTACGGGTGCTTTAAGCACAGAAAATGTATGTGATTTTTATCGGATTAGCGATATTGGTGTCATTCCGTCTTTTTATGAACAATGCAGTTATGTAGCCATTGAAATGATGATGCATGGGCTACCTTTTATCGGAACAACTGCGCCGGGATTGGATGAAATGATAGAAAGTCCGACTGACAAAATTCAGGTAGAGTATGATGACTCTAATGTCTGGCTTTCGTCAGACCGGTTGGCTGAATGTATTATCCAAAAGCTAAAGAATAAAGAAACAGAGAATTACAGGTCTATTTATCTTGGCAAATACTCTTTGAGTAATATGTATGCTAAAACTAAAACAATGTATAATTATTACAATAATTCGTCGAATGAAAGCTATAATTAGTATTACAAGTTTCAAGAACACTTTTTTGCTGTTCTTTTGTTTATCGTTATTGGGTTGCAAAAAAAACACAGTAAGCGAGTTATTAGAGTTTAATGTTAACGGGAATTATCCGGTAATGACATTGGATATTGAAGATGTAGCCGACATCGAATATCTGATATTGGACATAAATGATGATTATTTGTTTACTGCCTTTAGTGAAATGACTGATAATTTTGTTGTTTGTAGAGGGGCAGAAAGATCGTTTTTGTTTTTTGATCGGGCAACTGGAAATGCTGTCAGCAAAATTAGCAGATACGGGCAAGGTCCTGGAGAATATAATTTGCCCGTTGTTTCGGTTTACTCCGAAGCGAAAGATGAATTTTTTATGATAGACTATCCCATTGGAATAAAAGTGTATGGAAGAGACGGCACATTCAAGCGACAATTTCCGTTCAACCGCGATTTATACCCAAGTCACTCAACTGCCTTATACGATTACGATGAGGATTATTTACTGCTTAACTGTTTTTCATTTCAAGGAAACATGAAAGATACTTCTTTCATTTTTATATCTAAGCAGGATGGTTTTATTGAGGGAATTTTCATTCCTTATGAAGAATATGTCAGTTTGCTACTTGTGCAAAATGGTATAGGAAGTGGGGCGAGTGGAAATCATGCAGTCTCAAATGGTAAAGATTACTTGTTAACCGAGTATTCTTCCGATACGGTCTATCGTTTTACATTTGAGCGAGAACTTATTCCTGTCTTAATACGTAAACCTTCCATTCAAAAAATGGAAACTAAAATTATCCTTCACAGTTGGCTGGAAACAGGTAAATATTTATTCTTTTCTACCCAGAAATTAGAATTTGACTGGGACAAATTTGAAGGATTTCCGACCAAAGGTTATTTAATGGAAAAAAAAACCGGAAAGTTTTCACAAACCAATATCCGTATGCACGATTTTAAAGAGAAGGTATTGATTCTCGGCCCGTCTGTGACTAACCGAACTTCGAATCAACACACCGGAATCATTGTATTGAACACATTGGAATTACATTCAGCTAACGAGGAAAACAAATTGGATGGCAAACTCAAAGAAATGACAGACCGCCTTACCGTAGATGATGAATATGTTTTTATGATTTTGAAATTCAAATAAATATAACGGGAACAAATCCCATTTTTTGAAATTTATGGTTAATTTTTGATTATGCTAACTCATTCTTTCAAATGAAGGATATTGAGCATTTTTTGACTGGAATGTTGCATGATTCATTTAAAATGCTTAATTTTGCGCTAATAAGAAGCGCTGTTTTAAGTTAATCTGTTTTTTGCATCATGAAAGGAAATAACTCAAGTGTTTCAGATTTCTTTAGCGGAATGTCGGAATGTACGCCGGCAACGGACGAAAGAGAGACAACCATCGCGTACCGCGATTTGACGGGCATGATGGCAGAAGTGCTCATTGTTCTCGATTTTCAACACCGGAATTTCCGGTATGTATCCAATCATGCGTTGCTGCTGTGTGGTTATTCGCCGGAACAGGTCAAAGCGCTTGGCTACGATTTTTTTCGGGAAGCGCTCCATCCTAAGGCTTTGCCCATATGGATAGACATGCACCATACTATGCTGCAAAGACTTTACCAGGGCCCATCGTCGGCGCACAGCATCAATTATTTTGCATGCACGTTTAGAATCAAAAGTTTTTTGCCGACATTCAAGCAGTCCGATTATCTGATGGTTTATCTGAAACTGAAGCCCAAATGGATTGATGGACAGCCCCGATTCGGTATTTGCCTGCTGTCTCATGCAGTGGTCCCCAAAGCGGGCAATTTGTGCGTTTATTACGACAATCATGATCACGAAACGTATGCTTTAAAGACAAAGAGATGGACGTATCACCGGTTTGCGCCGTTGAGCCAGAGACAAAAGGAGATGCTTGTATGGGCAAAGCAGGGGCTAACTCAAAAGGCAATGGCTGATAAGATGAATGTATCCATTAAGACGATAGAAAGCATGCGAACCGTCCTTTTTCAGCAATTTGGAGTGTCATCCATTGAGCAGGCCATTCAATATGCCACTAATCGCCGGTTGCTCTATCACATCCCGTTCGATGAACCAGGAACCGACGGGAAGAAGCAGGCGAAAAGAATTTACCCCCCCCTAATAGGCTATATATCAACATTTTACGAGACATTCAGGAAGGGTTGGATCAAGGGAAAAAGGTCAATGCTATTGCCAAAGCGAAAGGCATACCGGAGAGTACCATTCGCAAAGCAATTAAGCAGGGCAAATTGAAAAAAAAATCGCACTGAAACTGTTTTTTTGAATAAAAAAACCGGAGTGCGAATGTATTGGATTGTATATAAAAAGATTATAGATGTTGAAAAAATCAGGGAAATCCCCTATTGCAAATATAAAAGTATAATGATAGCTTTGCATCAAAATTTATACAGTGAGAGCAGAAGGAGAAAGAGATAGAACCGGTGATGGCAACGATTTGTTGCCTCGCATTGCACGGCATCTGATCATGCACACCAGCTTCATTCCTAATATGGGCCTGTATCATGGGAAGATGGGGATTGTTCTTTTCTTTGCTCACTATGCCCGTTATACGGGGAATCCGCTCTATAACGACTTTGCCGGAGAGCTTTTGGAAGAAGTCTATAAAGGTATACACACGGAGTTGCCTGTGAATTTTGAATCCGGCCTGTGCGGAATCGGCTGGGGCATTGAATACCTGCTGCAAAACGGCTTTATGGAAGGCGATTCGGATGAGATCCTGTCAGAGATAGACACACATGTTATGGAACGCGACTTGCGGAGGATAACCGACCCAAGTGTGCGAACCGGATTGGCAGGTATATCCTATTATATAGGTAAGCGGATAAACAATCCACTCCGGAAATCCGAAAGTTTGCCTTTTGATAAAATCTATCTGGATGAATGGATATCGGCGACTTCATCCATGCCCATCCCGGATGATAAGACGATTTTGGATTCGATTATAGATACGCTGCCGGAAGGGGACGGAATCACTTCGTGGCAATTGGGATTGAAGAACGGTTGTGCAGGAGTTGGACTTAAAATGATACAGCCATGAAAAAGCATATCTATATATTTAACGAAGGCTCACGCGCCTCAAAGTGTGGAATCGGGACGTATGTCGATCAACTCATTGCGTGCTTTAAGGATGACGAATCTGTTTCGTTACATATTGTATTACTCCGATCGGCAGAAGAATTCAGTATCAGTAAATACGAGTCATATAATGTCATTCATACGCCTGTTATTCGCCACGAATGTAATACAATCGAAGAACATCAATTATATTACAGGAATGCAGCCTATCTGATAGCCGGACATATTAAGATTCCGGCTTCGGATAAATTGATTTTCCATTTTAACGCTCCGGTCTGTATTTTAATTCTAACTCTAAAAAGACTTTTCCCCGAATCCTTAACTGTATATACGATACATGTTAATCGGATGTGTCTCGGTAATAAAGGAAATATTCAATTAGTCAGGGATAAATTCACCCAACAGGAGAATGTGTTCATTCTTCCTGACAATGAGAGGCAACTATTTGAGAGTGTAGATCATATAATCTGTCTCTCCTGTTTTATGAAAGAGTTGCTTCTTGATTATTACAAAATATCCGAAGAAAAAGTTTTTTTGATACAAAACGGAATGAAGGACAAATACCTTGCCCTGTCCGAAAGAGAAAAAGATAAGATTAAACGCAGTCTTTTTATCTCTGTCGATGAAAAAACAGTCCTTTTTGTTGGAAGATTGCACGAACAAAAAGGAATAGAAGTATTAATTGACGCCTTTAAGAAAGTGGTTTATGAAATCCCTGATTCAAAATTAATCATTACTGGCGACGGGGATTTCGGAAAATATCTCAGGCTGTGTGAAGGATATTGGAATAAAATCAGCTTTACAGGGTTGCTTGACAGGGAAAACCTGTATCGATTTTATCAGATTGCCGATATTGGCGTAATACCTTCTTTTTCTGAACAATGCAACTATGTGGCGATTGAGATGATGATGTTTGACCTGTCGATTATTGGAACAAATGCGCCTGGATTGGACGAAATGATTGTCAATGAGGAAGATAAAATACCAATAGAATACTATGGCAGAGAGGCGAGACTTTCATCATCGATATTAGCTGAAAAGATCGTAAAAAAACTGAAGAATAAGCAAACAGAAAGCAATCGCTCCGTATACCTTACTCACTATTCTTTGGACGAATTTAGAAACAGGACTAAAGCAGCGTATAATATATAAAATTTTAATCAAATGGATACACAACTATGGAATAAAAATCTTTGCAATGTCTTTTTACTTCTTTTTTGTTTAGCATCGATAAGTTGTAAAAAACACACCTCGAACGATTTGATTGTATTTGATGTTAACGGAAATTATCCGGTAAAAACATTGGATATTGAAGAGGTGGCCGATATAGAATATTTGGTGTTGGATGTATCAGACGACGAATATTTGTTTCGGTATTTTTATATGATGACAGATAGCTTTATTATATGCGAGAGAAGAAATGAATTTTTGTTTTTTAGCCGTTCGACCGGTAAACCGGTCAGTAAAGTAAATCGTTTTGGGCAAGGCCCCGGAGAATACAATGCAAGCAGTAGGCTTCCTGTTTACGCTGAAAGTAATGATGAACTTTTTTTTATTAGTGGTTTTGAAATAAAAGTCTATACAAAAGATGGTACATTCAAAAGAAAGTTTCCTGTCGGATATCCTAATTTTTATATTGCAGCTATGTATGAATTTGATAATGGACATTTGCTTCTTAATGGGTTTTCCCTTAGAAGAGAAGAAATGCGTGATACTTCTTTTATGCTTATTAACAAACAGGATGGTTTTATATTCGATGTTATTACAATTCCGGTAGAAGAATGGGTTAGTACCCTGTTTTCGCCAGGAGATGGAACAGGGACTGTAGCTGATGCCTATTGTGCTGTCCACAATGGCAATGATTTTTTACTGACAGACTATTCTTCTGATACGGTTTATCGTTTTACGCCCGATCGCCAACTTATTCCCGTATTGGTACGTAAGCCGTCTATTCAAAAAATGGAAACAAAGATTTTTCTTCACAGTTGGTTAGAGACAGGTACCTGTTTATTCTTTTCTACACAGCAGCGGGTAGACTTTGCTTCGGGTGGCGGATGGCCTCTGCATACAGGCTATCTGATGGAAAAAAGGAACGGTCAATTTTTCCGAACAAATGTTCAGATGCGCGATTATAAAGGGAAGGAATTGATTCTTGGCCCATCTGTTATCCATAAATGTCAGAACGGGCATACGGGCATTATTGTTTGGAATACATTGGAGTTGCATACGGCTAACAGCGAAGGCAAATTGAGCGGCGAACTCAAAGAGGTCGTCGACCGTCTCACTAAATATGATGAATATGTTTTTATGATTTTGAATTTCAAATAGATATAGCTAATCCGGTGTCTTAAAATTTTTTCACTTACACACAAATAATCTGTTTTTTTCTAACAATATCAAAAAATGCTATCTTTGTACCAATTTATTTAAAACAATTGAAAAGTAAACATGAAAAAGTATTTGTTTTATACCACAATTTTATTTCAGATGTCGTTGCTTTCGTGTCAGCAACGAAGTGTCCCACAGGGAACAGTAGTAGATGCCCCCAGTCAACTGCAATGGCGGGGTGAATATCGTGACGGTATGTATGAGGAAACCGGATTACTTATGGTATGGCCCGAAAATGGGCCGGAGTTATTGTGGGCCTACGAAGGATTAGGGGCAGGTTTTACATCGGCGGCTATATCCAACGAAAAACTCTATATCACCGGACTTGATGAGGATAAACTCATGCTTCATGTGTTCGACCTTAAAGGAAACCTGCTCACCAAAAAAGAAGTAGGCAAAGAAGAGAGTGAAAAATGGCCGGGCCCGCGTTCCACTATCAGCATCAATGACGGGAAACTGTATGTCTACAATGCTTTCGGACTACTCCTCTGCTTAGACCAAACTACACTCAACGAGGTTTGGACAAAAGAAATACTCACCACGTTCGATGGCAGGAATACGGATTGGGGCGTTACCGAATCGCCTTTAATTGTGGGTGATAAACTTTTTGTCACTCCGGGAGGCGTTGAAAATAATATCGTGGCCTTAAACAAAAATACAGGTGCATTGATATGGTCATCGCCGGGCAAAGGCACGTTATCTGCTTATTGTTCACCTCAGTATATCGACGACCAGCCCATACCCATCATCGTAACTTCCACAGCCGAATATATCGTTGCAGTGAACGCTGATACGGGTGAACTGCTTTGGTCGTTTCCTCAACAACACGAATATAACATCCACCCCAATACTCCCCTCTACCGTAACGGTATGATTTTATCAACCACGGGATATAGAGTAGGTTCTGTTATGCTTCGCCTCAAAGATGGTGGTAAAGATGTTGAACAGGTATGGAAACATGACGAAATGGACAACCAAATGGGAGGCGCCGTAAAGATAGGCGATTATATTTACGCTTCGGGACATGAAAACAGGTATTGGTTCTGTGTAGACTGGAACACCGGCGAAACCATGTATAAGGTAAGGGATATCGCTCCATGTAATGTGGTTTACGCTGATGGAATGCTCTATTGTTACAGCGAAAGAGGCACAATGAATTTAGTCAAACCCAACCCGGAACAGTTCGAATTAGTAAGTTCCTTTGATGTGACCTTGGGTACCGAACAACACTGGGCGCACCCCGTGATACACGAAGGTATACTATACCTTCGCCATGGCGATGCACTGATGGCGTATAAAGTGAAGTAGAGTTTAGAAAAACAACCACCTGTAGAAACAGGTGGTTGTTTACGTTAAATTAAACAAATTCCCAACCACGGCGTGTATCACGGCTCAGATAACCGTTTGCTTGAGCGTCGTTGGTAATTGTACGTGTTCGGGGATCGTAGGCCAATTTTTTACCATCGCACATCATTGAAACAGCGCCAAGGTTATACGACTCTGTTAGTTCGCGAACAAAATTGAATGATCCGCGGTTTTTGCTTGTGGATGTTCCTTTACAATCATTGATCCAGTCTTGCAACCAGCGCGGAGTCCCTTCTGAAACAATTTCGCCCGGGGTTGAATAAGGAGGCGCTGTAATGGCTTCATATCTTTTCTTGTCAGCTTCGGAAAGTCCGCAAAGGATAGGTTTATCACCGTAAAAACCGCCAACTATAGCGCCTTTTTCGCCAATGAACATCATGCCTTCCGGTCGAAGATCGTCATCCGGATAACCGTATGGTACGTCAGGTTTCATACCGCCGTCGCTCCAAGTGAAGAATATATTTTCACCTCCATTCTTTAATGGGATTTCAAAGCGGAATCCTCCTGCCAGGGGATAAGACCAAGTATTAACAACCTGACGGGGAACCTGATCGAGGTCAACATGATATACTCTGGAGAATCGGGACGACGCGGCTACTGCTGAACCAAGCTGTAATACATCGAAAACGGGAATCATACTGTAGATACCCATGTCAGAAATGGAACCGGCGCCAAATTCGAACCAGCCACGGAAACAGCAATGGGTGTACTTGGGTGAATAATCGCGATATTGCGACGGACCGAGCCAGAGATCCCAGTTAAAACCTCTTGGAACAGGCGGTTTTTCTATTGGAATGTCAGCAAATTGCGGCCAGTACGGACGGCCCGACCAGTTATGAATTTCCCTAAGTTTACCGATTGCACCGGCATCTATCCATGCTTTAACGGTGTTAATACCGTTTTGTCCTGACGAACCGTAAGCCATAATGTACGTGGCAATATTGCGCTGCCGGTCAGCAAGATCTACAACTAACATCGCCTCTCGCATCTTGTTACCAAGCGGCTTTTGTGAAATAATATGTTTGCCGCGTCTGAAGCAATCCACTGCAATGTACGAGTGCAAGTGGTCGGGAGTAACGATTTTTACCGCATCAATGTCGGGCATAAGTTCAAGCATTTCGCGATAATCTTCCCCTGCACGAATTGAGCCGCTAAATCCGGGACGATTCTTTTTGTAATACGTCTCGACAGCATATTTCATTACATCACGGCCCCCCGGTACACCTGAGGTGACACCATCAAGCCATTCTGTTTCGCCTGCAATGGTACGAACTCTGTTACGTTGATCGTTTGGGGCCCATTGGAGGTAATCAAGTGAATACTTGTTTGGGTCTGCAACACCCACGATCTCAATCTGAGGAGAACGAATCAGTGTGGCTAAATCAGAATGTCCCTGGTAACCGCACCCTACGTTAAGCATTGTAATCTTGTCACTTGGTGGAATCATTCCTTTTCCAAGCACTGAGCGCGGAACAATAGTCAATGCTCCGACTGCTGCTGAAGTTGATACTAAATCTCTTTTATTCATAGTATTTAATAATTAAAAAATATTGGTATTTTGAGCGCAATATTAGTAAAAAAAAATAATAAATGCAAATTTTTTTTAATTATTTCACCAATTTTTCATTTTTTTTTCGTATGATAAAATTTTACAAAGAATTATACTCCGGCACTTCCTTCAGATACGTACAGGTTGAGGCCGCATAATCAATCCGGCAGCAATAATGTTCCATTCCATTCGTAACTATCAGGACGCCAACCTGCAGACAAATATTATATCGTGTGATTTGATCGAAAACATCTTGATTAATCGGTACGGAAGGAGCTTTATATTCTACAATCACGATTGGTTCGAGGAATTGATTATATACGACCGTGTCGCATCGACGCGACATTCTGTTCAGCGATATGGTCACTTCGTTTGCAATCCGTTCTTTCGGATATTTTTTCTCCGTAATCAGGTAATTTACAAAATGCTGACGTACCCATTCTTCCGGAGTTAATACCACTTTTTTTCTTCGGACTGGATCATAAATAAATTGTTTTTCTTTTATTTGTGATATTTTTTTTGTATAATTTGGCAGATTTAACGGCTGCATTGCTTATATTTGCTTGTTGAATGAGTCACCAAAGATAAAAAAAAATATGAAAACGAAACAAGAAATCGTTGAAAATTGGTTGCCACGCTATACGGAACGAAAATTAGACGATTTCACCGAATACATCCTCCTGACCAATTTCGCTAAATATGTAGAGTTGTTCGCCACGCATTTCAGTGTTCCCATCATGGGATTACAAAGTTCGATGCCCAATGCTTCAACCGATAAAATAACCATTATCAATTTCGGAATGGGAAGCGCAAATGCAGCAACCATCATGGATTTGCTGTCGGCTATATCACCTAAATCGGTATTGTTTCTGGGGAAATGTGGGGGGTTGAAAAGAGTCAATATTCTGGGCGACTATCTATTACCCATAGCCGCCATACGGGGCGAAGGGACATCGAACGATTACCTGCCACCCGAAGTACCTTCATTGCCTGCTTTTTCGATGCTGCGCGCCATTTCATCGGCTATCCGTGACTGTGGAAAAGATTATTGGACCGGAACAGTCTATACCACCAATCGCAGGGTTTGGGAATTTGATCAAACGTTTAAAAATTACCTGAAAACGACCCATGCCACAGGCATCGATATGGAAACAGCTACCTTATTTACGGCAGGTTTTGCCAATAAAATCCCTACGGGCGCATTGTTGATGATTTCCGACAAACCGATGGTAGAGGAAGGCGTCAAAACGGAAGAGAGCGACCGTATGGTTACACGGAATTTTGCAAAAGAACATGTTGAACTGGGTATTGGCGCATTGATGCAAATTATTGAGAGAAAACAAACGGTACGTCATATCCGGTTTAGCTGGTAAAACACAAACAAATGGCAAAGTTAGAATATACATACGAAGAAATATGCAGGGAGATCAAAGCCCGTAAGTATTATCCGGTCTATTTTTTGATGGGTGAAGAACCTTATTTTATGGATCGGATCACCGATTTGCTCCTGAATACTGTCTTGAAAGAAGACGAACTTGATTATAACCGGATCGTCCTTTATGGTGCGGATACGGAAGTAACAGATGTGTTGAATGCGGTAAGAAGATATCCCATGATGTCCGACTATCAGTTAGTCGTTGTACGCGAAGCACAGTTGATTAATAAACTGGATTTGCTTACAAACTATGTTAAAAACCCGTTGAATTCAACCATTTTAGTGATAAACTACAAAGAAAAATCATTTGATCGCAGGAAATCATTAGCGCTCGCTATCGAAAAAAACGGCATCCTGTTTGAATCAAAAAAAATCCCTGATCATAAGATGATGGATTATATTTCCCTGACCATGCAACAACGTTCGATTGAAACCGATAGAAAAGCGGCACAGATGTTAGCAGATTTTTTAGGGAATGATTTGGATATATTGAACAAAGAATTGGATAAACTGCTTATCTTATTGGCTGATAAACCAGTCAAAAAGATTACGCCCGAATTGATCGAACGAAACGTAGGTATTAGTAAGGATTTTAACAATTTTGAATTCCAAAACGCTATCATAAATAGACAAATCCAGAAAGCAAACAGGATAGCACAATATTTTGAACGAAATCCGAAGAATCATCCGATTCAGAAAACATTATCCGTCTTGTTCAATTATTTTTCAAATTTGCTGATTTGCCACTATTTACAGGATAAGTCGGATACAAGTATGATGAAAACATTGGGGTTGCGTCATCCCATACAGGTAAAAGATTACCAAACCGGTCTAAAAAACTTTAAACCCATGAAAGTGTTTACTATCATCCACGAAATCCGATTAGCCGATGCTCGCTCGAAAGGAGTCGATGCTACCTCTTCACTGACTGATGGGGATATTTTAAAAGAGTTGTTGTATAAGATTTTACACTAAAACACATTCGCGTCTTTGCGTGAAAACTTCAACTTTGTATTACGAAAAACAATACAAAGAAATAATGTAATACACTACCGGCCAATACAAACAGATGCCAGATGAAGTGCATGAAGCGCGGTTTTTTCAAATAATAAAACACAAGGCCTACTGTATAGAATAGTCCGCCGCCCACCATCAACGCCCATGCAATGCGTGACAGAGGCGGGAGGAATGAAACAGCCGCTACCACCGACCAGCCCATCAGTAAATACAACACAATAGAAAGTGTCTGAAAACGCTTTACATTGATACTGTTCAATACTAAACCGAAAACAGTTAACAGGATATTCCAACCAAACAGAAGCGTACCCGCCTTTCCTCCAATCAAGGAAAGGGTCAGTGGGGCGTAACTTCCCAATATCAAAATAAAAATAGCACAGTGGTCAAATACCTGAAAAAGACGCTTTGCCTTGTAGGAATTGATCGAATGATAGAGCGTAGAAGATAGATAAAGGAAAATCAGGCTGCCTCCGTAGATTGAACTGCTGACAATGTCCATCACACGACCTTGTTGCATTGATGCGATACATAATACCATAGCGCCTGTTATCGCTAACAATGCCCCCGTACCATGCGAAATGGCGTTTGCTATTTCTTCACCCGTGTCCTGGGTATTAATACGTTTATTATCTGTTAATTTCGATACTTTCTTACGATGCTTGTCTTCCAAGAATGCCATGATTTTAATCTATTATTTGTACAAAAGTAGGGTTTTAAACGATACAATGTTTAATTTTTACCGGCATAAATGTATAAAAAATTGTAATAAATTGATATTTAGCATACTATATTGTTTCGTTCCTCAAATCACCAAAACAGAACAATGGATAAAGGAGATGCTTCGCGAAGTAATAGCCTCACAGACATAAAATCGTGCTGCCGAAATGACAGTAAGGCTACGTAAAATAAAAACAATAATAAACAAACTGAATAAATATTCAATTATTCAATGCAAGTGTCCGTTTATAAAAATAAACATATTTGCAAGGAAGCACGAAAAATCACAAATATATACAATCAAAAGAGGTAATAGTGATTAGAAATAGTTACGGGTTAATTGTCAATAATACTAAACAAAATCCCTTTTTCCATCTATATGAAAATGGATATAAAATATTTAATATCAGTAAAATATATGCTATTTTTTAAAGCGAAACATCAATTATTTACCCCATCAACGGGCTATTTTCCGCAATTTATACGGCAAAAAACATATATCAATGTCTATTTAATAATCTAAATATCAATATTTAAATAATAATTAGGTGAAGTTTTTATTAAGCGGTAGGGTAGGGGGTAATTCTCCTTCACAATCGAGATGTTTATGTTTGTATACTTTGGGTTTATATATATAAATTTAATTTGTTTATAAAAATATTTTGTCATTTCAATTTTATTGTTTATTTTTGTAACTTCAAATGTTTACAAACGTATAAATGACAGTATGGCAGTAAAAGAATAAATATAAATACAATGATAGAGAGAATATTACAAATTATGGAGTTGGAGGGATTGACGCAATCCGGGTTTGCAAATGAAATCGGCATTAAACGGGCTAATCTGTCGAATATTATTAATGGCAAGTATAATGTAAGTTTAGAAATATTCAAAAAAATTACCGACCGGTTTACCTATATCGATCCGGATTGGCTCTTATCCGGTAACGGTACTATGAAACGGGAAACCAAACAAACAACAAATTACGTAATACAGCCGGATTTGTTTTCAAATCCTCCGAATATTCAGCCGGAGAAAAAAATAATTCCTGAATATCGCAAGGAAATCAAGGATAAAAAAACATCAATTCCTTCTAAAAAAGAAGAAAATGAGTCTGTTATATTCACTGATGCGCCTGTAAAAAAAGTTGAGAAAATAATGATTTTCTATTCCGATAGCACCCACGAATTTTTTAATCCCGAAAAATAACCTCCTTTCAATCTCTATCAATATGGGGTATATCAGCAGGTATTTCGATTGCAAATTCAACCAATCCGGCTACTATTCCGTCTTTATACCAAGGGGTTTGATGTATAAATTTTCTGATGCCATTTTTTTGAACGGTATAGTTGTTTGTGATATCTTTCTTTTTGAATGAATCAATCTTATCCATCGAAACTTGTTTGTGACAACCGGCTAAATGATCACCTATGTTAGCATTTGGATATGCAAGTTTGGATTTTTCATTCATATATAGAATGGTATCATTTATATCTGTCACTGTGATAGCCAGCGATAACTCGTTTTCCCAAAACGCACCGTCAAAAATAGTGTCGCAATTTTTTCTGTTTTCGTTCATATTATATATAGTTTTCAGTATTCAAATCTTACATTCTTATTATCTGACCATTTTACGGTCTTTCCGCCAAGGAAGCAACCAAATTTCTGTCCCCATACGCATTATTCACGCGGGCTACATTGACCCAGAACTTGTTTTCGTGTAACCAGTCTAACGGAAATGCAGCTTTTGAACGGGGATAACAATGATTCCATTCATCGCCCGTAACTTCGTATTCCGGATGTGGCGCATTTTTTAGTACATTGTCTTCCTTAGAGGCTTTACTGCTCTCTATTTCTTTAATTTCATGGAAGATACAATCCATTACTTCGATAAAACGGTCTAATTCGGCTTTACTTTCGCTCTCGGTCGGTTCGATCATTAATGTGCCATGAACAGGAAAAGATAAGGTAGGGGCATGGTAGCCAAAATCCACCAAACGTTTGGCAATATCCGTTTCATCAATACCGGCATCTTTAAAATTACGGCATTCCAGAATCAGTTCATGCCCT
>Ga0099364_10007828_pt1 | contig 15178 bp, 18 predicted proteins | sample TergutTh196P3_FD_73070 | JGI IMG/M metagenome (GOLD analysis project Ga0099364, IMG submission 73070) | Microcerotermes parvus P3 segment gut microbial communities from Pointe-Noire, Republic of the Congo - Th196 P3 | ecosystem: Host-associated > Arthropoda: Insects > Digestive system > Gut ... | reverse complement strand
CGATTTTATTGACGAAAAGGACATCGGCACATTAAAGAAAATTGCCAGGCGATGCGAAAATCGTCTTTTTCTGTGGCGTAAACAGCAATACGGCGATACGGTACCGGAGAGGGAAAGGGCATGGTGACAATGGCGAACATGAAACAATCAGAACTGTCCGAACAGATAAAACTATTCAGATGGGCGGCCACGAATGAGCATATCTGGCCGGAGCTTGCATTGATGTACCACACGCCGAATGAGGGCAAGCGGACGAACGGTGCCATATTGAAGGCGGCGGGGATGAAAAAAGGTGTACCGGACATATGTCTGCCAATCCCACAAAAGGGCTACCACGGCCTTTACATCGAATTAAAAAAAGGAAACAGGAAACCGACCCCGGAGCAAGAGCATTATATGGCCATTTTGAACACATGGGGCTATAAAGCCCTCGTATGCCGGGGAGCCGAGGCCGCGAAGACGGTGATACTTGAATACCTCAGAAGCCCCGGCCAGTTGGCCGCCGCCGAGTGTGTCGCTGCTCCGTGGCAATATGACAGGTGCCACGGCCTTATCCCGGACGGCGGTATTTTACCTTTTAAGGAGTGCCAAAGGTGTTGCCGCCACGACCCGACGAGGGAAGAGCGGATAATTGCCAAAAACCTTGAATCTGCCCCCAAAGGCACCAAGAAGAACATCACCACTGCCATCATGGTATTACAAGACGGCGAAAACCCCGCCGATCTCACCGCTGGGGATGTCCTGGAAACGGTAAGTGCCGTCCTTGCCATCCTCGTCAAACGGGGCAAAATCACCATAGACCAATCGGCGGACATTTTGGAAATTGCAATGAAAGCGTACAAATGCGGCGCGGACAAACGCCGTCACCATGAAAAGGAGGATGAAAACCATGCCAAAAAGACTGAATGAGGAAATACAGAACGAGGAAAAAAGGGAAATGCCCGAGGGTTTGGAAACGCAGATTGCGGAATGTCGATATTGCGGCCAGGGCCACCATGTCGTCACCCTTGACGGATGGGGCGAGGAAAAGCTACAGGACGAAGCCGTCAAAATGTGCAGATGTGAAGCCGCCATGATAGCCAAGAACCACGAAAAACAGATATACCGGGCCAAAGAAAACGTCCGGGTATTGTTCGGGGAATATGACGAACACGGCGAAGAGCTGCCGACTCCTTCGCCGTGGGTCATGGGCGAGAACATCATTGCCGCCCTCGGCATTGCCATTGACGAAATCGGCGGCGGGAATATAACTAAAATCACCATCGATAACGGCGAGGGGATAAAAGCCGTAGTACAGATGACGGCAAAAGGCACTATAAAGGTGGAAAGAAAAGAGGGCTATATTTTTACCCGCATGGGCTGATGGCGGGTAAAAATGGGCTTTCTTTTATATGGAAGCAACCGCCTTTATGGGCTTGTAATGGGTATTAGAAAAATGACCGTCTTTTAATTTAGCCATATGTCATAGGGGTAAGAGCGGATGGGAAATAAGCAAAGCTATCAGATACCGGGTCAGTTATCCCTTTATGACTTGGAAATACTGTTACCCATGGAAAAGCAGTCTACCGAGGATTTGCTGGAGAACCTGCGGCATAAGGACGTGAAGGGCTACAGGGTAAAGACCGTCAAGGCGGGGAGGATGCTGGAGTGTGAGATATACCCGATTTACGCCCGGAATGAAGCAGGGAGGGCAAGAAACACGGTGCCAAGCCGACAGGCACAGGAAAACTTGAATCACAGGAATACCCGCAAGTATATAGTGAGGTTGACCAACCATAACTTCACCGATGCCGACCAATGGACCACCCTGGGCTACGACGACGATAAGCTGCCGCCGGACATATCAACGGCAAAAAAAGACCTCATGAATTTCTTACGCCGTATCAAACGCAAGATGAAAAAGAGGGGTCTGCCGGATCTGAAATTTCTGTACGTCACCGAGTTCTGCAACGATGGTAAAAGAATCAGATGCCATCACCATGTCATCATGTCCGGCGGCTTAAGCCGCGACGAAGTAGAAAACACTTGGCACGGTGGCGCTTACCCGCAGACGCGCCGCCTTCGGGTAAGGGAGGACTGTGGGCTGACCGGATTGGCTTCATATCTCGCAAAGGGGAAAAGATACGAGAGACGATGGGGTCACTCCCGGAACTTGAAGCCGCCGATCATAACAACCGCCGACCATAAAATAACCCGCCGCCAAGTTGAGCGGATGATAATAGACGAAAACGAAATTCCCGCCATCATGGAAAGAAAATGCAAGGGCTACTTGTTTAGGGGAATTGAGATAAAGCGCAGTGAATTTGTTGCCGGGGCATATGTTTATATACAGATGTACAGGCGATGCTGAGGGAGGCCATGTCGAAAATCGACAACGACGTTAGGATAACCGCCAAAAGCGTCATAAAGGGCAACGAATACAGGAAAAAGAGGATAAGGCTGAAAAATGCCTCGCCGTTTGATCTGCTGGCAGCAGTCGAGATTGAGCGGTGCCTTGGCGACCTTTGGCTTAATGTGGAAAACGCGAAAGTCAGAAAGATAATGCAGGGCAACATTTACAAGAGCATTGTACAAGATATGCCATACGAGCATATACATAATCCGATGTGCGGCCGCCGTCAATTCTATGAAGCCCGCAATGAATTAGTCCGCATGGTGGCCGTCGCCCTGGACATGGCACCGGGCGAATAGCAACATGAAATGACAGACTGGCACTTTGGTAACAGGGTCAGAATACCGCTGTGACATGGGGTAAAATATACCCCAAGGGAGGCGCGGGCATGAAAGAATATGCCAAGAAATTCTACCGCTCACCTGCATGGAAGGTAGCCAGAGAAGCGGCAAAGGCGAGGGCGGGCGGCCTGTGCGAGCGGTGCAGGCGGCGGGGGGTGTACAGGCCGGGGCGCATAGCCCATCACACCGTAAAACTCACGCCGGAAAACATTAACAATCCAAGCGTTGCCTTGGACATAAAGAGAATCGAATATGTTTGTGATGATTGCCATAACAAAGAACACAAGACAAAGGACGATGGAAAGACGTACAAGTTTGGTATTGACGGAAAGCTGATTGAAAAATGATTTGTTCGCACGTCTGGAAGATGGCAACAAATAGCTTATACACGCTAGGAAGAAGATGACAAGCGGCAAGTGATTTGAAATAAATAAAAATCAAGCATTGTTTGATTGATGATTGCTCGGCCTTGCTCGGTCATCGGAGCGAGTTTATGAAACAAATGTTGCAAAGAATGAATTAAAGCAGCGGACACGCGCCACGAATAAAGCCGAAGGGTGGCCGCCGTCCGAGATACTCCCCCCGGTATGCCGTGGGGGTGGTGCTTTTTACAGACCGAGGGAGCCAGGTACAAAAAACGCTACGCGCGCCCGCGCACGCGAGGGGGGGGGGTGAAAAATGGGAAAAGAAAAATCAAAGTCCAAGAAAACCGTTAAAATATCGGCCAAAGAAAGGGAAAGAAGGTCAAGGGATATGCGTATCACAAACGAGATACGCAGACTTAACAAGGAATATGTCGTTATCGAGGACGAAAGAAAAAGATACACTGTCGATGACCTGATCAGGAAGATAGCCTTTAGTAAAATTGCCTATCAGGACTGCGAGAAGTCGATAAAGGCCGAGGGAACGGAAAGCGTCACCATAAACGCGACGCAGACATTCATAAAATCCAATCCCGCCGTCGCCACCCATCAAAAGTACATGGAACTGCACGAAAAATTATCAATCAGGCTCGAAAGTTACCTCCCGCCGAAAATTACCGAGGCCGGGGAAAGAGACGCGCTGACGGAGTTGAGGGATGGACTTGTTTGACCCCATACATGAATATCTGGCCGAAATAAAAGCCGGACACATCACCGCCGGACATTGGATCACCCGGATTTATGAAATATTGGCCGGGGGCATTGACGGCGGCATTTATGTTTACGACGGTGAAAAAGCGGCCAAGGCGGTCAATTTCATAGAAAAATACTGCCGCCACTCCGAGGGATTGAAAAGCAAAGAGCCGTTAAAACTGGAATTGTGGCAAAAGGCGGCGGTCGCCGCCATCTTCGGCGTAATAAACCCAGGCACCGGGCTCAGGCAATTCCGGGAAATAATCATCGTAATAGCCCGCAAAAACGGAAAGTCATTACTGGCGGCGGCCATATGTGCTTATATCGCATACATCGATGGAGATTATGGCGGCAAGATATATTTTACCGCCCCTAAACTGGATCAGGCCGACATCGTTTACGAGGCGCTTTATCACATGATCGAACAGGAGCCGCTTATGGCCCGGATTACCCGCCTCGGCCAGTACAGGATATATATTAAAAAACTCAATACCACCATTAGGCGGATAGCCTTTAACTCGAAAAAGTCGGACGGCTTCAATCCCTCGGCGGTCGTGAATGACGAGCTGGCCGCATGGCGCGGGGAGCAGGGCATCGGCCAGTATGAAATCATGGCCTCGGCTACCGGGGCGAGGGAGCAGCCGTTGATCATATCCATCACCACGTCAAACAACGTGGCAGACGGAATTTACGACGAAATTTTGCGGCGGTCCTTTGCTTTCCTGAAAGGCGAATCGGACGAAAAAATGCTATTGCCGCTTTTGTACATGATTGACGACATCGAAAAATGGGATGACGAGGGCGAGCTTAAAAAAGCTAACCCTAATTTGGGCGTGTCAATACAGTGGGATTATCTCGCCGAGAGTATCGTGGTGGCAAAGGCAAGCCGGACCAAAAAGACCGAATTTATGATGAAGCATTGCAACATCAAGCAAAATGCCTCGGTCGCATGGCTCGAATATCAGGACGTGCATAAGTGCATGGGCAAAAAAACCCTGGCCCTCGAAGATTTCAGGGGATGTCATTGCGTCGCCGGGGTTGACCTCGCCAAGACCGTGGCACTCGCCGCAGTGTCGCTGGTCATCCACAAAAACGGCATAGACCACATCATAACCAAGTTTTTCATGCCCGCCGCCCGATTGGAAATAGCCATCGACGAGGACAAGGTACCGTACAGCATTTACCGCGACCAAGGACATCTTGTTATATCCGGGGAAAGCCAGATAGACTATAAAGACATATACAACTTTTTTATTGATGTGCTGAAAACCTACAAGATAATCCCCCTCAAAATAGGCTACGACCGATACGGCTCAGGCTATTTGGTGGCAGATCTGAAAGCGGCGGGCTTCCACACCGACGACGTGTATCAAGGCACGAATTTGACGGCCATCATGCACCAGTTCGAGGGCGATCTGAAAGACAAGCGGTACGACTTCGGCGACAATTATCTGCTCGCCTCGCACCTTCTCAACGTGGCAATCGACGTGAACTTGAACGACAGCCGCATGAAGCCGGTAAAGGTTGACACACGCAGTTACATAGACGGTGCTGTCTCGATTTTTGATGCCTTGGCGGTCAGGTCGAAGTATCACGCCGAGATAGGAAAAAAGCTGTTAAATAAGGGAAAATGAATTTGTCAAGCAAAAAATAAAAAAGGGTCAGAATTTCACCATGAAATAATTTACCATAAGACCATAAGCATCCGTGGTCTTATTTTTGGGTGAAAAAGGAAGCGGTAAATGGGTATAGTAGCCAACGTGTTAAACAGTTTCAGAGCCAAGCATAGGCCGTTTTTATTCACGAAGGGCGAGTATTTGCCTACCGGTGCATTGCGGGAAAATGAAATTGTCGGGGCTATCGCCGATGCCGTAGGAAAGAACGTCGGGAAGCTCCGGCCCCAAGTCACCCGCCGGGATGAAAAGGGGTTTGTCATCAAGCATGACAGCCTCGCCCGCCTTTTGGAGTTGCGGCCTTGCCCGGAGTTATCGACATATGATTTTTTGTACCGGATCGCCACAGACTTGATTTATACATCAAACTCTTTTTCGGTGGTTTTTTGGAATGACGATTTTACAAAAATAACGAGCATACAGCCGATTGTGTCCAAGGCATACCGCATATACACGGACGACGGCGACAGGATGTTTTTTCGCTTCCGGTGGGATTATGACGGTGAGTGGTACACGGTGCCTTATCAGTCAGTCATACATGTCAAGGCAAGGTTTAATAAAAACCGCTTCATGGGAACCTCGCCCGACATTGAGCTAAAAAGGAATTTGGAACTATTGGAAACGTCTGGCGAAATGATAAAAAACGCCGTCAAATATTCAAACATGATTGGTGGCTATCTGCGCTACACCAACATTGCCGACGATGAGGAGTTGAGGAAAAAATCACAGGAATTTAAGGAGGCGTACTTTAACGCTGACAATGCAGGCGGTGTCGCCGCCATAGACAATACCTACGAATTTAAGGAAATAGGGCGCAACTCGTCGCCGATCCCGGTGGGGCAGATAGCATTTTTGAGGGAAAACATATACCGCTATTATGGCGTGAACGAAAAAATACTGACATCGACGCTCGACCATCAGGAGTGGATCAGCTTTTACGAGAATGTGATAGAGCCAATCGCCACGCAATTGTCGTATGAATTTACCTACAAGCTGTTGTCGCCCCGCGAGATCGGCCACGGCAACAAGATAGAGTTTTCGGCGAATTTGCTACAATATGCCACCTTGGAAATGCGTAACGAGATAGCGGGTTATATGCTCGACCGTGGGGCATTGACCATCAACGAATACCGGGAGCTGATGTACTACGGCCCGGTCGAGGACGGCGACGTGAGGCTCGTGAGCCTAAACTACGTCAAGGCGACAGACCAGACCCTTTACCAGACAGGGAAAGAAGATAGTAAAGGGAACGACGACACCGACGCAGAGGCGCAAGCCATGGCCCGGCAGCGCTATTTTATCCAATCAAAAAGCAAGGAGGATTAAGCCATGCCACCCATCAAAAAATTTTACGAATTCAAAAATCAGACGGACAAGGCAGTAGACCTTTATTTTTACGGTGACATCGTATCGAGCAGTGCCGACTGGTGGCGATTTTGGGAGGACGAGGCTCAATGGCCGGAAAACGTCAGAAATTTTTTGGACGGGGCAGCAGGGCGCGACATAAATGTTTACATCAACTCCCCCGGCGGCAGCGTATTTGCGGGGATAGCGATTTACAATATGCTGAAACGCTATTCCGGCAAGGTGGCCGTCACGGTTGATGCCCTGGCCGCGTCAATCGCCTCGGTGATGGCCTTTGCGGGGTCGTCGCCCCCGGTCGTGCCCAAGAACGCCTTTTTGATGGTGCATAAGCCGTGGTGTGCCATGGCCGCGTCCGATGCCGATGGATTCCGTGCCGCTGCCGATACCCTTGACCGGGTGGAAGCTGCCATTTTGGACATTTACGGCGAGAATTTGGCCGAGGGCGTGACGGTCGAGGACATAAGGGCATTACTGGCCGCCGAGACATGGATGTCCGGCACCGAGGCCGCTGGCTACTTCAACATTGCCGTCGCGGAAGAAAACAACATAGCGGCACACATCGACGGTCAACACATGGGGCAATATTCCAACATACCTGAATCAATCGCCGCCGCCATCAGCGGCATAGCGGCTGATGTGTCAGAAACTGACACGGAAATAAAAAGACAGATCATAGGCATTGCCATTAAAAAAATGGCAGATTAGCGAAAGGAGCAAGTAAGATGAACCTGAGAGAGAAGTTGATGTTGTTGTCGAAAGCAGAATTGAAAGCCCGCCTTGTGACGATTGGTAAAGAAGCACAGGATAAGGGTGGTGAGGATTTGGCCGCAATCATGGACGAAGCCAAGATCATAGGTGAAATCATGGATGAAATCAAAGGCCGTGAAGAACTGGCGAAAGCCGCCGCGCTGGCCGCCGTGGAAGATGACAAGGCCGACGACCGGGCCGGGGAAAATGGGGGCGAGGCCAACTCCAAAAGCAAGAAGCGCGAGGACTCCGGCAATATGCTCAAACGCGGCGGGTCGGTAAGCTACTCGGCAAGGATACTGGCAAAGGCATACAACGCCGCCACAGGCTCGCCGGGCGGTGAGCGGACGTTGTCGTCGGAGGTCGCCGTCATGCCGAAGCATACCTCAGCGGACATTTCCCCCACGTTTAACGATGTGTCCAGCCTGTTTGACCGCGTTAGCCACACGCCCCTGCCGGGAGGGGAAAGCTACGAAAAGCCGTTTGTCAAGAGTTACGGCGACGGGGCGGGTGTTACAGCCGAGGGCGCGGACTACAATCTCACCGAGCCAGTGTTTGGCTACGCCAAGATCAACCGCGAGAAAATCACGGCCTACAGCGAAGTCACGGAAGAACTGGCGAAGTTGCCCGCCGCCGATTATGACGGGGTCATCGAGGCGAGCATAGCCAAGGCGATAAAGCGCTATTGCAGCCGCCAGATTTTAATCGGCAACGGCACGACAAGTAAATTCCGGGGCATTTTCTTTAACCCCACGGAAGCGACCGAAACTGTGATTGCGGCCGCCACGGATGTCGCCATCAACAAGATTGACGAAAACACGCTGAATGAAATCATCTACGCTTACGGCGGCGACGAGGATGTCGAGGACCCCTCCGTCCTGATCTTGAGCAAGTCCGACCTCAAAGCGTTTTCGCGTGTGCGCGACAAGTCGGGTAAAAAGGAATACGACATTGTGAACCGTGGTAACACTGGCACCATTGACGGCATCCCCTTTATCATTAACAGTGCTTGCAAGTGCGTGTCGAAAGCGTCCACGGGCGATTATCTCATGGCCTATGGCCCGTTGAGCAATTACGAAGTTGCCATTTTTGCCGACATCGACGCGCAAAAATCCGACCATTTCAAATTCCGGCAGGGCATAACGGCTTTCAGGGCATCAACATTCATGGGCGGTAACGTCGTGGCGTGGAACGGCTTCCTCCGCGTGAAAAAAGGCACCCCGGCAGCAGGGTAATGACTGACGGCGGCAAGCCGGGAAGGCGGGCGGCATGACCAAAAGAGAATTGCTGAAAGCGGCAAAGTTAAGGATAAGGGTGACGGCCCGGTCGGTGCTTGACAAAGATATCGAGCAACTGATCGAAGTCGCCCTCGCCGACATGAAAAGGATCGGGGTAAAGGAGTCCTATCTTGGGCCGGACAACATCACCGATTCCCTTGTCATCGAGGCGGCCTTGCTTTATGTCGCCGCCAATTTTGGTAATCCCGACAACGGCCCCGCCCTCGGCGAAGCCTACCAGGGAATGTTGGTCAAGTTAAAAGGCGGTGTTTATGTCCGAGGATAGGGTGACGCTGACGGTCAAGAAAAACGCGACCGAGAAAATCAAAACCCACGTCCTCGCCGCTATCAAGCCGATTAGCCAGATAGCATTTCACGCGGCGGGGCAGCAGGGCATAAATGCCTCCTTCATGGCCGAAGTATGGGCGCACGAGTACAGCGGCCAGACCGGGATCGTGTACAAAGGCAAGGAATATACCATATACAGAACCTACGGCACGAAAAATAACGGCAAAATAGAATTGTACGCGGCAGAAAAGATAGGTAAAAGCTGATGATGGCGAAAGTCAATTCTGATAATTTGGAACCCGCCATAAGGGAAATACTTGACGAGTTTGCCAATTTCACGGTTAAAAATGCCGTGAAAGAGGCGATTAAGGAAGCCGCCGACGAAGCCGTCGCGAAGTTGAAAGAGGGCGGCCCCTATACGGACAGGAGCGGGAAATACCGCAGAAGTTGGACGGCGACGGAGAGGCATAGTGCGACCAGCGGGGTCACGGACATACCCGGTCAGAGCGTCCACAACGTAAAGCACTACAGGATTGTTCATCTTCTCGAAAAGGGGCATCAGATGAAAAATGGCGGCCGCACAAGGGCATTTCCGCACGTCGCCCTGGTGAATGAAATGGCGGGCGAGAGCGTCACCCAAAAAGTCGCGCAGAAGCTGGGAGGGTAAGCCACATGACGGCGCAGACATTGATTGACAGGGCGGGGAAATTAGGACTCCCGATTACTAAGAATTTTTTTTCCGGCACGATAGAGGACAAGGTGCCGCCCCTGCCATACCTTGTGTACCTGATCACCATGTCCGTAATGCGGGGCGCGGACATGGTAAATAATCTGGTCGAGGAAAGCTTTGACCTCGAACTGTACACGGTCGCCGACGACGCCGCCGCCGACGAGATCAGGGCAAGAATCGAAAAAAGAGTATTGCCGGACGTTGAACACACGAAGCAGATAGCCTATATCGAAAGTGAGGACTGTTGGCAGACTGCCTATGAAGTCAAGGGTCTGCTCAAAAGGATGAAAGGAGCAAAGTAATGAACAAAGAAAGTATAGTCTTGGGAAGTGGCGATCTATACTGCGTGGAGTACGAAGCCTCGCAGACAAAAGAAATCCCCGCCGACAGCATCATCGAGACGGAGGACAACCGCCTCGGCCACATCAAGGGCGGTGCAAGCATGGAATACACGCCCAGCTACTATGAAGCGAAAGACGACATGGGGAGGGTAACAAAAATCATCCTCACCGAGGAGGCCGCCATGCTGAAATCCGGCATCATGACGTGGTGCGGCAAGACGCTTGAAAAGCTGTGCCAGACGGCGAGGGTCGCGGAGGCGGGCAACCGCCGGACAGTGCGGATTGGGGGCATCGGGAACGCGACTGGCAAAAAGTGGCTGATCCGCTTTCTCCACCGCGACAGCGAGGAGGGCGACATCCGCGTGACCATGATCGGCACGAACAAAGCGGGCTTTACAATCGCCTTCGCCAAGGACTCGGAAACCGTCATAGACGCGGAATTTCACGCACAGCCGCTTGACGGCGACGGCACGATGATTCTTTACTCGGAGGTCATCGACCCAAGGTTAGAGCCGCAGGGCGGCGACCCGACACCAGGCGACACAGGCGAATAAAACAATGACAATTCATCGGCGGGCCAGAAGCGGCCCGGCGATGAATTGCATGGAGGATAAGACGATGGCTGTGAAAAGTTTTGACTGCAACAAAATAAAGCGGTCTTTTTGGCCGTTCACCATGAAAGACGAAATTGACGAAAATGGGAAAATCACCCAAAAGGGCAAGACTATCTTGGTGCAGATGCCGACCAAAAAGGTCTTTGAAAAACTGACGGAAATAAACGATGTTTCCACATCCGGGTCTGATGCCGACATGGATGAAGTGTATGGCATCCTCCACACGATCCTCGCAAACAACAAAGGCAAGGTACGCATTGACCGGGAAACGGTGGAGGATTTGGACTTGGAGGAGTGCATGGAAATCATCACCGCCTACATGGAATTTATCGACACCCTGAAACTTGACCCAAACTGAAAATCCCCTTTTTCCCTCGCGAAAAAGGGGATGACACGCCCTACGGCATAGAAACACGCCCGGAAAAACTGGTGTTGGACTATTGCCGTATTGACATATGCGATGTACAGGAAATGCCCATTGATTTATACCTTTTCTTTCTGCGGGAGGCCATGATATTTGAAAATTCGCAGACGGAAGAAGGCCGGGATTACCTGAAAAACTGTTGGCGGTTAGAGCAGACAAGGCCGGACAAGGACAATTTGCGCGGCAAGTTTGGCGGCATGGGTTAGCACATGGCTATTGGTTTAGGAAAAGCGATTAGGGGCTTGACCATTGAGATCGACGGTAACACGTCGGAACTCAGCAAAGCCCTTGCGAACGTCAATAGCGATCTGAAAGACACCCGCTTGGAATTGAAAGAGGTCGAGCGGCTTTTGAAATTCGACCCGAAAAATACCGAGCTTCTGGCCCAAAGGCAAAAGCTGCTAAAAGATGCCGTCGCAAGCACGAAAGATAAACTCGATTTATTAAGGGATGCGGAGAAGCAAGTACAGGAGCAGTTTAAGAAGGGGGAGGCATCACAGCAACAATATGACGCTATTAAGCGTGAAATAATCGCAACCGAGAGGGAACTTAAAAGACTGGAAGAACGCGCCGCTCGCGCCAGCTCGAAATTCTTACAGGCCGCCGACACCCTCGACGGTGCCGGGAAAAAGATGGAATCGGCGGGAAAAAAACTATTGCCGGTAAGCGCCGCCGTCACAGGGCTTGGCACGGCAGCAGTCATAGCCGCCACGAAGTACGAAACGGCGATGAAAGAGATACAGGCCATCACGGGCTACACCGCCGACGAGATGGGGCGCGTCGATCAGGGCATAAAGGACATAGCAATTTCCACCGGAAAATCAGTAAGCGATCTTGCCAAGGATGCTAAAATGCTCGTGGAGGCGGGCGGCGACATAGACTTGATGCTCGCGCAGATGAAACACGGTGCCGACCTTGCCATTGCCACCAATACCGACTATGGCCAGACGTTTGACTTTCTAAGCGCGGCAATGAAAACATTTGGGTACGATCACACGCAGACTCAGGCCGTGGTTGACTCCCTCACCGCGACCACTACCTTGACCAACTTGGAACTCGCACAGCTCGGCGATGCTTTCGTGAACTGTGGTGGCTCTGCAGCACAGGCCGGACTAAGCATAGACGAGGTATGCTCGATCCTTATCATGATGTCCGAGGCGGGCTTGAAGGGCGGCGCGGCCGGTACTGCCCTCAATGCCATCCTGAGAAATCTGTCCACCCCGACCGACAAGGCCGCCGACTCCCTGCATGAGCTGAATGTGGAACTATACGACAGCAACGGCAAAAGCCGGGATATGCTCGTGGTCATGCAAGAATTGGAAGATGCCCTGTCCGGCCTCGACGATGAAACACGCAAACGCCATGAATCAATCATCTTTGACAGCGTGGCTCAAAAGGGATGGAATATGATTGTCGCCGAAGGTGTCGCCGAGGTCGCGGAATTGAGCGGTGAACTGGCGGCGGCAGGGGATAACTTCGACGGCATGGGTCAGGCGGCGGGTCAGGCCGCCATGATGAATGAAGGTTTGCAGGGGCAGACCAATAAACTGAAAGCCACCCTGGAAAGCACGGGGATTGAGATAGGTACCATCGTCGTGCCGTATATCCAAAAACTGACCGAAAAAGTACAGGGGGTCATCGGCAAGTTTTCGGGCTTTTCCGACGGTCAGAAAAAAGCGGTCGTGGCAGCAGGTACGCTCGTGGCGGTGCTGGGGCCAATGTTGATAACCATAGGCAAAATCTCGCAGGGCATAGCCGCCCTGATGAAAATAAAAGGGGTATGGACGGCGGCCACGAAGATAGCGACGGCGGTGCAATGGGCGCTAAATGCCGCCATGAACGCCAATCCGATAGGCTTGATTATTCTTGCCATTGCCGCGCTCGTGGCGGGGATAATATATCTGTGGAAAAACTGCGACGCTTTCAGGGAGGGCGTGATCAAGATATGGGAGGCCATCAAAAAGGCTTTCTTCACCGCTTTCGATGCCATAAAGGGCTTCTTTACTGAGACGCTCCCCAACGCGTTTAACAAGGTGGTCGATTTTTTCAAAAACAACTGGAAAGCCCTTTTGCTCTTTATCCTCAATCCCTTCGCCGGGGCTTTCAAGCTGATATACGACAACTGCGAGGGCTTTCGCAATTTCATAGACGGCCTGGTCGCCAAGATAAAGGGCTTTTTTCAAAATTTATGGGATGGCGTAAAGAACACTTTTTCAAACATGGTCGAATTTGTGAAGTCGGTGATCCGTGCCGCCATCGGCATTGTCATCAGCTTGGCGGACGGCATAAAGCAAGCATTTACTAGGGCGGTCGGATTTGTGAGGTCGGTGATCCGCGCCGTCATAGGCATTGTCGTCAGTTTGGCGGACGGCATAAGGCAAGCGTTTACTAGGGCGGTCGAATTTGTGAAGTCGGTGATCCGGGAAATAATCGGCTTTGTCATCGGCTTTTTCGCCGCTTTTGGAATAGACATTGTGGCTGTTTTCAAAAATACATGGGATGCCATCGTCAATGTCTTTTCGACTATCGGTGCCTGGTTTTCCGACCGCTTCACCGAAGCTTACGAGGCGGTCACGACGGTCTTTTCGGCCATCGGTGAGTGGTTTTCCGACCGCTTCACCGAAGCTTACGAGGCAATCACGGCTGTTTTTTCAACCATCGGCGGCTTTTTCGCCGCACGGTGGGAAGAAACCAAGGCCGTCTTTGCTTTCACGAAGCAATTTTTTTTCGACCGCTTCACCGAGGCATACAATGCCGTATCTATTATCTTTTCTAAACTCGGCGGCTTTTTCGCCGCACGGTGGGAAGAAACCAAGGCCGTCTTTGCCTTCACGAAGCAATTCTTTTCTGACCGCTTCGCCGAGGCATACAATGCCGTCTCGATCATCTTTTCCAAGCTCGGCGGCTTTTTTGCCGCAAGGTGGGGGGAGGTCAAGGCCGCACTTGCGGATGTCGCCGAGTTTTTCCGGGCGCTGTTCCAGACGGCATACAATTTTATCACGGGCATATTCAACGGTATAACCGGGTTTTTTACCGATTTGTGGGCGGGTATCAAAAAACTGTTTGCGATGTCCGGCTATGAGCTGGGGCGGGCTTTGGGCGAGACCTTGAAAAGCACGATGAACGCGGCATTGTCGCAGCTTGAAAATTTGGCGAACAAGGCCGTCGGGCTTATAAACAACGTCATCGGCCTCATAAATAACATTCCCGGCGTGAACATCGGCGACATCCCGAACGTCACGCTCCCCCGGTTTGCGCGGGGCGGCATACTCCGGGAGGGTCAGGCCATTGTCGCCGAGGCTGGCCCCGAACTTATCAGCATGGTCGGGGGGAAGACCGTAGTAACCCCCTTGACCGGGAACTCTGTCAACCGACTGCCCGAAGATGCTTTCGGCGGCAAGGGGGCCGAATATAACCAGACCATCAACGTGACAAGCCCCAAACCCCTGAGCGCTTATGAAGTGGCAAGGATTACCAAGATGCAGACGCGCCGCATGGTCGTGGCAACGCAGGGAGGCTGAGCATGCCGCCGAAAGTCATATGCACGAATGAAAAAAACATAAGCATGACCTTTACCTGGAATGACTTTAGCCCTTTTCACCTTTTGGACTTGGAGGGGGTATATGGCATTGAGGGCAACGTCGTGACGAGTGACAACACATCGACCGACGGAGCGACTTTTCAGGGCGCGACGGCCAGGCAGCGGAATATCATCTTGACGTTTGAAATGGACGAAAGCCACAAGGAAAACAGGGAACGGATATACAGATGCTTCGCCGTCACCCGGCCCGGTGTCTTGGAATATGTCGAAAATGGCAATAGTAAATCCATTGAGTACATAGTCGAGGCAATCATGCCGGGAATGACAAAG
>Ga0099364_10007827_pt1 | contig 15179 bp, 7 predicted proteins | sample TergutTh196P3_FD_73070 | JGI IMG/M metagenome (GOLD analysis project Ga0099364, IMG submission 73070) | Microcerotermes parvus P3 segment gut microbial communities from Pointe-Noire, Republic of the Congo - Th196 P3 | ecosystem: Host-associated > Arthropoda: Insects > Digestive system > Gut ... | reverse complement strand
GAAAAGTATAATCTTTTCCGGCATTCCTCTTCAAATATTTTTCTCTCAACGTTTTGAGAAACCTTACAAACAGATTGTTGTTCGAGGCTTCGTCGGCTTCGTCTATGATTAGGACTATTTTTTTGCCACTGCTTCTTTTGGTAATAAAAGCGCCTAATTTGTAAAAATCGACTACACTGTCGTCAAGCCATAAATTGGCTTCTGCTTCGTCGTTTACCAACAACGCATCATGTATTCGCCTTAATAACGCCTGACAAAATCCTTTTTCATCAGCAAACATGTCATCTGTCGGATCCTGAAAACTGATACTTGCACAAACATAATCGTCAGTTAAACGTTTTTCCAACATTCCTATAGTCGTCGTTTTTCCATACTGACGACCGCGATTGATGGTGAAGTAATAGCCATACTCAACCATATCAAAGATTTTTTCTATTTTCTGGCTGATATCCACCATGTAGTGCATGTTTGGCACACAAATTCCCGTTACATTAAATCTACGCATATCCATATATTTTTTAATTACCGCGCAAAGATAAAAATAAATCAATTATTCACAATTCATAACTGATTATATTATTCCGTCTTAATTGATTTCACAGGGTCATCGTTCGCTACGCGCCAGTTCTGGAAAGTTACCGTGCATACCGTTATCACGCCCACAGCAACCAGCGCCAGCAAATATACCCACCAATACATCGGCGTTTTGTACGCAAAATTCTCTAACCAGCGCGTAACGGCATACCACGCAAGCGGCGCCGCCATCACAAAGCAAATGAGTAAAATCTTGAAATACGCCTTGTTGAACATGATGATGATGCCCATAGTGGATGCGCCAAGCACTTTGCGGATACCAATTTCCTTGCGGCGGCACTCGCTGTCGAACACTACCAGTCCAAATACGCCAACAATAGATATGAATATGGCAAGAAAACTAAAAAGCGATATTAAGGAACTGATGGATTTTTCCTTTTCGTAGAGACGCTGAATGACTTCGTCGAAGAAACGGACTTCAAACGGAAAATCTGCGTCAAATTCTGAAAGTGTAGCGCGAATATGCGATATAGCCGCGCGCATGTTTGTGCCTGTATTCAGTTTGATATAGGCTACATTCGTTTGAGCGCCCCAATTTTGGGTTCCCCACACCAAAAAAGCCATCGGTTCAACCGCCATGCGAAAAGAAGCAAATTTGATGTCGGGTATAAAACCTATTATTTCACCGCTGGTAGCGTCTACTGCTCCATCCCCAAGCGATGTGTTCAATTCCAGAGCATATTGTTTACGCGCTGCATCGTTAAACAGATACGCGCCCGCTTGCGTACCGGCGTCTTCCTGACGAAAGTCGCGTCCTTCGGTTACTTCAATACCCATCACTTTGAGAAAACTGTGATGAACGGGAAGAACCATAAATGTAAGGTCCTCGCCTCTGTATTTTCGTCCCCATTTCATATAAGCGTCGGAGCTCGACAAAAGAAACTGACCGTAAGTAATATCTTCCACTCCGGAATATGCCTTGATTTGGTTGGTAAAAGCGTCGCGGCTTCCCTGTATTTGTCCTATATCTACAGTAATTACGCCATCCTTGGCGTAACCCAGCGGCGAATTTTGCATGAACCGATTTTGCAGATACATGAACGATGCGCCGATAATCAGCGCAAAAGAGGCAACGTACTGAATTCCTATCAATGTATTGCGCAATTTTCTGCCTTTGGGCGAGAGCGCGAAACTTCCCTTCAAGACCAACGCCGGCGCAAACGAGGTCATGTAGCGCGCAGGATACGTGCCGGCAATACATCCGGCAAGCAGCGCAACAAAAGCCGTTCCGGCAAATATCAACGGATTTGCCGCCATTGTCAAATCGCCGTCGACCAAGCGCGCCATCGGCGTTATGTTAAACAAAACAACCAATACGAGCGCCACAAGGTAGGACAAAAAACTGATAAAAACCGCTTCAAAAACAAGAACCCAACGCATCGTAGACCGCCGCGAACCCAGAACGCGCTGCGTATTGATACTTTTGATGCGCATGGGCGTCAGCGCAGTGCTGAAGTTGGTGAAATTGATACACGCAATAGCGATAATCACTACCGCAATGGCTAACAATATCATCAACGTTTGCCTGCTTGCTTTTGGCGCACCGTCATATTGTACGTCAGTAATAAAATGTACATCCTGTAAAGGCGTCAGACGTATTTCGATGCCCGATTTTTCCAAGTCAAGAAACGCGCCAAACTCTCCGAGTTGCGCAGAGTCGAAGTTCCGTATAAAGTTGTCAAACAATAGCGGCGCATTGGACGCCTCATTGACACGAATATAAGCGCCATAATTAAAATTACCCCAATGCTGTTTGTTCTCATTTTCCGGTATGGGATAATAGATACAGTTATTGATGATCGTGTTGGCGGGAAAATCGCGATACACCGCCCCTACAGTCTGACTGCCCCCACTGTAGACAAGTTGTCCGCCGACTGCCGACTCGCTGCCGAATAATTTTCGCGCAAGGCTCAACGGGATAATGACATTTTCGGGCGTTTTCAGCGCCTCTTCTGCACCTTCCACAAAATCAAAGGTAAAGACGTCGGTAAATTCGGGCGAAACGCCCAATGAAGCTTCCCTGAAATAATTTCGCACGCCGTCTTTTTCCACATGGAAAAACACACCGCCGCTACCCCATACAGCGGTAATAGCGCCGGCAACAATATAAGGCGACGATTCAAAGAACTGCTCGGCAAACGGGCGACTTATTATAGCCAGCATCCCGCTTGAAAGTTGCGGCATTCCAATTTCCAACCGGAAAATTTTGTCATGATCCTGATGGAATTTGTCGAAACTGTTGTCATAGTCCAATTGAACCATGATGACCATAAAGGCTGCAAAAGCCACCGAAAGTCCCAGTATATTCAGAGACGCCGCCAACTTGAAACGACGGGCTACACTGATTAAATTACGAATAATAGGATTCATCTTTAATAAATTATGAATTATGAATTACGAATTACGAATTATGAATTACGAATTATGAATTTTCAATTCTCAATTCTCAATTCTCAATTCTCAATTCTCAATTAAAACTGGTTTTCCGTCGAGCATGCGTACTATGCGTTGCGCGTATCCGGCGTCGCGTTCGCTGTGGGTGACCATTACGATGGTGGTGCCTGCTTTGTTCAGTTCGGTGAGCATGTCCATCACTTCTTTGCCGTTGCGGCTGTCGAGGTTACCGGTGGGTTCGTCGGCGAGGATCAGTTTGGGGCTGTTCACTACCGCCCGCGCCACTGCCACGCGCTGCTGCTGCCCGCCCGACAGTTGCGAGGGATAATGGTTGCGGCGGTGCATCATCTCAACGCGGTCGAGCGCCGCCTCCGTCAGTTTCTTGCGCTCTGCCTTATCTATCTTGTTGTACACCAACGGCAGTTCCACGTTTTCGAACACGCTCAACTCGTCAATCAGGTTGAAACTCTGGAAGACGAAGCCAATGTTTGCCTTGCGCAGGTCGCAACACTGGGTTTCGTTGAAACCTCCTACTTCAACGCCGTTGAAGAGGAAACTGCCCGCATCGGGTCTGTCTAACATGCCCAAAATGTTGAGCAACGTGGACTTTCCGCAACCCGAAGGTCCCATAACGGCTACAAATTCATGCTCGTTAATTTCGAGCGACATTTTGTTCAATGCTACCGTTTCCACTTCTTCGGTACGGTAGATTTTTTCTAAATCGTTTATTTTTATCATTTTATATAATTGGTTTATTGGTTTGCTTATCAGGAAGACGATTCAAAATTCATTTTGTTACATCCCAAGTAAAAAATATTTTTTCAATTCTCATTTCTCAATTCTCCATTCTCAATTACCCACCGGTTCAGTCCTCTTTCCGTCTTACTGAACTCCGCACCAATCTTCACCAACTTTTTGTTGCTTGCGATATACGGCGTCAGATAGCCTTTTTCGTCAATTTGTTTGAGGGCTTCTTCGGCTGTGGCGTTTTCGGTGAGTTTAAATTCAAAGGCATAGATGTAGTCGGCAGTTTTGATTATTGCGTCGGCACGCCCTTTTGCACTGCGCGGTTCTGCTTCAACATGCTGTCCCATAAGCGTTAATAACAGGTAAAATACTGTTTGATAGTCTCGTTCGGTCTTGTTGTTCAGTTCGTATGAGATACCTGCATAACAGGCTTGCAGGCGCGTCATAAAACTTTCTATTTTGCCCGAGCGTAAATCGCGAATAAAATCCCCCACATAAAACTCGCTTAAACTATCAGTGTTGTTCAAATAAACGGGCAGCAACTCGTTTAAGAAACCGTATTTGACTTCTTCATTGGGAAAGCCCAAAATATACTCATTATATTCGGCATCAAACTCTTTAATTGTCAAATAACCGGTTTGATAGAGCAACGGAACAGGGTCGTTGCCTCCGACCTTGTATTCGGAAATTGAGCGCGCCGGAATATTTGCGTCTTTTTCCAAACGCGTCAAGTCAAAATTCAAATCTTTCAACATCCGCACAAGTAACGTCGGTGTACCGGTTTCAAACCAATAGTCGTTTATGTCGCCTGCGGCAAATGTTCTCAACAGGCTGTATGGATTATATATTCCTTCTGTTTTCTTTGAAAAATGATAACCGTTGTAGCGTTTTTTCAGTTCGCCCAGCGTTTGGTCGTATGATTTACGTAGTTTATCAGACAGGCTTTGTATTTCCGGTTCAAAAAAGGTTGTAAGTTCTGTTTCTGAAATGCCACAAATGCCGGCATAGTCTTCATACAAACTTATATCCGTCAGATGGTTTAGATCGCTGAAGACGCTGACTTTCGAAAATTTGGTGACGCCGGTTAGAAAAACAAAGCGTAGATGAGCGTCGGCGCTTTTGAGAACGCCGTAAAATCCCTTTAATTCATTACGAATATCGTCAGTAGCGTCTAATTCATGGCTTGCGCCAAGCAAGGGCTTATCGTATTCGTCAATTAAAACCACAACTTCGCGTCCGGTTTGTTCGTAGGCTCGACGAATAAGTCCCTTGAAACGGGCAGAGGGTGTATCCTCGCAATCGTTTTTTCCCCATTTTTCCTCCAAGACTCTTAAATTTGTACCTAATGCCGAAAGTAACGAATCTAAATTTCTGTAATTTTCCACATTCATATCAATGTGAAAAACAGGGTATTCAAGCCATTCCTTTTCCAATTCGGCTATAGCCAAACCCTCGAAAAGATGCTTTTTCCCAAGAAAATACGCTTTCAGGGTAGAAAGAAAAAGGCTCTTGCCGAAACGACGGGGGCGACCCAAAAAATAGGGTTTCCCCATCGTTGCCATACGATGAATGTATGCGGTTTTATCAACGTACAAGTATCCATTATTACGCAAGTATTCAAAATCCTGAATGCCCGCAGGCAATTTTCTATAAATCATTTATGAATTGTGATTAATTGATGAATTGGAAAAATTTTCTGCAAAGATAAAAATAAATCAATTATTCACAATTCATAACTGCTCAATTAATCACAATTCGAAATTGCCTTTACCGGGTCTGTCATTGCCGCCCGCAGCGACTGCGCGCTGACCGTCAGCATCGCAATAAGGAAGACCAGCAGACATGCGGCGGCGAAGATATACCACCCCAGCGACATCCTGTAACCGTAATCCTGCAAATACATATTGCCGGTATACCATGCAACGGGTATGGCAATAACAAAGGAAATCAGGAGCAGGTACATAAAATTGCGCCCAAGCAGGTAAATAATATCCCAAATGGTGGCTCCCAGAACCTTGCGGACGCCTATTTCTTTGGTGCGCTGCTCTGCTGCAAATGCGCTCAATCCGAACAGTCCCATGCACGACAGGAAAACGCCCAGCGCAGCAAACATTGCGGCAAGTTTACCGGTAAATCGCTGGTTGCCGAAACCTCTGTTGAATATTTCGTCCACGTAGGCAGGCTCGAACGATGCGCCCGGAGCGAACTGCAACAACGCAGTTTGAACGGCGTCTATCGCTTCGCTTTCCCTAACGCCCTGTTTTAAACGTACAAATAATCTTTCGGAAAGATTGGGAAAAAAAATAGCCGGTTCTGATTTTTCGCTCGTAAAGTTGTTGAACACAAAATCTTCTACAATACCGACAATTGGGTACGTTCCCCCTCCTGCCTCAAGAACACCGCCCACGCGCCCTTCTTCGCCCATGATGTCGGCAAACGAGCGATTGATGATTATTTCAATTTTTTCGCCAAATAGTTGCCATGAAAAATCCTCGCCTTCAGAAAGACCGATACCTACTGTTTCCATCAATCCGGGAGATATGCCCACGTTATATACCAACGGATTTACATCCGGCGCTTTGCCTTGCCAGTTGTATCCGCCGCCGTTACTCCAGAGATAAATCATCTGTTGGCTGCTCAAACCCGCATGATCAACCATACCCGTATTGAGAAGCGTTTCCTGAACAACGGCAAAGTTGCGTCTTATTTCTTCCGGAGCGGAAAACATGACTAAATTGTTCAATTCCATGCCTAACGGACGATTGAGCGTATGACGGATTTGCAGATAAATAATTGCCGTAGAGCATATCAATACGTAGGAAATGGTAAACTGAAATACTACCAAGCCTTTCCGTATTATTCCGGCGCTTCCTATTGTATGTACAGTCATTTTTTTGAGCGTGTGAAGGGGTGAAAACGACGACAGATAAAAAGCGGGATAAGCGCCCGACAGCAGCGTGCATAGCAATCCCACCGTCAAAATTCCGATATTGTGGTAAGGATTTGCGAAATCTACTGCGAGTTTTATCGAAAGCATTTGATTGAATGGCGACAAAACCATCCATACCAAAACCATGCCCACAGCAAGCGATATGAAGGTGACTATTGCCGATTCGGTCATAAATTGCCGGACAAGTCGCGTAAATGTTGCGCCAAACGCTTTCCTGACGCCTACTTCCATAGCCCGTTTTTGGCTGCGCGCCGTGTTCAGGTTCATAAAATTGATGCAGCCAATCAACAATATAGCCAATCCGATAAAAAGGAACATGCGCACAGTGCGGATATAGCCGCCTCCGGTGGGTTTGCCGTCTTTGAACTCGCCGTAAAGCCTCATGCGCTGTATCGGATAAATAAACACCTCTACTTTGTTATTCCATCCTGACCTTTCTTTGAATATTGCCGTGAGATTTTCGTTAACAACGTTCATATCCGCTAATGGCTCTGTTTCCACGTAACATTGAAACCAGTTGCTCCAACTGCCTCTTTGAAGTTGCCCGGACGCTACCGTATTGTTTTCCCAGATACGGTACGGTATCAGCCAATCGAACCTGAATGTGCCGTTTTCTTCTCTGTCCTCGAAAACGCCGGTAATTTCGTAAAGTTGGTTGTTGGCGTACAGGGTTTCTCCTAACGGATTTGCATTGTTGAAAATTTTTTGCGCCATCTTTTGACTTATCACCACCGGATTTGCATTCGCAAAGGCAGTTTGCGCATTTCCTGCGATGAAAGGCAAGTCGATCATCGCGAAAAACGAAGAATCAACGTACACGCCAAAATCTCTGAAAGTATCGTCGTTCTCTTCGATACGAAAGTTTAAATTGTTCGTGGCATAGCGGGTAAAGCGTTTAATACCCGGCACTTGTTCTTCAATGGCGTCACACAAGCCCGGCGAAGCAACAAAAAAGGTACGAACATCATCGCCGTAATACTGGTTCTGACCAATCATATGCAGATGGTCGCGCTTGGGTACGCTGCGGTTGGGGTTTATATTATATTCCACCCACAGCAAAATCAGCGCAGAAGCGGCAATGCCGATAGATAACCCCGCAATATTCAGGATAGCGTAGGTTCGGTTCCGAAACAGGATTCGGAAGGTTTGAGAGAGATTACGAATCATTTATGAATTGTGATTAATTGATTCGATTGCCCACCGTTTCAGTCCCCTTTCCGTCTTACTAAACTCCGCGCCAATCTTCACCAATTTCTTTCCGCTTGCGATGTAGGGCGTCAGGTATCCACTTTCGTCAATTTGTTTCAAGGCTTCTTCGGCTGTGGCGTTTTCGGTGAGTTTAAACTCAAAGGCATAGACGGTATTGTCGGTTTCAACAATGGCGTCGGCACGTCCAATGGCGGTGTGCGGTTCGGCTATCACATGCTGTCCCATCATTTTGAATATCACATAAAATATGGTTTGATAGTCTCTTTCAGTCTTGTTGTTCAGATCGTAGGGAATGCCTGCAAAAAAGGCTTTCAGGCGAACCATAAAATCTTCCAAACTTTTGTCATACAAATCATCAATGAACTGTCCTGCATAGAACTCTGTCATATTGATTTTAGGCATGTACACAGGCAACAGTTCATACAAAAAACCAAATTTGACCTCTTCGTTGGGGAAACCTAAAGTATATGTACCCGATCGTTCATTGTAACTTTTTATGGTAAGATAACCTGTTTGATAGAGCAATGGTACGGGATCGCTGCCTCCGACCTTGTATTCTGAAATTGAGCGCGCCGGAATATTTACGTCTTTTTCCAAACGAGTCAAGTCAAAATTCAAATCTTTCAACATCCTGACAAGGAAAGTGGGCGTTCCGGTTTCGAACCAGTAATCTTTGATTTTACCTTCCGCAAAAGTCCTCACCAGGCTGTACGGATTGTAAATTCCCTCGGTATTTTCTGAAAAATGATAACCGTTGTAATGTTTTCGCAGTTGATGGAGCGTTTCGTCGTAAGTTTTGCCGAGTTCTTCTGCCAAAGCGTTGATTTCAGGTTCAAAACAATTGATGAGTTCCGGTTCCGAAATACCGCATATACCGGCAAATCTTTTGTGCAAACTTATATCCGTCAGATGGTTTAAATCGCTGAAGACGCTAACTTTCGAAAATTTGGTGACGCCGGTTAGAAAAACAAAGCGTAGATGAGCGTCGGCGCTTTTTAAAACGCCGTAGAAGCCTTTCAAAACCTTGCTAATTTCATTGTCTGTGTCTAACTCGTGGTTTGCGCCAAGCAGAGGCTTATCGTATTCGTCAATCAAAACCACTACCTTGCGCCCTGATTTTTCGCAGGCGCGACGTATCAAACCATTAAAACGAGTTGCCGGATTTTCATCTTCTCCATCTTTGCCCCATTTTGCTTCCAATAGTTTTAGATTGAAATCCAACGCCGAATATAAAGAATCCAAATTTATATAGCCTGTCACATTCATATCAATGTGAAAAACAGGATATTCTATCCATTCCTTTTCCAATTCGGCAATAGCCAAACCTTCGAAAAGATGCCTTTTTCCAAGAAAATAGGCTTTCAGGGTAGAAAGGAAAAGGCTCTTGCCGAAACGACGGGGACGAGCAAGAAAATAGGGCTTACCCATGGTTGCCATGCGGTAAATGTACGCGGTCTTGTCTACATACAAGTGACCGGTTGTACGCAAATCTTCAAAATCCTGCATGCCGGCAGGCAATTTTCTAGTATATACCATTTATGAATTTTGATTAATTGATTAATTTTATTTATTTTTCACGTAGCCATGCAATCGCTGATCCGTTTTGATGATTAAAGGCAACGACGCCGTAATCATCCGGTCGTACTCCTTCGCGCAAACTCCATGTTCATCCACCTGAAGGTCGTCGTAATGGCAAATATCGTGATGGGCAAAATGATCGATTTTAAACTTGTTCTTTTTGGATAAATCTTTTGCAATCTCCTCTTTTTCCGGCGGGGTTGTAGCCCTGTATCCCATCAGAAGTTTTTCCATATTCCAGCGGTTATGCTCCACTTTCGACATCAGTTCAAGTTGTTCGTCGGAAAATGGTTTATCCGTATCAGAAATACCGAACGATCTTATTTTGCACTTGATGGAATCGGCATGATACCTGTTCGACCATTTCAACGCTGTACGCAAACCGCGCCAGATTTTTACAATTTCTTCTTCGGGGAAAAATTCGGGTACGCCATTGCTGTACACATAATTTACCATCATGGGCGTCCTGTCGTCGGCTTTGCAGAGGTCGTAACAGTTTTCCAACATGCCGAAAGGCTTGACGTTTCTGTATTTCCCTTCTTTTGTCAGTATGTCGAGGGTGAAATACGGAATTTCCTGACGAATCAATACCGAGACGTTGTTGTCGTATACTTCATCGGGCAGGTACAATCCGGCGGCGATGGCTTTAGGCGGGTACGTGAAGCAAATAGCAAGCGTAAGGCAAATGGATTTGTTGCAACTCAATGCCGACAGGTAATCCTGAATTGCGGGGTATTCCACTCTTGCCTTGATAAATTCAAATTCTATATCGGTAAAGGTTTTCTTTTCGGATGGATTAATATGAAGCGGTTCATCGTTCATCACGCTGCCGTTCATCATATCGTTGCGATTCACTTCCCGATAGTAAATATCCGCTTCGTTGAACAAGCTCCGGTATCGTCCTCGTAAATAGTTCATTTCAGCGTCGGCATTTTCGTCGATAAAGGTGATTCGGGTTTTGATACCTTTGGTGATAAAATTCGGGAAATGACAGAGATGTGCTGCCTGTACGCCCAGCGCAACTCCCATGCTCGACATGCCCATCACTACAAGTTGCACTTTTTGATCCGAATCGGAGCGTATACCTTTGCGGTCTAAGGGAGTATACTCAATTTTACCTGAATGTTCGCCCGTTTCGGGACTTTCATATTTGCCGTCTACAAAAACTTTTTGCGCCCATATTTCATTATAGTTGAATGGAATGAAATCAATCCTGTCTTTGAGCCGGTCAATATCCCTGCGCTGGAACAGCGCAAAGGTAGACTGACAGTCAAACAGCACATTGCAGCGGATCATCGTGCCGACGGCGTTTTCCGAAAGGATATGATGTATCTTTTTGATACATTCGATATTCAGCGAATCGTTGTCGTACTCGTCGGTTTCGCCCAGAATGAACACTTCCTTGCATCTGTCGATTTGCAGTCGTTCCAAATCTTCAACAATGGTTCGGTTTCCGCTGATGATGGTTATTTTTTTTTCGATTTTGGAAGCCAGTCTGGAGAACAGTTCATGGCGCACTTTAGTCGCTTCCATGGTGGTTTGCACAACGATTTCGCAGTCGCAATACCGTTTGTCTTTGGCAAACTGGCGTATCAAGCCGATATTCATTCGGTCGAAGCCGATGATAACAATGTGGTTTTTAAAGTAATAACAGGTTTTTCCGCTTTTTACTCTATCCACCCTCCGTTCGATGATGTTACTGATAATCGAAATGAGTAGCCCGCACACAAAAACCAGACCGAAGATGCTGGTGACGAGCGACCATGTTTTCTCCAAACGGTTTAATTCACCGTCGATGGAGAAGGAATTGCCATGACCAATGAAGCTCATCAGCCAATCCATTACGTTATACTGCAAATCGCCGTGAATGAGCATCATAAAGAGCATCAATATGCCAAATGCTACGCCCGAAGCGATGACAAGAAAAGCCAACTGTTTAAAAACCGATTGGGATATGGCGTTGTCAATGAACCGTTGTATCAATTTGCGAATACGGGCTGTTGATGCAAAAACGAAAATGGTGAATACAATGATGGTGAGAAAGATGATGATGATCTGCATAGTTTGGATTTTAAAATTTATTATTTTCGGCAAAGGTACGATTTTTATTTGCCAAAATTCGAACTATTTGGAAAAATCAATTTTTTCCTGTAGGTTTACATTGTTTTTTAAAAGTCTAATCATTTCAAACATAGCAATATGACAGGTTTTTTTGTTTTTTTGGGCATGTTGTTTCTCATCATTGTTCCGGTTGTTATCCTTGCAATGTTGAACGGAATCAAGGTACAATTAGACGTGCTCAACCGGCGTATCATGCAGTTAACGCAGGATTTGAAAAATGTGACAAAGACTGCAACCGCCACTTCGTCCACAACCGTATCAGCAGCCGCACCCACAACTGAAACTGCAACAACGGCTGCAACCGAAGTAACGGCGGAAATCGATCCGATACCCGTAGTCAAAGAAGTGGCGCCATATGCAACGGTCGACCACCGGGCGTATATGCCTCGTGATGCAGCAGTTGAAACGCCGCCATCGGATCCTGAAACGGCTGAAACGGATCCTGAAACAGAGGCGCAGCCGGTGGCGCAACCGGTGGAAGTATTTGCTTCCGAACCTGTTGAAGCGCCTGTAACGAGCAAGTATGTACAACTAACAAAGCCCCAACCCGCAGAAAAATTCAATTTCGAGCAGTTCATCGGCGAAAACCTCATCAACAAGATAGGTATCGGCGTATTGGTGATTGGTATCGGACTGTTTGTGAAATATGCCATCGACAACAATTGGCTGAACGAAACGGGGCGCGTGGTCATCGGTTTTTTGAGCGGCGGTATTTTGATGGCGTTGGCTTATCGTTTTCGCGAGGCGTACAGGGCTTTCAGTTCGGTATTGACGGGCGGCGCCATGACGGTGTTCTATTTTACCGTTGCCATTGCTTTCCGCGAATATCAACTTTTTGGGCAAACCCCTTCTTTCCTGATGATGGTTGCCATTACGGCATTCTCTGTCTGGCTGTCTATTCTGTACAACCGGCGCGAATTGGCTGTCTTGTCGCTCATCGGCGGGATGCTTACGCCGTTTATGGTGAGCCGCGGCGATGGTAATTACCACGTATTGTTCACCTATATTGCCGTACTCAATGCGGGAATGCTCGCGCTCTCCATGCGCAAACAATGGAAAGAATTGCTGGTCATCAGTTTTATCGGCACGCAATTGATTTTCTGGACGTTTTATCTGCGGGACATCGGAATTTTCAAAAGTTCAACAAGCGATATTGCCCGCGATACAGCGTTACTGTTGTATGCAAGCGTCTTCTACATCATTTTCCTGTTGATGCCGTTGATACAGGTTTTCCGTGATAAAGAACGTTCAAAAGATCATGCGTTGCATGTCGTCATCTTGGTAGCCAACTCTTTTTTCCATCTGCTGGCGGGCGTATTGCTGCTGCAACGCATGGGCGCCGACGGTTATAAAGGTTTATTACCTGCGTCGCTGGCTGTGATCAACGGCGTTGTAGCAGTATTGTTGCACAACAACAAGAAAGACAAGATACTGTTCCACCTGTTTACAGGGCTGACCATCAGTTATGTTACCCTTGCCGCTCCGATGCAGTTTGACGGAAACAACATTACCCTGTTCTGGGCTACCGAAGCAATATTGTTGTTGTTTCTTTTCCGAAAATCAGACGCCGTCATCTATTACGTTGGTTCACTAATCCTGTTAGCGTTATCTTTTATCGGCATGATCACCATTCATAGTTTACAGAAGATAACATTCGATTACGAAAGTCAAATACGCGCCATAGAGGGAAGCATTTTTGCCAACCGATATTTTATCACCCGTCTGTATGTGTCAATAAGTTTTATAGTATCAGGCATCTTATTTAGAGATCATTTCAACGAGCGCATGGAACAGAAACAGCTAGTCCCCGATTGGTTACCAACTGCCATCGGAGCGCTTGCAGCGGTATTTCTGTTTTATACGGGTAATCGGGAATTATACATGTATACCGACACAGACTACACGTCTTTGTGGAAAATGGCATACTTCATGGTTTACGCATGTGTGCTATCCGTTATAATTGATAAAACCGAGACTATTAACCGGTTCAATTTTTATTCAATGATTGCCTTGTGGGCTGTTGGATGTTTGTATTTCTGGTTCAATAACTTAACCATTTCGTTACACCATAAAATGTACGCTATTTTGCTCTATTGGATTGGTGTTGCAGGTATTTGCGGACTGTTTGTGCTTATGGCGCGCAGTTTTTACCGCCGGTATCCGTTAAAATCAACATCCGGCAAATTGATGATGTGGTGTTTCAATCTGGCTGCCATCATTACCCTTAGCAAGATCACTACTGAAGCAATTGATCAAATAACAGCGCATAATAATTTGTATATTAGCAACAAAGCATCCATTACAGTATTATGGACCTTAGCTGCATTTGTACAAATGTGGCTTGGGATGCACCTCAGGTACAAAACGCTGCGTGTCATATCATTATCACTGTTTGGCTTGGTATTTTGCAAACTGTTCATGTACGACCTCATCAACGTATCGCAGGGCGCGAAAATTATCGCATTTGTGGCGCTGGGCGTGGCGCTGCTCGTATTGTCTTTTCTGTATCAAAAACTGAAAAAGATTTTGTTTGAGGATGAATGATAAACATCAAAAAGCCCATGAACAAACGTCATGGGCTTTTTGATTAAATGTTCACTGTTCACTGTTCACTGTTCACTATTCATTGTTCACTGCTCTCGCCGTTTGATTTCCCATATTTACAATATATACGCCATGAGCGTTCAAAGGGATATCTGCTTCGGCGGAGGTAGCCACGCTTCGGTATACCAACGCGCCCGTTGCCGTGTATATGCTCAGCGTTTCGCCTGCGGTCAGTCCCGTAACGTGCAGCAAACCGTTGCGCATCCATGCGCGGAGCGGGTTGGAAGACGGTATTTCCTGACTGTTGGTCAGTTGCGCCCATCGCGCCCAAATGGTGGCGTTTCCGGTATACTCCCTGTCAATGGTTACCGCAGCGCCGCCTGTAGCCGCTGTGTACCAGCCGTCAAATTTGTAACCGGTTCTTGTTGGCGTGGGCAAAGATTCGAGTCTCCTGTCGCAGCCGGTTGTGCCTGACGCGGGGTTTACCGAACCGCCGTTGGCGTTGAACGTCACGGTGTACATTTGTGTCCATCGGGCGAAGATGGTAGCATTAGCGACAAATGGCGTATTTTCCGTCACCTCGTCGCCGCCTGTAGCCGACGTGTACCAGCCGCAAAAAGCGTAGCCGTTTCGCGTTGGGACGGGCAAATACGGGAGCGTCCCGCCTTCGCCGGTTGTCTCGTATGTTGGGCTTACCGAGCCGCCGTTGGCGTTGAACGTCACGGTGAATGTGATGAGGGTCCATTGGGCGTATATGACGGTATTGATGAAATAAACTCTTTCTGCCGTCACTTCTTCGCCGCCTGTAGCCGCTGTGAACCAGCCTTCGAAGATATAAGCGTTCCTTTCGGGTATGGGCAAAAATGCAAGCTGCCCGTTTACGTCTGTGGCGCCGGATTCGGGTGTTACCGTTCCGCCGGTTGCATTGAACGTTACGGTGTAAATGGGTATCCACTGGGCGTAGATTTGCGTATTTGCGTTAAATTCGTAGTTTTCGGTTACCTCCTCGCCGCCTGTTGCCGCCGTGAACCAGCCTTTAAAG
>Ga0099364_10007826_pt1 | contig 15179 bp, 9 predicted proteins | sample TergutTh196P3_FD_73070 | JGI IMG/M metagenome (GOLD analysis project Ga0099364, IMG submission 73070) | Microcerotermes parvus P3 segment gut microbial communities from Pointe-Noire, Republic of the Congo - Th196 P3 | ecosystem: Host-associated > Arthropoda: Insects > Digestive system > Gut ... | reverse complement strand
TTACCAGCACAACGTTATCATCGTTATCACCATAGCCGGGGTTACCCTGTGCGGTAACCCCGGTACCATAGGTATAGATACTAGGGCCGGACTGGCTACCAGCCGCGTATATGTTACCGGATGTGTCAACTGCAACTGAATTGAACCGTGAATTAGTTCCTCCCGTGCTAACCGTAACCGTACTACGCGCCCATTGCGCATCGCCATTGGCGTTGTACTTTACCAGTACAACGTCACCCTGTGCGGTAACTCCGGTACCGTAGGTATAGGTGCCACCAAATTGGTAACCCGCCGCGTATATGTTACCGGATACGTCAACTGCAACTGAATTGAACCGTGAAAAAGATGTTCCCGTGCTGACCGTACGCGCCCATAAAACATTGATGACCGTAACAATAATATTGGTGTTATAAAGCTTTCCGTCCTTCTCAACAAACAAACCTACTGTATTACTTCCGGTCATCGTACTTGAAAAGGTATAAGTATTTCCACTTTGACCAGTATTTAAGCCGTTCAAATACCACTGCCTGACAAAAGAATCATCATTGTCCTGTGCGGTTATGCTTAAGGTTTGGCCAACGTCTACAGAAACTACACCACCGCTTGTTGTAGTAAGATTACCATGTTGGTTCACCCAGAAGTATTCAACTCTTTCCGGCGAAACAGTTTGTAGTATTGTAAATGTTATACTGCCAGTGCTGCCTTCATAATTGCCTGCGCCGGTTATGGTTATGTTAGCTGTTCCCGCATTGATATTATCAGCATACTCTACCGTATAATCCGTGTTTAACGTGAGTATCGTAGTACCATCCATCACCGTAACTGTTGGTGTAAAAGGATTTCCAGTATATGTTTGCGCCGGAATTGGCTCAACCTCAAAAGTTATAACCTTGGGGTTAATAGTAAAGCTCGTACTGCCGGTACTACCCGCATAGTTGCCCGCGCCGGTAACGGTTACGGTAGCAGTTCCCGCATTAATGTTATCAGCATACTCCACCGTATAATCCGTGTTTAACGTGAGTATCGTAGTACCATCCATTACCGTAACCGTAGGTGTATGAGAGCTTCCCGTATATGTTTGCGCCGGAATTGGCTCAACCGCAAAAGTTATAACCTTGGGGTCTATAGTAAATGTTGCACTGCCGATACTACCCGCATAATTGCCCGCACCGGTAATATTTACGGTAGCGGTTCCCGCATTGGTATTGCCAGTATACATCACTGTGTAGTCGGCGCCAGGCGAAAGTGTCTTTGCACCATCCCTTACTGTAACCGTAGGCGTAAAGGGATTTCCGGTATATGTTTGCGCAAGGATTGGATCAACTGTAAAGGTAATAACTTTGGGATTGACGGTTAAATTATTAGAGACCAGCGGTGTCAAGCCGCCGTAAATTATCGTAACAGGCTGACCATTATGTATTACATGGGTTAACTGATTACCATGTGCAGGGTTAGCGGTAATATTTCTAGCCGCTATGTCGGCGGCAGAGACATCTTCTGTCGTAGTATCATCGTAGGTCAACGTCACCACCAGCCCTGTTAGATCGAGCGTTTCACCATGTGTGTAAGCCAGTTTGGTTGGCTGTGTTTTTATGGTTATGTCTATTGCCGTTCTTTCATCCGTTATAGAAAAGGTGTAAGACAATGTAACATCCACACCAGCGTTATTCGACACCGTTGCATCCTGCCCGTTGATTGTCGCAGAACTTAACCCGTCGAAAGTGTAACCGTTGTCTGCCGTCAACGTAACTGTAGCAGTGTATACCATACCGCCAAGGAAAGGAGTATTAACAGGCGACCACGATACTGTCCCTATGGTAAAATTACCCGTTCCGTCTGCTTCCGTTTCCGGTGTCGCACCCTTGACTGGGGCAATAACAATAATTTCGGCATTTGTGATAGGTTTTGGGCTGACAGTCAAATTGCCGGTATTCAATGACGGTAAGCTGCCAAAAGTTATTACAACAGGCTGGCCGTTATGTATTGAATAGTCTAATTGATCTCCCTGTGCGGGATTCGTTGTTATACTTTTGGCTGTAAAGTTAGCGGCTGCCACATCCTCTGTTGTAGTATCATCATAAGTCAAAGTTACCTCAAGCCCTGCCAGATCAAGCAGGTCGCCGTGAGTATAAACCAGCTTGGCTGGCTGTGTTTTGATCACTATGTCCGTAGCAATTTTTGCGGGCGTTGCCGGAAAAGTGTATGACAGCCTGACAGTCGTCCCGCTGTTGTTTGATACCGTTGCGGTTTGCCCGTTAATCCTAGCAGAATTAAGCCCTGTAAAGGTGTAGCCGCTGTTAGCCGTCAAGGTAACCGTGGCAGTGTATACCGTACCGCCAAGGAACCAGTTAACAGAAGGCGACCACGATATTTCGCTTAAAGTGTAACCAGTATTGTTTGTAGAAGCCGTTGTACCTGGCCTACCGCCATTTGCCGGGGCGCCAATACTGATGGAAACAGAGGTGACAGCCGTTGGCTCCGCAGGAGTTGGGGTCTCTGCGGGTTCTCCCAGCAGAAATTCACAGGCTGTCAATGAAAACATAAACACAGCCGCTAAAACGATAATGGCTGCACGAAGTGTAAATGTTATGTTTTGCATAGCTTGGAAGAATTTGATATTTTTCTTCATTATAAAGAACTCCTTAAATAATGGGATAATTCGATCTTTTTTCATTGAAATACTCCTTCCAGAATATCAGTTTTTAAGAAGGGCGTTATCTTTTTAAGAATAATACCGTGTAAATAAACATAATGTCAAGTAAAAATACTAAGAACTCGGTTAATTTCTATGCAATGGGGTTTAAAGAAAATCTAAAGTCGGAATTAATATATACTGGTATGATGGTGAAGGAGCTTTCCGCCGTTACAGGTATTAAGCGGCATACCCTGGATAACTACCTAAATACCCATAATGCTATCCCCAGTGCGGAAACTGCCGTGAAAATTGCAAAAACTCTTGGGGTTACTGTAGAATACCTGATTACCGGTAAGGATCATTATAGTGAGGCTAAATTGGCTGTATTTCCCGAAGATCTGCGTACGATGATAGAGATGTGGAATAGCTTGAATACCAAAAGCCGAAAAATTGCTCTGGCTATGGTTAAAACCCTAAAAGAACAGGAAGATGAGGGAAAAAAGTAAAGCTATAGGGTTTTTTATTCAAAACCGGGAGCAATCCGTGAACCCCGAACCCTTGAAAAAAAAGACCATCAGAGATATATTGTTTATATGAAGAAGCTTATCATTTTATTGGTTTTTAACGTTATCGTGCTGCCTTTGTTCGCGCAGGCGGACATTTATCGTATTGCTCCCGGGGCTGAGGCGCAACTCTCCAGTCTGCTTAACGCTCCGGCGATGGTAAGCCCGGCAGTCGCCACTCCTCTTGGCAGAAACTGGTTCAGACTGGAAACAGACGCCCACGTTTTTGCAGAAGGAATAAGCGCCAGACAGGTTAAGGAAATGTTTCTTGATATAGAAAATCAGGAAAAATTTTTTGACGGCAGAAGAAGCAAAACTTCCGCAGCCCGTGTCAGCCAGACAGAGAGTGAATTAGTTGTTGATTATGTTTCTATCGGAATAGTAATTGGTATTCAGCTTAGAACACCTTACCGGGCTGTTATAAAGTCCATAACAGATACTGATACAAAAATCGCGCTGGACATTAGACAAACGGCGCAGGACAGCGAAACCAACGGAAGAATAAGAAATCTTGTCGCGTCACGCTACGCGGAAGATGTAACGATTAACGGCAGAAGATACACCTATATTAGAATTTATTCAATTATGGATATTGACGCCAGCATTCTACCCGGCGCAAGGGGTGTGTTGGAAAGAAACTCCGGACCCACAAATGTGGAAGCTCTGGAGTTGGCTATCGCAGCGGCGAGATTGAAGTAGGCTGTTAATTTCCTATATCGTTAACAATTTTTTTAAACTCATTTTCGACATTTTTAAAGACCTCTACCAAAACAGGGTCAAAGTGGGTTCCTGAGCTTTCCTCTATGATTTTACATGCTTCTATGTGGGAAAGAGCTTCTTTATACGGGCGGACGGATATTAATGCATCATACACATCTGCGATAGCCATAAGCCTTCCCTCCAGGGCAATGCTCTTGCCTCTGACACCCATGGGGTAACCTGTGCCGTCCCATTTTTCGTGGTGAGTTCCCGCAATTAAGATAGCGTGGTATAAAAAGGCATGTTTATTGGTATTGTGCATAATTTTTTCTATGGCGCTTACTCCTGCCATTACATGGGTTTTCATAATAGCGAATTCTTCGGGGGTAAGCTTGCCGGGTTTGTTAAGAATTGAATCGTTTATTGCTATTTTTCCCACATCATGAAGCGGTGCGGAAGGCAGGAAAAAATCCATATTCCATTTTTTTATATCTTCCGAGTATATTCCCCCTCTGATAAGCTCGTCTGTCAGAGCTTTAAGATAAAGCTGTGTACGGGCAATGTGGCCGCCTGTTAGATTATCCCTGCGTTCTACAAGATCAGCCATAGCAATAAGTACAGCGTTTTGTAAGTCAAAAACCTCCTTGGTTTTTTCCTGGACTTTTCCCTCCAGATTATCTGCATAATTTTTTAGTTCTATTTGATTTGTAACAAGCTCTTTTTTCTGCTGTGCAATCAATAAATGGTACGATATACGCTTAAGCAGTACCGGTGCAAAAAACGGTTTGGATATATAATCTACTGCGCCAAGATCAAGACCTTCAAACTCGCTTACATCATCATTTCTTGCTGTAAGAAAGATAATAGGAATATCAAATAAATGCGCATCGGTCTTCATTTTTTTTACAGCGTCGTAACCGCTCATTTCCGGCATTTCTATATCCATGAGAATCAGATCGGGAATGATTCTCTCCAGTATCTCAAACAGTTTGGCAGCCGAAGGTGCAGGATAAACTTCGTATAGATTTTTAAGCATATTTTTTATCATATTCAGACTTGCCATGTTATCGTCTACAACTATAATTTTACTGCGTATATTATTATTTATCATTTTGTCTCCATAGGCTGCATGGATAAGTCTGAAAGTTTTTTACAGATTTGTACAAAGTTTACCTGATTCACGTTTGTCCTGAGCCATGACACAAGCCCGTCATCAGACTTATACTCATACTTTTCAAGTTCTTCCATAGCTTCGTCTATTTCATCCATACTATAAGTTTTGCATGCTGTTTGAAGCCTGTCCAGTACATATTTATCAGGTTTGTCCTTTAAGGGCTTTTGATTTTCAAATCCTGCCTTATGCAGTATGTTTATCAAATTCCCGATAAGTTTTTCGACAGCTTCTACAAAGGCATTATTGTTTGCCAATACATAGTCAAGATCGCCCCTTCTGGCTGCCTTTTCCAGAGCTTCTGCCATATTCCCAACCAGTTCGGCGCAAATGCTTTTACTGGAACCCTTAATGCCATGAACTGTTATTGCGTAATCGGACATATTATCCTGATTCAGTTCCTTGATTGCTTTAATAAGTGTAGATGTGCTGGCTGTATAAGAACGCAGAATATTCATGAAAATATCAATATCCCCGCTAAAACGTTCAAGCCCTTTTTCCAGATCAATGCCTTCGATATGCTTTAGGAAAACCCACTCTGTTTTTTCCGGCTGGTTTGCTTTTTCTGCATCAGTGGGATTTGGTAAAGATTGTTCTTCTTCAAGAGTCTTATCCATTACCCATTGCCGGATTACTGAATCAAGAAGTTCAATTTCTATGGGTTTTGAGAGAAAAGCCTGAAACCCCTTTTCTAAAAACTTTTCTTCGTTCCCTGCGGTGACATTGGCTGTAAGGGCGATTATGGGTATAGTTTTGGCATATTCCGTTCCGATTTCCTCGCGTATAATTTTGGTTGCTTCTATCCCATCCATTCCCGGCATCATGTGGTCCATAAATATTGCATTGTACTGAACTGTTTCAGAGCGGATTGCATCAACGGCTTCTTGCCCGCTTGTTACACAATCAACTTGCATTCCATAGGGTTTCATCATGCCTTTTGCTACATAAAGATTGGTTTTTACATCGTCTACTACCAATACCCGAGCATAAGGCAGGTTGATACGCTTCATCCCTGAATTCCGCAGTATTTTTAGTAATTTGCCTTCTTCTATGTTTTTGTCTTTGCTGTAGAAAGTTTCCGTATTCGTTTTCTTTTCCAATCTGTTTTGAATTAGTCTGTTCATGGGCGAAAATATAACTTTTCTTGTTAGGGTGTTTCCGCGGATTACATATAAAAACAATACAACAAGTAAAACAAATACAAGCGGCAGGAAATTCAGGGTTCCGGCAAGCAAAGTGGGATTATAAAAAATTACGACCGACCAATCTGTACTTTTTATGGGTTCAATAGCTGCGTACTTGTACAGTCTGTTGGAAAGTCTTACAACATGTGACTGTGAATTATCGGTGAAAAATCCATTAATGCTGTTTAGGTGCGAAAAAAGCGCCTCATTAAAAGCAAGGTTGTCATTCTCTTTCTGGATATAACGTACGGGTTCGTCAATGTAGAGTCCAAAAATAGATTTGTCATCTAACTGAATTATGCCTTCTTTATTGATTACATACCCTCTGAATTTTCTGGCATCAAGTTTGCCGAATAATTTGCTGTGAATATCCTGGATTATTAGTCCGGAACAAAATACGCCGACAATCTCTTTATCTGTTTTTACTTTATGATTTATCCAAAGGCGCATAATATTGGTGTGTTTTTCTATGTCTATATTTGTTACATAATCATTTTCGGATTCGATACATTCGTAGTACCATACGTCAGTTATATTGTCAGGATCCAATTGGGCAAATGGGACTATGTTTTCCATTGTTATTTGTCCCTTGGTTGTATATTCGTTTTTTGATTCGTGAATGGCTAAATAGAGATGGACGTTGGGGACGATTTCGGCATAATTCATCATCTCGTCAAGGGCAAGGATTTTTTTTGCTTTGTTTTCTTCATCGGCAAACCAATTGGTTATGGCTTTTGAGTGGGATGCTTTTCGTACGAGGGTTAGATCTTCGCTGATAAACGAATAAAAGGCCTGTGCCGCTTCTACGGAATATGCCCGGGCAAGTTCCTTTCCATTGTCCTGGTTTACTCGGTTGATTATTGCTGCTGAAACGGTTGTCATCAGGACAATGACCAGAACAAAAATGATGTTTTTTACAGGATGAACCTGTGTAACTCTCTTGCTTTGTCTTTCCTGCCCAACAATAGCCATATTATGATTTTACAGTACTTTCTTCTACCTGACAAGTGGAATTTATTAAAAAAATGGGTATTTTTTACAGTATATTTGTAAATAAACATACTGTAAGGTATAAATATTTTGTTATATAATGGAAACTTCGATTTACGTCGCCGCTAACGCGGCTTAAAATGGGGAATATTATGGATACAAAAGAACGTTTTACCCGTATGTTTGAACACCGTGATGCAGACCGTGTTCCGGTTATTGACGAACCCTGGGCGGGAACACTGGCACGCTGGAAACAAGAAGGAATGCCAGCAGATGCGGACTGGCGTGATTATTTCGATGTCGATAAAATAGAGAGGATTCATGTAAACAACAGCCCTTTGTATGAGCAGAAAATCATTGAAGAAAATGATCAGTATGTAATTTCTACCACCGATTGGGGAGTTACATTAAAAAATTTTAAAGTCCCCGATTCAACGCCGGAATTTCTTGACTATACAGTTACAAGCCCAGAAACCTGGGAAAAAGCAAAGGCTAGAATGACACCTAACAGAGACAGAATTGATTGGAATTATCTAAAAACGAACTATCCCAAATGGAAAACTGAAGGACGCTGGATACAGGGAATGTTTTGGTTTGGTTTTGATGTTACTCATTCATGGATGTCCGGCTTTGAAACAATAACATTTGCACTTATTGAAGACCCGGAATGGGTAAAAGATATGTTCAACACTTTTCTTGATACGTCCATAGCCCTTTTTGACATGGTCTGGGACGAAGGGTATCACTTTGACAGTATATTCTGGTATGACGATATGGGCTACAAAGGCGCTCCTTTCTTTTCCAATGAAATGTACGCTGAACTATTGCAGCCATTCCATAAACGGGCAATTGACTGGGCGCACAACCGAGGTATCAAAGCGCATCTTCATTCATGCGGCAATATTATGATACGAGTACCGCAGTTAGTTGAAATCGGGCTTGATGCTCTTAACCCTATTGAAATAAAAGCGGGAATGGATTTGAAAGCGCTCAAACGGGATTTCGGCGATAAACTGGTGCTTCACGGCGGAATAAATGCTATGCTTATGGATCAGCCTGATAAAGTTATTCCATTAATTCACGAGATTCTCCCTATTGTTAAACAAAACGGAGGGTTTATTTTTTCATCTGATCACTCGATCCCCAACACTGTCAGCCTTGATACGTACAGGCAGATGGTTAAAGCCGTAAAAGAAGCAGGCGCATACTAGGGTAGATAGAAAAAAAGCAAGTAAAGCAATAGGTTCATTAAACTCCACTACTCTCCCAGGGTCGTGCGGAGATCGCGGTTCGCTTGTTCCAGATCAAAGTGCCCGGAAACAAAGTCGGGGCCCAACTCTTGCAGGGTAAGCTGTCTTTCTTTATTACCAGTTGTTTCAATAGAATAAAGCAGCTTGCTGAATTGCCGGGGGCCGTCAACTGATTCCGGGGGCGCGGCGCCGTCTCCCGCTACAAAACGGGCAGTCTCGTTTTTAGCGGGTTGATAAGAAGACATAATCATTATCTTAATAATCCATTTTGTACCGTATTCATAAACAAGTTCCCTTTTCCCGCGAAAATCAATGTCACCTAACTTGATCGTATCGTGCAGATATTGTTTGCCGCCATCGGCTGATTCACAATAAAACCTAAAACGGAGTTGGGCTTTCCAGTTCATGCCAACCTGAATCAGTTTGTGAAGTTCCGACATGGTACAGTCATGAGAAATTATCGCGCGCCGCCAGATATTAAGCCCGCTTATACTGATTTGTATCATCCGCCATAACTGCCCGGAAGTTTTTCCTCCGTGAATTATTGTAAGGTTGCTTCTTCTGAAATTGTCCATGGCGCTGTTAATAAGTTCTTTTATGTCACTGTAAGTTTCAACCATGCTGTCCAAGGAATTATCCATGGCAATAACTTCAGCTTCGGAAGGAGAATCATCAAAGACCAGATCTTCAAGCAAAGCAGCCGCGTGTCCCTGAATTTGCGACAGTACAATAAATGTATGTCTGGGCAGCCATGCTGCATCAATCTCTCCCTTTTGCAGTCTGGCGGAGAGATCAATAACAGCGGTATGCAGTTCCACAACACGCTGTCTTATAGGGCCTGTCGCCTGATCAAAAAACAATGAATAATTACCGGCAAAATCTTCCATTCTGTCGGAAAGGTAATCGGCAAAATAATTCCATTCCGATTCTTTAAGATGAATTACAGGCGGAATTATTCGATCGATAACTTCTTCCATACCCTTTTCATTGCGAAAAAACGCGTCCTTTATATAAGACAGAACCACAAATTCGGAAACTGGAATATTCTTTTCAAATAACAAATCTTCTATAAAAGTTCTGTCCGGCGGAGCAGAAAGAGCTTGAAGTTTTTTGCTGTCGGGAATTTCCTTGCCGATATACCAAAAGCGGGTCTCAATACCATAAGGCACCGTATCTATACTGTCAGTTTTTTCGTAAAGGAATTCTTCCAACGACAGGGCGGGGACTTCCCTCATACGTTTGCCGCCGTACCAATACGCGAAAGCAATCTGCTCTTCAGTGCTGGCTCCCGGACCAAGCATAGCGAAGCTGTCTTCGAACCCGCTTTCCGCGGCTTTAATCCATTCATCCAAATCGGCGCGGGACCATTTGTTCTTTCCAACTTTCTCAAGTTCAAAACGGCATAGTTTCCAGTCCATTGTACGTACAACAAAACGATCACCGGGGACAAAGGAACATTCACGGTAGATACCGCGCATATCCAAGGTATGTATCGAAACTTCGGGAGGGTCTTCGTAGGGGTCGGCGTTATACGCCTCTTCATTTTTAGGATTATCCCTGGCGATATATTGAGGGGCAAATTCCTCGCCGTAAACGCAATAGTAGGGGTAAATATCCTCCGGCGGAGCTTCGGTAGTAGTTGTTGGAACAGGTTTTCCGTTCCAGAAAAATTCATAACGATTAGGCAGGGTTAACGGGCTGGCAAAAGGAACGCACCTGTGACCCGGAATGAGAATCCCGTTAAGCAATTCCAGCCGTGTGGGAGAAATTACGAACGTTGCCGATTCAAAACACCCTCTGCGGGAAACCCAATGACGGTTATCTTTTTTAAAAGCTATTTTTCGTACTTCAAAATAAGAAGCTATCTCCATTATCAGCCTTTTGTTGCGTTTTGAGCCGGAAATCTGCAGATAGCCGGCTGCTTCCTCCAGCGTAAACGGCTCGGTTACATTTTCGAGAAATTCGTACAGCGCCTCTTCCTGATCTAAATTCATTGTTTTTATGATAAATGACCATGGAACAATCGGCAAGTGGCACAATAGCAATCTTTAATTTGCTCATATATGAGGCTCACATCATATTGAAAATTTTTGGTATTATGTGGTAAAATAGCTATTAATATAATATGTTATGGAGGAATATATATGGAGTACGGTTATTTTGATTCTGATCAGCGGGAATATGTTATCAACAAGCCCGACACACCAGCGCCTTGGGCAAATTATCTTGGCTCACCGGCTTATGGTGCGATTATTTCCAACAATGCTGGCGGTTACAGCTTTGTAAAGAGCGGCGCTGCGGGGCGGCTTATCCGTTACCGTTTTAACGAGCAGGATCGCCCGGGGCGGTATATCTACCTGCGTGATGATGAATCCGGCGATTATTGGTCGGCTTCGTGGCAGCCTGTGGGAAAACCCCTCGACCAGTACAAGTCGATTTGCCGCCACGGTACAGGTTATACTCAGCTTGAAGCCGAATACAAGGACATCAGTTCCGAGGCTTGTTACTATGTGCCTCACGGCGCGGACTACGAAGTCTGGAAGGTGAAGGTTACAAACAAGGGAGATAAAGCGCGGAAAATCTCGTGTTTCGGCTTTGTCGAATTTACCAACGAAAGTTTTTATGAGCAGGATCAGGTTAATCTTCAATATACTTTGTTCATTACCCGTACCTATTTCAAAAATAAATATATTTTGCAGACCATCAACGAAAATTGCCTGAACGCTGTAAACGAAAGCCGTGTTGAAACGCGCTTCTTTGCTCTTGCCGGAGCGCCTGTTACCAGTTACTGCGGTGACCGTGCTGCGTTTATTGGCAAATACCGCGATTACGGCGATCCGGTTTCCGTGGAAAACGGCAAACTCTGCGGGACGCTCAATTTCAACCTGAACTCATGCGGTGCGCTGCATACTGCCTTTGAACTTGCTCCCGGCAAAAGTACCGAGTTTGTTTTCCTTTTGGGACAAAAGCGCGAAAAGCAGGCGAATGAATTGGTCGCGCGCTACGAAGATGTTGGTATTACCTGCAAGGAAATCGGCGAGCTTAAAACCTACTGGCACGCTAAGTTGGCCAACCTGAAAATAGACACTCCCGACAATAACTTTAACAATATGATCAATACATGGAATGCGTACCAGTGCTTTATCACATTTATCTGGTCGCGTGCCGCCTCGTTGATTTACTGCGGACAGCGTAATGGTTATGGTTACCGTGACACAGTGCAGGATATTCAGGGCATTATTCACCTTGACCCGGAAATGGCTTTGGAAAAAATCAAGTTTATGATTTCTGCGCAGGTGAATCACGGCGGATGTCTGCCCTTGGTAAAGTACAGCCACAATCCCGGCCACGAAGACAAGCCCGAAGATGCATCCTACCGCAAAGATACCGGGCATCCATCCTATCGCGCGGATGATGCTCTGTGGTTGTTCCCCACGGTATGGAAGTATATCGCAGAAACCGGTAACACGGCGTTACTCGACGAGGTTATCCCCTACGCCGACAGTGGCGAAGATACTTTGTTCAACCACTTAAAAAAAGCCATCGACTTTTCGCTGAACCATTTGGGTATACACGATCTTCCCGCCGGTCTTCATGCCGACTGGAATGATTGTTTGCGCCTTGGCAAAAAAGGCGTTTCGGTATTTGTCGCGCTGCAATTGTATTACGGCTTTGAGATAATGATTCGTTTTGCAAAGTTCAAAAAAGATGACGCGACAGAAAAGCAAATGAACGAGTTAAAAGAACGCTTTGGAAAAATTATCGAAGAACGCTGCTGGGACAAAGATCGTTTTGTACGCGGTATCACCGAAGATGGTTTTGTTGTCGGCAAGGGCGGAGACCCGGAAGCTAGTATGTGGTTAAATCCGCAGAGCTGGGCTGTAGTAAGCGGTTACGCTGACGAAGCGCGCGGCAAGCAGATACTCGATCTTGTTCACAAAGAACTTAACACAAAATACGGTGCGCGCCTTATGTACCCGGCATATAAGAAACACGCCTTTGACGGTGCGCTTGCGCTGTTGTTCAATGCAACTACCAAAGAAAATGGCGGTATCTTTCTGCAATCGCAGGGCTGGATCATTCTTGCCGAAGCGCTTTTGGGACGCGGCGGGCGAGCGATGGAATACTATCTAGAAAGCTGTCCTGCTGCGCAAAACGGCATCGCAGACATTCGTTTAATGGAACCGTATGTGTACTCTCAGTTTACAGAAAGTGTGGACAGCCCGTTCGAAGGCCGCAGCCATGTTCACTGGCTTACCGGTACTGCAAGTACAGTCATGGTTGGCAGTGTGGAAGGTATCCTTGGATTAAGGCCCGACCTTGAAGGTCTGTGTCTTGCTCCTGCGATTCCGTCAAGCTGGAAATCCTTTACCATGGAAAAAGTTTTCCGTGGTTCCAGGCTTAACATAAAAGTTAATAACCCGGACGGTAAGGAAAGCGGTTTTAAGAAGCTGACAGTAAACGGCGTAGCAATGGAAGGAAACTACATCCCTGCGTCTGTGCTTAAGGCTGAGAACGAAGTTATACTGGATATGTAACAAGAGATCCCGGGGTATACGAAAGTGTGCCTCGGGCTTTTCTTCAATACGCTGTTTTTTATATCAATTCAAAATTATATTTTTCAAATTCTTTTCCGTTAATGATTATGGAAACTTGATGAAGTCCGCGATGTAATACTCTTGTTGTTACCACGCGAAAAGAATGTTTTCGAGTAATTTGTGTTATCGAATTTTCCGTATATTCTTTTTCGCTTATCTTACAAACTTTTTTTGACAAAGTTCCATTTGCCTTTTGGTAATAAAGTCCGTATTCAAGTCTTATTTTGATTTTTTTATTGCTGTTATTCAATAGTTTAAATTCAAATCCTAATGACTCGCCGATTTTTACTTTTGGTTTTGAAATCTTAAAATCTTTTATAATAATGTTTTTTACAGCGTCAAAACCAAATATCTCCATAACTTCCGTATTGCCTTGTTTTAAAAGCGTTCTACAACCATGCTTTATAACCCAATCAATATTTTCCGACTTGCCTTGCCATTTTTTGACCAAGTTAATCACTGTTTCGGGATTGTCTTTTGTTATATCATTCAAATTATTGGCAACACTCAATCTTACAAACCGTGATACGTCATTTTTTAGATTTTCTAAAATGGGAATGATTGGAGCCGGATTTTCTTTTAAGTTCGGTAAAGCCATTGCCCAAGGAAGCCTTGGACGGCAGCCTTCCGATGAAAGCCGTCTTACTCCCCAATGTTTATGTTTAGACCAAACTAACATCTGCTTCATCATTTTTTGCGGATACTTGATTATAAAGGGGCGGACAGAAAATTCACAACTTGTGAATTGTGTGATTTTTTCTATTGCTTTAACTGATGTTTCATAATCATCCAAACCATATTGTTCAACAAAATTATCCAAAACCCATCCGTATTCCAATGACAAGCCAAACGTTGTATCATCTACTACTGAAAAATCATATTTATCTTTTAAGTGATCTAATAGTTTAAGTATTTTAGCGATTGCGTTTTTGTAATCTGCCGGTAAAAATTTTTTAAGAACTGTCGTGATATGCCAGCATCGTTGCTTAAATTCTCTATTTTCCCATTTGTCGTCCATTACTTGGGATACAAACTTGCGAGTATTAAAGTCGTTAATGATAAGTTTTAAGTCCTTAGTGAACCTATCAAAAAATTCCTTATTGAACATATCTTTTATTGCTTCTGCCATTTTTCCTCCAAACAAGTCAAATTATATATCATTGGCAAGCAAAAGGCAAACGGCAAAAAAAACCGGATAGTTGATTTTTTTATTTTCAATCCTCATGATTATGAGAAAATGCGACCAGTTTAGATTCCCTACACACTGTGTAGGGAATTGGGAAAATTCAGGAAAAGTCAGATAAAATTGCCTGAAATTCAGCAAGTTTGCTTCAGAAAAACCTTGTCCAAAAATTCCGGTTAAATATCTGGATAAATTAACTATCAAATACTCTCCATAGTTGGCCGATTTAACATATTTTTAACATTTGCTTAACATGGTATAACAATAAAAGAATAGTTTTAATAAAACTGGAGGAAAATCCATGCTCAATATCCTTGTTGTAGAAGATGACGTAAAACTCAATAAAATCTTATGTTCATGCCTTAATGAACATAATTATCGTGCTACCGGCTGTCTATCCGCTAATGAAGCTTTTGACAAAATGATAGACATTAAGTTCGATCTTATCATTTCCGACATTATGATGCCCGAAATTGACGGTTTCAAACTCGCTTCAATGGTCAGAGAACAGGACACAATTATACCGATTTTGTTTATATCTGCCCTTGACGATATATCGTCTAAACAAAAGGGCTTCCGTATCGGTATAGATGATTATATGGTCAAACCAGTAAACACAGATGAATTGTTAATGAGAATTGCGGCAGTGCTTCGTCGAGCGAAAATTGCAAATGAGAAAAAATTAACTGTCGGCAGCCTTAGCATGAACGCTGATGAGGCGGCAGCTTATCTTAACGAACAGGAAATACCGCTTACCGTCAAAGAATTTCAGGTTCTTTATAAATTACTTTCGTACCCCAAAAAAACCTTTACCCGCAACCAGCTTATGGACGACCTCTGGGGCTTGGAAACCGGAACAACCTCACGTTCGGTTGATGTGTATATCACCAAACTGCGGGAAAAATT
>Ga0099364_10007825_pt1 | contig 15179 bp, 10 predicted proteins | sample TergutTh196P3_FD_73070 | JGI IMG/M metagenome (GOLD analysis project Ga0099364, IMG submission 73070) | Microcerotermes parvus P3 segment gut microbial communities from Pointe-Noire, Republic of the Congo - Th196 P3 | ecosystem: Host-associated > Arthropoda: Insects > Digestive system > Gut ... | reverse complement strand
TCAGCGACGAGGAACTCACGAAGGCGATCATTGCGACCATTGGTTCGTTGGACAAGCCGACGACGCCGAGCGAAAAGGGAAGCATTATTGCCGGTCGCCAACTTTCCGGTCTGACGCAGGAAGACATTCAACGGGAACGCGACGAAGTGTTGTCCACGACCGTTGACGATCTCCGCAAGTTCGCACCGATGTTTCGTGAAGGAATGAAACAGAACAATATCTGCGTCTTCGGCAACGAACAGAAACTCGACGCAGAGAAAGAGTTGTTCAAAACGACGATCCGGGCGATTGAGTAAGCGAGCTTGGTGGCCACGATGTTGTCCTTTTCGGCGAACCGGGTGCAGACGACACTTGACATCGGCTGGAAACTACTCGGTACCATCAAGCCAAAGAGCGTTTCCGAAGTTGACTCCCGTCCTTGGTCGATCGGCTGCGAAACGCTCTGCTGCGATTACATCGACTACAATTTGTACAAGGAATATCTCGTTCCGCTCGGCATCAAACTGATCCGGCTCCAGGGCGGCTGGGCCAAGACGGAACAGGAAAAAGGCGTCCTCGATTTTACATGGCTCGACGAGATCGTCGACGACGCCTTGGCTCGCGGCTTGGAAGTCTGGTTGGAAACCAGTTACGGCAATCCGATCTACGAGGGCGGTGGTGGCCATGATTTGGCCGGTGGTTTTCCGACCTCAGAAGAAGCCTTGGTCGCATGGGATAAATGGGTCGAAGCCATGGCAACCCGCTACAAAGGCAAAGTCAAGATTTGGGCTATGTGGAACGAACCCACCATCAACAGCAACCGCACGGCGACCGACATTGCGGAGTTCAACATCCGAACGGCAGAAATCATCAAGCGGGTCATTCCGGATGCACGAATCGGTGCTCTTTCGCTGGGCCGAAACAATCCGCAACTTCTGGAAGATTGCCTAAAACCGATTGCCGAAAAAGGAAAACTTTTTAATATGCTCTAGTGATGCTCTAGAGGAGGATTTGCCTTGGTATTTCGTTTAAAACTCCACGACTCGCGGTTCAGTGAGCGGTGTGATCTTGACGATTCGTCCGACAACGCTGATTCGTTCCTCGGCAATGAGCTGGATCGCTTCCGGGTACGCTTCACATTCGGCTTTGAACACACGATCATTGAGTGACGCCACGGTGTCCGTTTCGAAGACTTCGACCGCCTTTTGGAGGATTACCGGACCGTTATCGTACTTTTGGTCGACGAAGTGGACGCTGCAACCGCTGATTTTGGCGCCATACTCCAAAACCTTGGCATGTACGTGGTCGCCGTAGTAACCCTTGCCACAAAATGCCGGAACCAGTGCCGGATGAATGTTCAATACCCGATTCGTAAAATCGTCCGGGATGTCAAGAAACTTAATGTAACCGGCCATGGCGATATAATCGACCTCTGCCTTGCGACAGGCGTCGAAAATCGCCGTACTGAATTCTCCTTGCGACTTGAAGGCCGGACGCTCCAATATCTCAATCGGAATCACCGCTTCCTCGGCATATTGCAGACCGCTGGCAGACGACGAACTGGAAACGACGAGCTTAATCTCGGCATCCAGCGTTCCCGCTTTGGTACGGTCGATCATGTTTTTTAGCGTCCGGCCCGTTCCGGATATTAGGACGGCAAGTTTGATTTTTTTCTGCATGGTTGGGAATCCTGTGTAATTGAGTTCTTTCTGCGACCACAGGTCGCAGTTCTTTTTGCGGCCACAGGCCGCAGTTCACGCATCGTCGGCGAGTTCCTGTGCTTTTCTCCGGTCGGCGTCCGCTTTGTCGTGATCGCCCAATGCGGCGTGCGCATCGCTGCGAATATGATAGTATTTCGCCTTCGATGAATCAAGCCGAATCGCCTTGCCCAATTCTTTTACGGCATCAGCGGGACGACCTTGCTTCAATGCCATGACTCCACACAGTTCACTGAATGTTGCGTACTGATGAAACCACCCTTTTCGCTGTACCTTGGCCACGGCGACAATTGCTTCAGCGGCTTGGTCCAACCGATCCGTATCGACGTAAAAACGGAGTCTCGCCAACTGGTGGTCAAAATCATCCGGTTCGATGTCGATGGCCTGATCGAAGCACTTGATGGCCGCTTCCGGGTCTTGTTCGGCAAGGATTTCTCCTTGAAATACCAGAGCGGATGCCTGATAGTCGCCTTCCCGACCGCCTAATTTTTCGGCAATCGGCAAGGCTTCGTCGCCACGGCGGAGTTCCCGCCATAACGTTTCGGCCAAGTCGTACCAAGTCAGATCGTTGTCCGGTTCCATTTGGAGCGCCGTCCGGTAATCGTCAACGGCGGCTTCGTAAAAGCCGAGATAGTAAAGACTTCCGGCTCTGTCGGCGTAATCCGAAGCGATGTGCGGTTCTTTTTCGAAGACTTCAATGGCTACACGGGCACGAGAGAAGAACGTCTGCGACGAATACAATTTGAAAGTAAAGTAGGCAACAAACGGAGCGGCAAGTGGAATGAGATTGATTGGAAATGGAAACTTGGCACAAGTCGGCAGGGAAACGAAACAGACGACAAGCCCGATTCCAACGGCGAATACAGTGTACTTTGCCATTAAGGGGCGGAGTAGGATCAGTTCCTCTTCCGCTTGTCGCTTGGCATCCTCAAGGATTGTGCTTTTGTCTTTCATGGTTGTTGTTTTTGTTGCGAAAAAGAGCCAAAAGGTAACGCTCCGCAGGGCGTGGTTAAAAGGCACCATACACCGTCGTGGAATTTTTGTACGATTTCATTCCTTCGATACCGCATTCGACGAAGGGGTTCCATGTATCGATTTGCGCAAGGTATGTGCCGTTTGTCAGCATTTTCGCACTCAATCCCGGTGTCGGGCCGTCCCGGATCGTCCGAAGAAAAAAGTTGCGCAACTCTTTTTCCGGTTCTTTTTTCGACTCGAACAGCTTGGCGGTCAACGGCATCTGCTGTCCCGCCTCCAGATTGTTGATTTCGTAAGTTTTACCGTCTGGCGAACAAACCTGTAGAACTTTAATGTCGACGCCGAGTCCATTGGACGCGGTCGGCGGCGAAGTGTTCCAATTAAACTCGATTCGCTCCTTTCGTTGTGATTGGGCTTTTCGTATCGCAAAATACGACGGTGTTCGGGCGCCGATCCAGCCGCGTGAAAATTGTTGCCTGCCACCGCCTACGATGTCGAATTCCAGTGAACGGGTGGGGCCGTAAGTGTCGCGTTCAAAGCACGCTGTTACTTCCGTGTCGGCATCGAACATGATTCCGCCGCGCGGCGTCAACGTCGAATAAAAGCCGATATGTCCGACAGTCGTAGCCTCACCGGTGCGCTGGTCGAGAATCGTTGTGGTTTTCGAGCTGGATTGCCACAGGAAACCTTCCTGTACGACATTGATGCCGAGGACAAATGCGCTGAATACCAATGATGTAACGGGAACCGTCCAGAGCAACCAGATTCGACGTTTCATCAGCTCCAAGACATAAATGTTCACCGGACCGATGAACACGGCAAAGACAACGATCAGTACCATAATCATCTTGACCGGTGTGCCATAAGACTTGATCACCGGTAAGGCAACGAGCATCGTCTCGATACCGCTCATCGAACCGGTCGCTTCATGCGAGCTGCTTATGGCGCTGCCCCACGGCTTGGCCTGTTCGAAGAGCAACTCTCGAAGCGGATCAATGTACGGTGCCGCTTCGTGCGGCGAGTCGGGAACAACTCGAACTTCGCCAAACCCGGCACTGTATTTTCCCTTCGCGTTGTCAATGGGCGTCCATTCTTTCGGCGGCGTCCAGTCATATCCGACGATGCAAAGGCAACCGCCAGCCTCGGTATACTTTCGTAACGCCTTCAGGATACCGGGAGACTGGTCTTGCAAGTTACGCCATTCGTCGCTTGTCAATAGGACGCCGTCGAATCGAGTGTAGGCAAGCCAGTTTTCACTCCATTCGCTGACCGGAGCGTTTGCGGACCAACAGTTGATATCTTCCGATCCTGTTTGGCGGCTGATTTTGTCCCGTATATCGGTAACGGGAACTTTTTGACTGACAAAGGCGTTTACGGTGTCGCTCGACTTATGCCGAAGTGAAAGGTGAGCGAAGGCGGGCGAAAATTGTGTTGGTTCCCTTTGTAATCGGCCATCAATGGTAACGGAAACACCGGCATTATCTACCATCTTGACGACTGGTTGCAGTAGCGGAACAATCACGCTGGTGTTCGGGGGAACGGTAACGGCGTTCGTTGTTTGAACCAAGCTCGGCCCGGCATATCCGAATCCGCGTGCTTTGGAGAGTCGCAAGGCAACGTGGTGCTGCTTCGAGTCCCGATTGGTTACACGAAAACGGTACTCGACGTAACCGTGGGATGTCGCGTCGGCTCGATTCTCCGCCAACTGGATTTCCTGTACGCTTATCGGACCGTAGGTCTCGGCATAGAGGTCGAGCGACAAACTGAGGAACAACGGAAGAAAGAGGAGGCGTGGAGAGTTCATGGTTTGGGAACGGAGCGGGACGTTATGCGACGAACCTTTATCAATCAAAGGTCTTACATTGGACGGTCATTCGCCGTCCAATGGTGGGGCGCATTTTAACGCAAATCCTCCGTCGATTCAATGGGGCTTGTTTTTTGGGCGAATTGATGTCTAAATTCGGGGACGCTTATTGCCCCGGAGGAAAATATTGGCCCACGGAGTGGAGGTTTGCCTAAATTACCGATTTTTGCCTTGTATTGAAAAATACAGAGCGCCGTCAATTTCTGTAATTTAACTAAAGCAGGGTATTTGCTCTGTTCCTGTTAAAAACACGTTTCTCCTTTGGAATCAATAGGTTACGTCTAAATTTTGGCATATTGCGAACTCAGCCGCAATAAATGCGTTTCACTCTTGTTTTATAGGTGTTTGGCGGTTTTTTGAGGCGGCGAAACAGGAGCAAAGTAGATACCCCACTTGCATAAATTTAGCCGGTACTCCGGTGGAACGGGGAGTACCGGCTAAATGTTTTCTGCATTGTCGTCTGCCCTGAATATGAACACCAAGCAAGATAACGAAGAATTTTCCAAATCGGGAACACAGTCCCCAGCTCTCGATTCGTGGACGCAAAAAAAAACACCCCGTTCCGAAATCGGAACGGGGTGTATTATCGAGCGTTTCAATCGAATGTCTTACTGACATCGACTACATGCGGCGGGTTTGCAGACCGGAACACAAGGACGCGGCTTGTAAACCTGTACCGGAACCTGATATTCGACGACCCTCGGCACGTTCCGCATTACGGTGTAAGGAACCCTCTTCGCTTCGAGCCGACAGCCCATAACAGTCTTTTCGTACTTGACCGGCTTCAAGACTGTATAGTTCACGTTCTTGACCTTCCGCTCGTATTCCATCCGGCAAACTTGGTACGGGACGACCTTTTGGCGGGTTTCGACCACGTTACGGCACACTTGGTAAGTTACCGTCTTGACCCTTCGTTCGGGAACCATCCGGCAAACAGTGTAGGTTTGGCTACGTTGTTCCGGCACCATCTTGCATACTTGGTAGGTACAAATTTTGACACGCCGTTCGGGAACCATCCGGCAAACCTGATAGGTGCAGACCTTGGTTTCGGGAACCAGACGGCACACTTGGTACGTACAAGTCTTCACCCGTGTTTCAGGAATCATACGGCAGACGGTGTACGTGGCACTCTTCTCTACTGGCACCATTTTGCAGACCTGATAGGTGACGGTTTTGACCCGCGTTTCCGGAACCATTCGGCAAACCTGATAGGTACAGACACGGGTTTCCGGTACCATCCGGCGAACTTGATATGTGCAAGTCTTCACCCGTGTTTCTGGGACCATTCGGCAGACAGTGTACGGAGCACTCTTCTCTACCGGCACCATTTTGCAGACCTGATAGGTAACGGTCTTGACCCGCGTTTCGGGGACCATTCGGCAAACCTTGTAGGTACAGACTCGAGTTTCGGGAACCATCCGGCGAACGGTGTAGCACTCGGAGCGGACCCGCGTTTCGGGGACCATCTTGCAGACCGTGTAGGTTTTGACCCTCGTTTCCGGAACCATCGTACAAACCTGATAGGAGACCTGCTTGACCCGCGTTTCGGGAACCATTCGGCAAACCTTGTAGGCTTGGACCCGCGTTTCCGGAACCATCGTGCAAACGGTATAGGAGACCTGCTTGACTCGCTTTTCCGGCACGAGTTTGACGCAGTTGACCTCCTTCTCACAGATGGTGGGAACCCAAACTTTCTTGGTACGGGTTACTGGCGGACACTGGACTCGAACCGCTTGGTAACGGGTTGGAGCACAAGCAGCCGGAGTACAAGCCGGTGTACAGGCTTTGGCACAGGGATCAACGACGGGAACCATTTTCGTAACCACCGGACCGGGAACCGTGTAGCAACGATCTTCCCAATGCCCTGAGCGGTACTTGACGGTTTTCGTATAGGGGACGGGTACCATAACGGTGTAACAAACATCCTTCACCCGTTGTTCATAGACGGGTTTGCAAATGGTGTACTCCCGCTGACGTTCTTCCCAAACAGGTCGGCAAACGGTGTACGGAATTTCCTTGACACGGGTTTCGTAAACCGGTTTGTGGACGGTGTACTCACGCTGCCGCTGTTCGTAGACCGGCTTGCAAACGGTGTACTGAACCTCCCGGGTTCGCTTTTCGTAAACCGGTTTGTGAACAATGTATTCCCGTTGGCGGGTTTCCCATACCGGTTTGCAAACGGTGTAGGCAACTTCTTTCGTTCGCGTCTCGTAGACCGGTTTCATTTCGGTCCAAGTTCGGACCTTCTGTTCGTAGACCGGTCGCATCACCGTATAAGGGACTTCCTTCGTTCGTGTCTCATAGACCGGTTTATGCACGGTATATTCCCGCTGGCGGGTTTCCCAAACCGGCTTGCAGACGGTGTACGGAACCTCTTTGGTTCGGGTTTCGTAGACCGGCTTCATTTCGGTCCAAGTTCGAACTTTTTGTTCGTAGACAGGTCGGTAAGCGGTGTACGGAATTTCCTTGGTTCGGGTTTCGTAGACCGGGCGTTGAACAGTGTAGGTTCTTTGGCGGGTTTCCCAGACGGGGCGCATCACGGTGTACGGAACCTCCTTTTGTCGCGTTTCCCAAACAGGGCGCATCACGGTGTAGTTTCGTACTCGCTGTTCGTAGACCGGTACGCAAACGGTGTAGGGAACCTGCTTGGTACGAGTTTCCCAAACAGGTTTGCTCACCTTATAGGTTACGACCTTTTGTTTGGTTTCCCAAACCGGACGACAGACCGTATAGTGGACCTGCTTTGTGCGGACTTCAGGTATGTACCGACAGGAAACGACTTTCCGGGCCACCGGGACCTTCTCGTAGACGGTCTTATAACAGGTAAATTGTTGCTTCTCATAGACGACCTTTTTGGCAGTCCGCATCACTGTCACACAGTGATCGACGAAGTTAGCATTTCGCGGCGCGCACGGCAAACAAACGACCGCACCACAAAAACCTGCCTGCACTGCTTGAACAAAACCGAACAGTCCGAAAAGGACCGTCACAGCGACCAGTGCTCCAAGACTTTTTCTCATAATTAGTTCTCCTGTGGCAAACACGCCAGTGTTGCTACTCAATACGTGACAAATTGTGTTTTCTCGCGTTTAATCAAAACGTCCTTTCGGAAAAACAACCTGTGCCTCCCAACGCTGTTCCCATTCGTAGCACACTGGCACCTCCGAGACATACAGTCGGACGTTTTCTGTATCGACCGCCCTGTTAGTGTACTTCAAAAAAAAGGTTTTGGCAAAAAAAAGAGACTGGAAAATTTTAACGAAAGAGGAAAACGGGGTAATTAAAGCGACTTTAACGGTAATTCGTCTGGCATTGTAGGGGATTCAGGAAGGAAAGTAAAGTACCCGAAAAATTTTTTCGAAATATTCTTCAGATATGCGATTTTAGGGGAAAACCATATTGGCCAACAAGAGAAAATGGGCAACCAAGCTACACACAGAATACCGGCATACGAGCGGGCAATCGCCTTTTTGACGCAAAGAGTCAATTACGAAAATTTCCAGAAGATTCCCTATCTGGAGCTGGTGGGAAGGCTGGACCGTTTTCGTGAACTGCTTGCCGAATGGAAAAATCCGGAAAAACGCTTTTTAACGGTTCACGTTGCCGGAACAAAGGGTAAGGGATCAACTTGTACTCTGTTGAAGAGCATCCTCCGACAGGCCGGTTATCGGATCGGACTTTTTTCCTCGCCGCATCTTTATTCGCCGTTGGAACGCTTCGCAGTCGATGGAACACCCTGCGACGCCGAAGAATTCGGCGAATTGATGCTTTCCCTCCGCGACCGCCTCAAGAACCAGGAAAAAACTCTGCGTTTCACGTATTTCGAGTTGACGACGCTTTTTGCCTTCGAGTATTTTGCTCAAAAACAGGTCGATGTCGCCATTCTGGAAGTTGGACTCGGTGGGCGTTTGGACGCAACGAACACCTGTTCGCCAACTGTTACGGTCATTACGAATATCAGTTTTGATCACGTCGAGCAACTCGGCCCGACGCTGGAATTGATTGCCGCTGAAAAGGCGGGAATTATCAAGCCGGGAATTCCGCTCGTTGCCGGTCCCGAAAGCGACGAGGCTCAACGAATCATCAAAACCGAAGCGGAAACCGTCGGTTCTCCGAGTTTTTTTCTTGGTGAGGATTTTTGTGTCGCAGCCGAAGGGAAATCTAAATTCCGATTTGTCCCATCTCCTTCTGGCGAAGCACCGTTTCGGGAAGTCGGTTCCTTGTCGTTGAAACTTCTCGGCGAACACCAGCGCAACAACGCAGCCTTGGCGATTGCCACCACACAGTTGCTAAAACGGCACCTGAAAGTTCCCGTACCGGCACTACGCGATGGCTTGGTAAAAGCGTTCCTCCCTGTTCGTACCGAACAATTTCGGCCTTTCCCCGGTTCGCCGGTCTTCGTGGTCGACGGAGCCCACAACCAAGCGTCGGTTGCCGCTCTTGTCCGTGCTCTCAAAGGTTTACGGCCCTTTCATAGAAAATTTCTGATATTCGGAACCTCGTTCGGAAAGGACGTTGAAGGAATGTTCGCAGAACTCCTTCCGTTTTTCGACCACATCGTGTTGACACAATATTCCCTGAATCCTCGATATTTTCCACCACAGGAACTGCTGACGATTCTCCGTTCTTTAGACACAGCGCCAAAAATCACCGTTGACGACAACGCTTGTCACGCCTTGGAAGAATGCTGGAGGATCGCCGAACGAAATGATCTCGTCTGCGCGACCGGTTCAATGTATCTCGCAAGCGAACTGCGGAAGTATTTCCTCGACACGATCACCTAGGGCCGCACCAAGTTTAAAATTGTGGATTCCCGTCACCCCCGCGTAGGCGGGGGCCTAGAGGAAGGGATGTTCTGCCCCTTCCTCTAGATTCCCGCCTACGCGGGAATGACGGAGATCGAATCCACAATTTTAGATCAGGTCAGGTACTAGACCCCCGCCTTCGCGGAGGTGACAGAGTTTGAAAACACCTTCTCTGTAGCATACTTCGGTTGTCCCGGAGTGTGCCCTCTTGAACTGAAAAAACTGATCCTCTACAATGTCCACCGGTTCTTTTGTTCTCCATTCTTCGCCCCCTTATGAAAACGCTCCTTTCCGGAAACGAAGCCTTTGCCCGCGGTGCCTACGAAGCCGGTGTAACCGTTGCCGCCGCTTATCCCGGTACGCCGTCGACCGAAATCCTCGAAAACATCGCCGAAAAATATCGTGACGCAATCTACTGCGAATGGTCGCCGAACGAAAAGGTCGCCTTCGAAGTCGCCGCCGGTGCAGCATTGACCGGTGCACGCGCCCTTGCAACGATGAAGCACGTCGGACTCAACGTCGCCGCCGATCCACTGATGACGCTCAGTTACACCGGCGTCGTCGGAGGATTCGTTGCCGTCGTCGCCGACGATCCCGGTATGCACTCGTCGCAAAACGAACAGGACACCCGGCTCTTTGCCAAATTTGCCAAGGTTCCGATCTTCGATCCGTCCGACTCCGCCGAGGCAAAGGAGTTCATCCGCCTGGCTCTGGAACTCTCCGAAGAATACCGAACGCCGGTGATCGTTCGCAGTTCGACCCGAATCTCGCATTCACGGGGACTCGTCGAAGAAGCCGAGCGGCAAGTTCCCGACAGACCCGTTGACTTCGAGAAGGACCCGCCGAGGTTCGTTGCCATTCCGGCGTGGGCAAGGCCGATGCGGCACCGGGTCGAAGAACGTATGACCGCTCTGACGAAAGCGTCATCCGAACATCCGGCAAACAAAATTCTCTGGCAGGACAAAAAAGTCGGGATCATCACGGAAGGTATTGCCTATCAATACGTTCGGGAGGTTTTTCCCACGGCATCGGTACTCAAACTTGGTCTGCCGTTTCCATTTCCGGACAATCTGATTCGGCAGTTTGCGGACGGCGTGGAACGGCTGATTATCGTCGAAGAAGTCGAGGACTTCATTGAGGAGCACGTTCGGGCGCTCGGTATTCCGTGCGTCGGCAAACCGATTATTCCGCGGATCGGCGAACTTTCGGCGGACATTCTGGAAGATCGGAAGGCGGAACTGTTGGGCGTTGAATCGTTCATTACGGTATCGAAGCCGCACGCGGCGTTGCCGCCGCTTCCGTCGCGTCCGCCGGTTCTCTGTCCGGGCTGTCCGCATCGGGGAATCTTTTACTCGCTGGGCCGCTTCGATGTCGTTGTCGTCGGCGACATTGGTTGTTACAGTCTCGGCGTGTTGCCGCCGCTGAGCCGAATGGACACGCTCCTCTGTATGGGCGGCGGCGTTTCGATGGCTCACGGAATGGACAAGGCGGGCAACAAACGCAAGGTCATCGGAATGGTCGGCGATTCGACATTCTTTCATTCCGGTATCACGGGACTGCTCGACATTGCGTACAATAAGGGGGCGTCAACGATCATTGTTGTTGACAATCGCAGCACGGCAATGACCGGACATCAGGCCCATCCCGGCACCGGGCAAACGCTGATGGGCGAAGAAACCTTCGAAGCGTCGATTGAGGAAATCGGTCGAGCCTGCGGAATCAAAAACGTTCACACTCTGCATCCGCATGACGTCCACGAGGGTTTCCGGGTCCTAAAGGAAGCAATTGACTCACCGGAACCGTGGTTGATCGTTTCACGAGGACCGTGTCCTCTTCAAGAACGCAAACCGCTCGGTCCACCGCTGACCGTCAGCGAGGAAGGATGCCGAAGGTGTAAACTGTGCCTGAAGCTCGGTTGTCCCGGACTTGAGCGGAACGGCCAGACGATTCAAGTCAACAAATTGCTCTGCGCCGGCTGCCAAATGTGTAAACGGCTCTGTCCCATCGGGGCGATCGGCTGAAAAGACTGGGAATCCCAATTTATGCAACAGGAACATCTCGCCCGCACAGCACCGTTTATTCAGGATCATCTGCTGACATTCTGGGAAGAACTCCCGGACGATGACCGCGAACGCCTTGCCCGGCAAATTAACGCCATCGACTTTGCGCAGATTGCCGCGTTGTACGAACAGCGGGACACTCCGCCGGAAGCGTTGACACTCGCCGACCGGGCGGTGGACCCTCCGGCGTACAAATTTTCCACCGTTCCTCCCGGCGGACCGGATTGTCGAGCGAAAATCAACGTTTCCGTTTCAGAAGCGATTGCTGCCGGAGAAGCCGCTCTTCGTAAAAAAAGCGTCGGCGTCATTCTCGTTGCGGGAGGACAGGGAACACGTCTCGGCTTTCCGCATCCGAAAGGGATGTTCCCCATCGGTCCCGTTTCGCAGAATTCGCTGTTCCAAATTCATTGCGAAAAAGTCCTGACCGCCTCCCGACGTTACGGTTACGGTATTCCGCTCTGTATGATGACGAGTCCGGCAACCCACGAGGAAACCGTCGAATTTCTGGAACAGAATAACCGCTTCGGTCTGTCGAAAGACGACGTGTTCATCTTTTGCCAAGGCACGATGCCCGCGATTTCCCTCGACGACGGCAAAATCCTGTTGGACGGCAAAGCGAACATCGCCCGCAGTCCGGACGGCCACGGCGGAATGCTCGCCGCCATTTCCCGGCGGGAAAACAACGAGCCGTCCGTCTTGGAACGCTTGAAACAGCGGGGGATCGAGCAGTTCTTCTATTTTCAGGTCGATAATCCGCTCGTTCAGATTTGTTCGCCGGAGTTTCTCGGTTATCACTTGGCAAGCGGCTCGGAATTTACGTGTCAGGTAATCCGCAAACGCTTTCCGACGGATCGGGTCGGCAACGTCGTTCGGATCGATGATCGGCTTTACATCATCGAGTACAGCGATCTCCCCGAAAGCGTTGCGCAAAGAACGAACGCCGACGGATCGTTGCAAATTTGGGCCGGAAGCATTGCGGTTCACGTTATTGCAACGTCGTTGCTGGACCGAATGTCGCAGAGTTCGACCTCGCTTCCTTTTCACATTGCGAAAAAGAAGGTTCCGTTCATTGACATTGCGACGGGCGAACTCCTTCAGCCGTCGGAACCGAACGCCGTTAAATTGGAGCGATTCGTTTTCGATTTGCTTCCCTTTGCAGAAAACGCCGTCGTCGTTGAGGTCGATATTCCGAGCCACTACGCACCGCTCAAGAACGCATCGGGAGAGCCGAGCGATTCGCCGGAAACGGTCAAGAGGCAGATTTCCGATCTGCACACGTTTTGGTTGCAGCAAGCCGGTGCCGTCGTCGCTTCGGAAACGCCGATGGAGATTTCGCCGATTTTTGCCGATTCTCCAGGAGTTGTTGCAGAAAAAATTGTACCCGGTACTGTTTTCGATCAACCGACGCATCTGTAAAAGCTATTGGAAAATGGAATCCCACAGATTCCATGCCTTTGCATTTCTGACGCGATAATGTAATTTTTGCTGATCGTCACATGGAGCAAGAGCAGTGTATTGGTTCCACATTACTCCATTCTGCTTGTTGTGAAGCATGCCGCACAAATAAAAGCTGGAATGGAGCGCAGCACAACGACGGAGCACCTGAAAATTCACACCATTTTTATAAGATGTTCTAGAGCGTATTAAAAATCGGTCTGGACAAAATTTCTGTCACCCCCGCGTAGGCGGGGACGAAATTGAGTTTGCTTCATCACCATAAACTTTTGCAATTAAAGAAGATGTGAATATCTGTTCTCTAGGCCCCCGCCTACGCGGGGGTGACGATAAAAAGTCCAAACCCATTTTTAATACGATCTAAATAGAAACGTATGGAGCTGTCAATAGACTTCATAACCCCGTCACCTCCGCGTAGGCGGGAGCCTAGAGGAACGGGTATAACATATTTCGTCTAGATTCCCGCCTTCGCGGGAATGACGAAATTAGAGGTTATGCAACAGGTTTAATATAATGCTTCATGCTCCCACGAGTCCTCGGTCATGTTCCATGCGATTTGGCAACATCGATATTCGGTTTCCGGTTATCCAAGCGGCACTCAGCGGCTATTCCGATGCTCCGATGCGGCGTATCGCCCGGCGATTTGGAGCGGAGTTCACGCTCTGCGAAGTGTTGCTCGATCAATTCGTCGTTGCCGTTTCTAAGCGAAAGTCGCGGTTTTACTTTGCAGCGTTGGACGATCATCCCTGCGGCGCACAATTGATGGGCAGTGAACCGGCGCAGTTCGTTGCAGCGGCAAAACGACTCGTCGATGAGGGATTCGATCTGATCGATCTGAATTTCGCTTGCCCCGCCAAAAAGGTGCTTGGTCGAGGACGCGGCGGCTTTCTGTTGACGGAACCGAAAACCGCTCTCGAAATCGTCGAAAAGGTTCGCGAGGGAATTCCCGATTCCGTGCCGCTGACACTCAAATTGCGCAAAGGCTTCGACGACTCGCCGGTCAGCGAACAGCGGTTTTTCGAAATTCTGGACGGTGCCATCGATCTTGGTATCAGTGGCGTAACAGTCCACGGTCGTACCGTTCGTCAGCGTTACGAAGGTTCGAGCGACTGGGATTTTATCCGCCGGGTCAAGGAGCATGTGGTTCGGCGCAACCGTTCCGATGTTACGGTAATTGGTAGCGGCGACCTTTTCACGGCGGAAACTTGTAGGGTCCGGCTTCAGGAGAGCGGCGTCGACGGTTTGGCGTTGGCACGCGGGGTGATCGGTAATCCGTGGCTGTTCCGGGATGTCAAGGCTTTGTGGAGCGGTAAGCCGATTCCGTCGCCGCCGACTTTGGCGGAACAGCGGGAAACGATTGCGGAGCATTTTCGACTGTCCGTGGAACTCTACGGCGAAAAGCGAGCTTCAACGACGATGCGGGCCTTTGGTGTCAAGTATTCGCTGCTCCATCCGCAGACCGACGAAGTACGGCAAGCTTTCGTCCGAGTCAAGAGTGGCGACGATTGGAACGCCGTGCTCGAAAGATATTATTGATTCGGGTTAATGCTGGTAGGGGTACATATCGTGTTGCGAACGGCGGCGCCAAGAGTCGACGAGAGTCATCGTTTTGTACAGTAATGCGGCGGCACGTTCCTTCGTGTCGGATTCCGTGTAGACACGGAACTCCGGAGCGTTGCCGGATGCACGGACATGAATAATGTCCTCGCCAAAAACCATACGAACGCCATCGGTCGTGTCGATTGTTGACAGTTCACCGAAAGTCGCAAACACAAGTTGTGTCGTTTCCAAACCGCCGGAAGTCAACTCTTCGATTTTTCGTTGCGCAAGTTCCGGCGGAAAGTTTTGTAACCGATCGCTCATCACAATACGACGCGGCAACATATCAGCAAGTCGGGAAAGCGGTACATCGTTTTGCCGGGCCAGGCAGAGAGCGGCAAGGTGAACAATCGCCGGGTCCCGCGTCGGCAGTGCCGTGAGCGGTGCCATGTCTTCGTCCAGTAACATCGAATTGGCGGTAAGGAAGCCGCCGTTGCCTTCGTAACCGACGATCCGCTTGAATCCTTGAGCGACCGCTTGCCGCATTGCCTCGACGATATACGGCGAACCGATTTTTGTGCGAATAATCTTGGAGAACCGACCGCAACGTTCCAGCACAGTGCTCGAATTGACCGAAGTGACAACGCAGTCTGCCCGGAGGAATTTTGCAACGAGAATTCCGGCAACGTCGCCGCGTATCCAGTCGCCGTGTTCGTCGAACAACAACGGCCTGTCGCCGTCGCCGTCCGTCGAAACAATGGCATCGAAAGAATAATCGTGCGCC
>Ga0099364_10007824_pt1 | contig 15181 bp, 16 predicted proteins | sample TergutTh196P3_FD_73070 | JGI IMG/M metagenome (GOLD analysis project Ga0099364, IMG submission 73070) | Microcerotermes parvus P3 segment gut microbial communities from Pointe-Noire, Republic of the Congo - Th196 P3 | ecosystem: Host-associated > Arthropoda: Insects > Digestive system > Gut ... | reverse complement strand
CGCCTCCCCCGGGACCCCCTTTTTCCTGTGGGGGCGGCAACCTCCCCCCCGCCCATTCAACCATACCCATATCACCCATCCATCGGCAACCACGGGCGGCAGATTGCCGCCCCTACAAAACCCCCCCCCATTCAGCAAAGGGCAAACGTCCCAACCGGGTGATCCAGCCGCAGTTCCCCCTTGTCCGCCGTGGTCAGCAGGGTTTGCCCGCCGGCCGTGTTTTCCAGAAGATACTGTCTTCTGGTCTCGTCCAGCTCGCTGAACACGTCGTCCAGCAGCAGCAGCGGGGCAATCCCCAGTTCCTCTACAAAGACGTCCCGCTGGGCCAGCTTCAGGCTCAGCGCCGCCGTGCGCAGCTGGCCTTGGCTGCCGTATTGGCGGATCGGACGCCCGTCGAGCAGAAGCTCCAGATCGTCGCGCTGCGGGCCGGTCAGGCACTGGCGGCGGGCCAGCTCGGCGGGGCGGCGGGAGGAGAGCCGGGCATACAGCGCGGAAAACAGCGCCTCCGCGTCCTCGTTTGATTCAACGGCCTCCTGCGCCTGGGTGATCAGGTGTACGGAGAGGACTTCCTTGCCGTCCGTGACGGCGGCGTGGCGGCGGGCGGCCAGCTCGTTGAGACGTTCAGTGATTTTGGCGCGTTCGGCGGTCAGGTAAATCCAGGTCTCGGCAATGCGGCGGTCAAACTCGGGCAGCATGTCGGTAAAGGACGGCTTTTCGGGGATGCGGGCCAGCAGCTGCTGCTTGTCCCGCAGCAAACGCCGGCAGCGGGACAGCCCGGCCACATAGCGCGGGCGCAGCTGGCTCAGCAGGATATCCAGAAACCGCCGGCGTTCCGCCGGACCGTCCTTCGCCAGCGCGATATCCTCCGGCGCGAACACCACGCTCGGCAAACGGCCCAGCATCGCGCGCGGGGACTCCAAAACCACGCCATCCGCCCGCAGCTCCCGCGACGCGCCCAAAGACGCGCCCAGCGTGCGGACGCGCCCGGGGTCGCCGGAGAGGATGTATTCCGCCTCGATTTCCGCCCGCACCGTGCATTTGTCCGCGTCCGCGCGGATCATTCCGGTTTCCGGGGCGCGGCGGAAGGAGCGCACCGTCGACAGATAGCCCACCGCCTCCAGCACGCTGGTTTTGCCCGTGCCGTTGGCCCCGCGCAGGACGTTCAGGCCCGGCTCAAACGCAAACGTCTGGGCCGCGTGACAGCGGAAGTCACGCAGACACAGACGCAGAAGCTGATAATACGGGGCCGCGCCGCCCTCCATCATTCCATGTTCAGACGCACGGGCAGGATCAGGTAGCGGTAGCCCGCGCCGGCGGCCCCGTCCTCGTCGGGCGCGCCGACCATCAGCAAGGGCTGCAGCGGACCGTTCAGGCGCAGCTCAACCCGCTCGTCGGGCGCGCGGCGCAGAGCGTCCAGCAGATAGCGGTGGTTAAAGCCGATCTCCAGCCCTCCCTTGCCCTCCAGCTCCACAGGCAAAGAGTCGGCGGCCTTGCCCAGACCCGTGACACAGCTCATCCGCAGCGCGGGGTCGCCCTGCCCGTCGTCGAATTGCAGGCGGACGGGGTTTTTCAGCTTGTCGCTGATCAGCAGCGCCACACGTTCAATGGACTGGACCAGCGCCCGCGTATCCACACGCGCGGACAGCGTGCATTCCGCGGGCAGAGAGTTTTCATACTGCAAAAATTCCCCGTCCAGAAGGCGCGCGATCACCTGCGTCCGCCCCAGGTCAAAGCGCGCGAAACGGCGGCCGATCTCCAGATTCACCGTCTGCTCTTCATCGGCGCTCAACAGCCGTTCCAGCTCCGAGACCGGCGAGGCGTGCGCGACGAAACGGAACGGCTCGGGATTGTCCGCCGCCGACTCCGCGACCGCCATGCGATGGCCGTCCAGCGCGACGAGGGTCAGGCTGTCGGGCTTGCCGTCGAACAAAACGCCCGTATGGACGCCGCGCGTCTCGTTGACGCTGACCGCGTAAGCGGTCAGCCCGATCAGCCGCTTTAGGTCCGGCTGCGGCATTACCACGGAGCGGGAAGCGTCTACATCGGGTACGGCGGTGTATCGCTCGGCGGACAGAGCGGCAATGGAAAATTCACTGGCGTCGCAGGTAATGGCCGCCTGATACTGGTTATCCACGGCCATTTCAACCGTGTCCCCGCTGAGACGCCGCACGATGTCTGAAAAAATCCGCGCGTCGATCAGACAGGCTCCCCCGGCGGACACATCGGCCTCCACCGAGGTCACAAGGGAATAGTCCGTATCGGAGCCGGTGATCACCAGACTGCCCTTAGCGCCCTTTCCCCGCGCCTCCAGGTGCAGTGAACGCGGCAGACCGTCATGGCCCGGCCGGCCCGACGCCACGCGCGAAGCCGCGCCGAGGGCTTCATTCAGAGTCAGACGGTCACAAACAAAACGGATCATACTCTACCTCCGGTCAGGCGCGCCTTGACCGCCGCGCCGTTTTTTACGGCCATAACCAGCCGTGCCGTATCCTGACAATCATCTTAATAGAATAGACGTAGTATCAGTAGCTCTGCGGAAACAGCGGAAAACCCGCGGAAAGGCATACCAATACAGGATTTCCGGGGTGGACAGTCAAGTGAAAACCCGTTGGACAACTCCCGTATTTATCCACCGTTATCTACAATCCAAAAAAATCCATCCCACATATCCACAGCTATGTTATCCACACCCCGGTGGAAACGCGGGAATACTGGCCTACACCGACCGTATATTTTCCATAATTTCGGTAATCTCGGTGTCCAGAGCGGGATTTGAGTCGCGGTCCCGTTCCATTTTTTCCACGCCGTACAACACCGTCGAATGATCGCGGTTGAAGAAATCTCCAACCCCCTGCAATGAAATGTCGGTCATTTTCCGCACGATGTACATGCCCACCTGACGGACCTGAACCAGCCGCGCCTGACGTCCCTTGCCCAGCACGTCGCTTTTGTCGGCCCGATAGTATTCGCAAACCTTGCCCAGCACATAGTCCGGCGTGGGGCGCAGGCCCGGATGCTTTTCCACGATCTCGTTGAGAGCCTTCTGCGCGCCCTCCAGAGAGACATTGCCCATCATGTCGCGGTAGGCCGTCATTTTCTTGACAAACCCCTCCAGCTGCCGCACGTTGTTGGTCACCGACTGCGCGATATAGACGATCACGTCGTCTCCCAGCCGCAGTCCGGTGCGGGCCGCCGTGGACTTGACGATGGCCATGCGCGTCTCGAAGTCCGGGGACTGGACATCCACCAGCAGCCCCGCGTCAAAGCGCGTCCGCAGGCGTTCCTCCAACAGCGGCAGATGCTTCGGCGGCCGGTCGGAGGTGACGACGATCTGACCGGATACCTGATGCAGCGCGTTGAAGGTATGGAAAAATTCCTCCTGGGAGAAATCCTTGCCCTCGATAAACTGAATGTCGTCGCACAAAATCACGTCGGCGGTGCGGTATTTCTCGCGGAACGCCGGAGTGGTGCCCTGACGGATGGCGGTCGCCAGCTCGTTGGTGAATATCTCGCCGGTGAAGTCCAGCACCCGCAGTTCCGGGCGCTGGACCCGCAGCTGGTTGGCGATGGCAAACAGCAGATGCGTCTTGCCCAGCCCGGACCCGCCGTAGAGAAACAGCGGATTATAGTCGCCGCCCGGATTGTCGGCCACATTGCGCGCCGCGCCGTAGGCCATGTCGTTGGATTTGCCGACCACGAAACGGTCGAAGGTGTACTGCTGGCGGTAATACGGCACACCGCCGCAGCCGCTCTTTTCCGGCTGTCCCGGATCCGGGGCGGGGTCGTCTCCGGCAATGAAATCAACGTCCATCGGCACGCCGAACAGCTCCCGCAGGGCCTCGCGCACCGGCTCGGCGTAACGCTCCCGCAGAATGTCGCGCTTAAAGGGCGCCGGCGTGCGGATTACGGCGCCGCTTTCCGTCAGACCAACCATTTCCGTCTCCGAAAACCACGCCTTCACCACCGTCCGCGAGGTGCGCTCCGCCATATAATCCAACACGAATTGAAGGACATCCTCCCTGGATTCCATTCCAAACCACCTGCCTGTGGGAAATATTATAGCACACGGGACGGGGGATGGCAACAACCCAAATGCGGCAAGCACGTCATTCTAATGTGAGACAAATAATGGGAATTTCTTATGTAGGGGCGGCAATCTGCCGCCCGTGTTTGCCCATGCGCCGCGTTCGCCCCCAACCGCACAAACCGTAGGGCGCGACGCCCCCGGCGCGCCGTGGGTTTTCCGTGCGCCCGCACATTCAACCATACCCATATCATCCATCCATCGGTAAACCACGGGCGGCAGATTGCCGCCCCTACGGGATTTCATGCCCTGTAGGGACGCACTGTGTGCGTCCGTCCGTTTCCCAAAACGTCCGCCGTTTCCCGCGCCGGGTGCGTTGGGGCGTTTTGCGGGACGCGGAGGGCCGTGTCCCCTACGACCGTCATTGCGGGCTTGACCCGCAATCTCTTGGGGGATCGCGAATCTGGGGGGATTGCGGGTCAAGCCCGCAATGACGAAAACAGGGGTCCCCGCCCCGCACCATTCGTAGGGCGCGATGCCCACATCGCGCCGTGGTTGCCGCGTGCAAAACGCCCGGAAAATGCGGGCGTTTGCGGGACAACCGGCCAATGGCCGTGTCCCTACATCGTTTGTTCCTCCAGCATGGCGCGCGCCCGCGCGCCCGCGCGCAGACGGACGCCGAACTCGCACAGGCGGGCGGAATCGGGAGCGGCCAGAATATACCGGCCCTGATAACGGTATATCCCCGCCTCCGGAACGGGGATGCCGCATAGGCGCAGGGCGTCCAGCAGGGCGTCCGCGCCGTCGAAGGCGTAGAACGCCTCCTGTCCTGGCCCGGAGGTTGGGCGGAAACGCACAAAGACCAGCGCGCCGCCGTCGGCGGACGGATAGGCCTCGATCACGCGCGGCGCGGCGGACGCAAGGCCCAGCTGGGCCGTCGCCTCCTCCGCCAGCCGCCGCAGGCACGCCTCGTCCAGCTTGCCCCAGCCGTTGGCGGTCGCCTCCGCGCCGTCTATGTACAACGTGATATGCGGTCCCGTCCGGTGAATCAGCATAAAAAAGCCCTCCATTTCCTGTCGGGCGCGGCAGGGCGCCAATGCGGCGCGCCTGGCCGCGCTTTTGGGGTACAGGCTTTATTATATCGCATGGGGACGGAGATTTTAAGTGAAAAAATTTGGCATCGGCCGCCTTATCCCCAATGATTTAGAGGTCCGGCGCCGTGTCCCAGGTCCAGTCCCGCCCGCAGGGCCCGGGCGATGTATACCTTGGCCTCCCGCACGCTTTGGACCATATCCCGTCCGCGGGCGAGATGGCAGGCGATGGCGGAGGAGAGCGTGCAGCCCGTGCCGTGGGTATTGGGGTTGGGGATGCGCTCCCCGTGAATCCAGAGCATCTCGCCCTTCCAGTACAGCAGATCGTCCGCGCCGCCGGCCAGATGGCCCCCCTTGATCAAAACGCCGCCGTCCGTGAGGGCGGCGATGGCCCGGGCCGCCGCCGGCATGTCGCCGGGGGCGGCGATCGGAATACCGCTGAGGGCCTCCGCCTCGGGGATGTTCGGGGTGATGAGAGCGGCCAGCGGGAAGAGCAGGGCAATCAGAGCCTCGGCGGCCCCGCCGCCGATCAGCCGGCCGCCGGAGGAGGCCGCCATCACCGGGTCCAGGACGATGTTCCCGGCCCCGTATCGCGTCAGCCGTTCGGCGATGACCGCGATGATATCCGCGCAGGACACCATGCCGATCTTCACGGCGTCGGGGACGATGTCGGTAAAGACGCAGTCCAGCTGACGGGCCACAAACTCCGGCGGAACCTCCTGAATGCCGTACACGCCGGTCGTGTTCTGCGCCGTCAGCGCGGTCATCACGCTCATCGCGTAGACCTGATGAACGGTCATGGTCTTGATGTCGGCCTGCACCCCCGCGCCCCCGCTGCAATCCGAGCCGGCAATGGTCAGCGCTTTTCGCATAGCGTCACCTCAAATTCATCCAGAGTGTTCACATACAGGTCGGCCATCGCCCTGATTTGCCCGGCTTCGGCCGCATAGAAAGCATCGTGAACGCCGACGGTGTAAAACCCCGCGGACTTCGCGCTCTTGATCGCGTGCGGGGAGTCCTCGAACACGGCCGCCTCCGCAATGGCGACGCCCAGGCGTTCCGCCGCCCGCAGGAAGATGCCGGGGGAGCGCTTGCTGCCGCCGACCTCGCCGGAGGTGAGGATGAACTGAAAATACCGCCCCCACCCCAGCCGCTCCACGGCCATTTCCACCAGCGTCCTGTCGGCCGCCGTCGCGACGCACATCCGCATGTCCCGGTGCCGCTCCAGACATTTGGCGGCTCCGGGCTTGGGCAAAAACACGCTCCGGTATTTTTCCGCCGCCAGCGCGTTGAACTCGGCCACAATCTCCTCCGGCGTCTGCGCAAAGGCAAACGCCGCGATAAAATATTTCGCCGCGTCCAGCAGCGACAGGGGCTTGAGCGTATCCTCCAGCTCCGGGGGAATCTCCCGTATCCCCTTATGGGCGAGGTATTCGGCGCCGAGGCTTTTCCAGGCGTACATGGAATCGAGCAGCGTACCGTCAAAGTCGAAAATCAACGCCCGGATCATAGCCCGGCTCTCCCGAAGTTCTCTAACACCTGCCGTTTCAGCGCGCTGGCCGTCTCGCGGGGGTCGGCGCTGTTCATGATCGCCGAGACGACCGCGATGCCGCCGGCCCGGCTGCCGTACAGCGCGTGAAGATTCGACGCGTTCAGCCCGCCGATGGCCGCGACCGGCAGACCGGTTTGCGCGGCAATCTCGTTGAGGGTCGATACCGCGGTGATCACCGTGACGACCTTGGTCGTCGTGGGGTAAATCGCGCCGACGCCGAGGTAGTCCGCGCCCTGCTCCCGGGCCGCCAGAGCCTGCGGCACGGTCTTGGCCGTCGCGCCGACGATTTTATGCCCGCCCAGCAGCCTGCGGGCGGCATACACCGGCAGGTCGCTCTGCCCGACGTGGACCCCCGCCGCGTCCGCCGCCAGGGCGATGTCGGCCCGGTCGTCGATGATCAGCGGGATATCGTGCGCGTCGGTGATTTGCTTGACCTTTTCGGCCAGACGAAGGTACGCCAGACCGCTTTTCTCCTTCTCGCGCAGCTGGACCAGCGTCACGCCGCCCTCACAGGCGCCGCGCACGGTTTCCAGAAACTCGGATTCGGACCTCCCCGTGCTGTCGGTGACGAAATACAGGGTCAGGTTCACACGCCGCATAGCTGTCTCTCCTTACCGTTTCCCCTACTGCAATGTATAATCTAAAGGTTCACGCCGGTTGTATGGGCGGCCGTCCCGGCCGCCTGCGGCCGCCGTCACAAGCCTTCCAAGCTGGTCGCGTGGGTCCGAGGCCGTCCCGGTCGCCCACGGACGCCATATATGGCGTCCCTACACATGCGTCATGTCATGGTATTACAGGGCGATATAATCCGTATACACCGGCTGGAGGCCCCGGCTGAGGAGCATCTCATGGATGTGCGCCACGCTCCGCCCGTCGGAGATCTCAAACTGCGCCTCGCCCTTCTGCTCCGCCCCGTGCCCGCCGACGCCGACGCTTACGCCCGCCGAAATCCTCGTGGCCGCCAGCCCGACGGCATGGTCCCGAAAGCCGGGCCGCTCCCGCGTGGAGATGGTAATCGCCGCAAACGGCATAAAGAGCCGGTAGGCCAGCATCACCTGGAGCAGCTGCCGCTCCCCAACGTCCCGAGGGCCGAGGGCCGCGTTGTTGGCATAGGCGCGGATTCTCGGGACGGAGAAGGAAATTTCCGCGCGGGGATACTTCTGCTGGAAGAAAAATGCGTGCAGTCCCGCCGCGAAGGCGTCCCTGCGGAAGTCGCCCAGCCCCAGCAGCGCGCCGAAGCTGACGCCGCGCATCCCGCCGAGAACGGCCCGCTCCTGCGCGTGGAAGCGGTAGGAAAACGCCCGCTTGGGCCCGCTGACATGGACCTTTTCGTACAGCTCCTCGTCGTATGTCTCCTGATAGACGCTGACAAAGTCCGCGCCGTCTTGACGGAGGCGGGCATACTCGTCCGTGTTCAGGGGATAGATTTCCAGGCCGACGGCGGAAAAATACCGCTTTGCGAGCCTGACCGCCGCCCCGATGTAGCCGGGGTCCGAGTGCCGGCGGGATTCCCCCGTCAGCAGCAGAATTTCCCGCAGGCCCGTTTGGGCAATCGCGCGCAGCTCGGCTTCGATCTCCTCCGGGGTCAGCCTGGCCCGCGCGATGGGGTTGTCGCGCTGAAAGCCGCAATAGGCGCAGAGATTGTCGCAGTAATTGGCGATATACAGCGGCGTGAACAGGCTGACGGAGGTGCCGAACTGCCGGCGCGTCTCCGCCCGGGCCCGCCGCGCGGTTTCCTCCAGAAACGGCTCCGCCGCGGGGGACAGGAGCGCGCCGTAGTCATAGAAGGTCAGGGTGTCCCGGCCCAGCGCGTTCCGCACGTCTGCGGCGGTGCAGGCCGCGGGATCATACGCCCGGGCCAGCGCCCGCGTTTTGTCCAGGATATCGGACGGGATGGCTTCCCGTTCGGGGGTCTCACAGCGCATGGGGTTCAATCCTCCAAAAAGCCCGTCAGCGGGCTGGACGCCTCCGCCGCGTATGCCAGCACCCGGCCCGGGCCCGCCAGCCACGCTCTCCGGCCCGCCTCAATGGCCAGCTTGAAGGCGCTCGCCATCAGGCCGGCGTCGCCCGCCGTGGCCACCGCGGTGTTGGCCATGACCGCCGCGACGCCCAGCTCCATCGCCTCGCAGGCCTGGGAGGGCCGCCCGATGCCGGCGTCCACGATGATGGGCAGGTCGATCTCGCCGACGAGGATTTTGATGAAATCCCGGGTGAGCAGTCCCTTGTTGCTGCCGATCGGCGCGCCCAGCGGCATGATCGCCGCCGCCCCGGCGTCGGCCATGCGCCGCGCCGCGATTAAGTCGGGGTGCATATACGGCATGACGATAAAGCCCTCTTTGGCCAGAATCTCTGTGGCCTTGATCGTCTCCCCGTTGTCGGGCAGCAGGTACTTTGTGTCGGGGATGACCTCGATTTTGATAAAGTCCCCGCACCCCAGCTCCCGCGCCAGCCGCGCGATGCGCACCGCCTCCCGCGCGTCCCGCGCGCCGGAGGTGTTCGGCAGCAGCGTGACGCCCTTCGGGATATAGTCCAGGATGTTCTCCTTCCCGCCCGCGCCGGCGCGCCGCAGGGCCAGCGTCGCCATCTCCACGCCGCCGTTTTCAATGACGAGCCGGGTCATCTCCAGCGAGAATTTGCCCGAGCCCAGAATAAAGCGGGATTGAAATTCCCGGCCCCCGATGTTCAGCGTATCGTTCATGTCCTCACGCCTCCCCGATGCCCAGCAAAAGCCGCACCGCCATATTGGCCTGATGCCCCGCGCAGACGGAGACCCTTGGGGCCATCAGGCCGATCCCCTCCCGCGGCGGCGGCTTGAAGTCGCCGCATACATACAAGTTATCAAACACCCGCCGCGTCTGAATGGCATTGGAGCTGTCATACCCGGCCAGGCCCGACACGGCGACAATCCGCGTCCCGCCCTGTTCCAGCAGGGCATTGACAAGAATCGCCTTATACTCCGCGCGGTCAAACGCCTCGCAGACGATGGGCCAGCCGCGGAATACATCGGCCGCGTTGTCCGGCGTGATTTTCACCGCGCGGGTCTCCGTCCGGACAAAGGGGTTGATTTTGTCCAGCTGGCTTTTCAGCGCGTCGGTTTTCAGCTGACCCAGATGCGTGGTGTCGTAATACTGGCGGTTGAGGTTACTCAGCTCCACGCGGTCAAAGTCCACCAGCAGTAAGTTTCCGACGCCGATCCGGGCCAGCATGACCGCGACGTTCGAGCCAAGGCCCCCCAACCCCGCGACGGCGATCCTGCCGCTTGTCAGTTTGTTTTGAATCCCCGGAATATTCCGCGCTGTAATGGCGCGTTCCCAGGAAGCGTCATAGTTCATGCTTCACCCTCCGCCCACAAAGCACACGATTTCCAGCCTGTCGGCGTCGGAAAGCGTCTGTGTCTCATAGTCCTTTCGGGGCACGATGCTCCCGTTTCTCTCGACGGCCACCCGCTGGGTGTCGTAGCCGTGGTCTCGGAGGAACTCCCCGAGCGAAACGGCCTCCCGCAGGGCCGCCGGCTGTCCGTTTACGGTCATGGCGTTCTACTCCCCTTTCTGCGTCAATGTAACGGCCTGGCCGTCCAGGATTTTCTTCATGTTCCGCACCGCGCACATTTTCCCGCACATCGTGCAGCTGTCCTCCAGCTCCGGCGGGGAGGATTCCCGGAAGCGCCGCGCCGTTTCGCTGTCGATGGCCAGCCCGATCATTTTCTCCCAGTCCAGGTCCGCCCTCGCCCGGCTCATTTGCCTGTCCCAGTCCCGCGCGCCGGGCAGGCCCTTGGCGATGTCGGCGGCGTGGGCCGCAATCCGCGCGGCGATCAGCCCCTCCTTCATATCCGCCAAATCCGGCAGCCGCAGATGCTCGGCGGGGGTGACATAGCACAGGAAGTCCGCGCCGGCGGCCCCCGCGACGGCGCCGCCGACGGCGCTGGTGATGTGGTCATAGCCGGGGGCCACGTCGGTCACCAGCGGCCCCAGCACATAGAACGGCGCGCCGTGGCAGAGCCGTTTTTCCAGCAGCATATTGGCGGCAATCTCGTTGAGGGCCATGTGGCCCGGCCCCTCGATCATCACCTGCACGTCCCGCGCCCACGCGCGCCGGGTCAGCTCTCCCAGGGTAATCAGCTCCTCGACCTGCGCGGCGTCGGTGGCGTCGTCGATACAGCCGGGGCGGCACGCATCGCCCAGGCTCAGGGTCACGTCGTATTCCCGCGCGATGTCAAGGACGCGGTCAAAATGCTCGTAAAACGGGTTTTCCCGCCCCGTCATCTCCATCCACGCGAACAGCAGCGAGCCGCCGCGCGAGACGATGTTCAGCAAGCGTTTGTTTTGCTTCAGGCGCTCGGCCGTTTTGCGGTTCAGTCCCGCGTGGACGGTCATAAAATCCACGCCGTCGGCGGCGTGAACCCCGAAGACCTCGATAAATTTCTCCGACGGGATGGCGGCCAGATCGGCGTCGAAATAGCCCGCCGCGTCGTACATCGGCACGGTCCCGATCATCACCGGAGACAGCTCGATGAGCCGTTTCCGGAATTCCCGCGTTTTGCCAAAGCAGCTCAAATCCATAATCGCGTCCGCTTTCAGCTCGACGGCCAGCATGGCCTTTTCCAGCTCCGCGTCCAAATCCGCGCAATCCCCGGAGACGCCGAGGTTGACGTTGACCTTTGTGCGCGTCCCCGCGCCGACGGCGGCGGGGATCAGGCTTTTGTGGTTTTTGTTGGCGCAGACGGCGACCGTGCCGGAGGCGATCCCCTCCAGCAGCGCGTCTTTGCCGATCGGCTCCCGCGCCAGAACCGCTTCCATTTCCGTCGTCAGCAGTCCCCGGCGGGCCGCGTCCATCTGTGTGGCGTATTGGCGCATGGTCCAAAACCTCCGTACAAAAGAATAACGCGCGACAGGCCTGTAAGGCATATCCCGCGCTCGGCGTCGAATCCCTACGTTGGCATTACCCAAATCAGGTGTAGGGGTCGAAGCCATATCAGCTTCCTCTCAGCCTGTCCGCGCAAGCTCCCCCGATATCCGGTTGTGATGCTATGTTACGCCATGTTCCGGAGAAAGTCAAGGGTTATTTTAAGGCGCAAGGACGCCCTTCGTTTGCGTCGACTGTGCCCGGCATGATACAATGGGATACAAATACGCGCCATCGGGGGGCGGCTTATATGAAACTGGACCGCTTGCTGGGCATTCTCACCGTGCTGCTGCAAAACGACCGTGTGACCGCGCCGGAGCTGGCCGCAAAATTTGAGGTCAACCGCCGCACCGTCGGGCGGGATATCGACGCGCTCTGCCAGGCGGGCATCCCCGTCGTCACATATCCGGGCGCGGGCGGCGGCATTTCGATTGCCGAGGGGTTTAAGCTGGACAAGAGCGTTTTGACCGCCGAGGAGCTGGGCAGCCTGATCGCCGCCTTGAAGGGGCTGGGCAGCGTCTCGGAGCGCTCCCATATCGAGCGGACGCTGGACAAGCTCCGCGCCGGCGCCGGCGCGGTCGTGTCGCTGCGCGAGCCGGTGGTCATCGACCTGGCCTCACACTACAAGGGCCAGCTGACCGGAAAGATTGAAACCATCAAACGCGCCATCCTTGAGGCGCGGCTGATCGCGTTTGATTATTTTTATGAAAAGGGCCGGTCTCACCGGCGCATTGAGCCGTATTTCGTCCTCTTCCAATGGTCGTCCTGGTATGTGTTCGGCTTCTGCCTGGAACGCCGGGACTGGCGGCTGTTCAAGCTGGCGCGCCTGTGGGAGCTGGAGATTTGCGAGGAAACATACGCCGTGCGGGACATCCCGCCCGAGCGGCGGGATTTCAACGCGCGCTTCACGGACGACATCAAGCTGGCCGCCGTGTTCGATCCCTCGGAACGCTATAAGCTCATCGAGTCTTACGGGCTGCACTGCTATACCGAAACGGAGGAGGGCCTGCGCCTGGAAATCGGCTTTACCAACCGTGACTTTCTGATACACTGGCTGCTCGGCTTCGGCGGGAACGTCCGGGTGCTGGAGCCGGAGTCTATCGCGGAAGAACTAAAAGCCGCCGCTGTAAAAATTTTATCCCGGTATCCATAAACAGGGCATACTGTTGTCGTGTTTGGGGTGGTATGATAAAAACGAAATGCGCGCAAAAGGGGGACCGTGTATGAAACGCTCTATGATGCAGGTCTATGTAAAGAACAGCGATACAGCGGTTTCGTTCTACCAAAGCGTCTTTGGGGCGAACGTGCTGTGCGACCACCGGCACGAAAACGGAACGGTCGCCCACGCGGAGCTGGACATTTACGGGCAGGTTCTGGCCGTCTGCGAAACCCTGGAGCCGGAAGTTGAAACCGGAAATTCCATGCAGTTTTGCCTGCATTTCGGCGCGGGGAAAGAGGAGCTTGTGCGGGAAATCATCGAAAAATTAAGCGCGGGCGGGACGTTCACGTATCACGGGCCGACGGATTGGAGCCCGCTGATGGCGGGGATCCGGGATCAGTTCGGCGTAAACTGGTGCGTTTTCGTCTAAAGCTATGGGGAGAACTGCCCGTTAAACCAGACACGCCGCATTAAAAACAGAGGAGAGTACAGCTGTTATGAAAAAAGACATTTCTCTTTTTGAACGACCGGAGAAGCTGGGCGGATATGAAACCGGGCCATACTTGGAGGCCTGCGGTCATCTGTCATGGTATGATTTTGTGACCGCTATGCCGTCGCTGGTGTTCGTCGTCACAGGGTGGAAATCGAACGGGAAAGAAAACGCCTGCCTGCAATCTTGGTCTAGCTTTGCGGGAAGCGGGGCGGACAACTTTATCTGTATCCTGGGAAAGGTCAATCCAGGCGGGCACATGTATCAATCCCTGAAAGAAACGAAGGCGTGTGTGTTAAATTTCCCCTCAAACGACATCTATGACCGCTGTATCAAGACGATTGGCAACAATCAGTTTGAAACCGATGAAATCACCGCCTCCGGCTTAACGGCGGAGAACGCCGCAACGGTCAACGCGCCGCGCATCAAAGAATGTTTTTTGAATATCGAATGTGAGTTTTTATGGGAACATGCGCTGTTCGAGGGAAGCCAGGAAGTGGCGGTCGCCTTGAAAGCCGTCAGCATTTGTATGGATAGCGAACGCTACGACCAGAGCAAACTCGGCAGATACGGAAAGAGCGGCTTTTTGTTTTGCGTTGACCAACCGACCCATCCGGAAACAGGAGAAATCACCCCGTTCGGTCCCGGAGTATTAGCGCAAGGGGTCCCGGTTCCGTGGATGACAAAATAGACTTCCTCGGAAACCCCGGTTTCATGGAATGCGATGTACTACCCCGTCATTGCGGGCTTGACCCGCAATCCCCCCAGTATTCGTGAGGTGTCCCCAAGAGATTGCGGGGCAAGCCCGCAATGACGGTATGTAGGGGCGCGCATTGCGCGTCCGCGGGCGGCAGATTGCCGCCTGCAAAATTGTCAGAGTCAACGAGGACGGGTAGACCGGGGCCTCACGGGGGGATGGGTATGATCCGAAATTACGGCGATTTCATCGCCGCGCTGCGGGAGGCCGGATTTTCCGGCGCGGTCGGCGGCCGGGACGACGGCGTGTTCGCCCTGTTCCGCTACGGCTGGGGCGCGGAGGAGGAGACCGGCATTGTCTGGCACACCGGCGACCCCGACACCGACCCGTGGGAGTGGCGGATGCGCGTGCTGGACGAGCGCGACGACATCGCCTACGCCAAGCTGTTCTTCCAAAAGGCCGGGTACCTCACCCGGGAGTGGTATCCGTATTTTCTGGCGGCGCGGCGCGGCGGGCGGTCGTTTTACGACGAGTACGCCGACGGAACGGTCAGCCATTTCGCCAAGCGCGTCTATGACGCGGTCGCCGGCTGGGGCAGCCTGCCGCTGGAGGAGATCAAGCATCACGCCGGGTTTGCGCGGGAGGACAAAAGCAAATTCGGCGCGGCCCTGACGGAGCTGCAAATGAAGCTCTACCTGACCATTTCCGGCCGGCAGGCGAAGATTTCGCAAACAGGCCGGGAATACGGCTGGTCCTCCACGGTCTTCTGCACCACCGAAAGCTTCTGGCCGCCGGAGGTCTTTGCGCGGGCGGCCAAGATCGGCGCGGAGGAAGCCGTCGAAGCCCTCACGGAGCGGATTTTGACCCTCAACCCAAACGCGCGGGAGAACAGGGTGCGGAGGTTTATCACAGGGTAAACGGGCGGGGGCATTTTTGGGGAAACGACGGGCGCACGGAGTGCGCCTCTACGGCGGAGGACTGGAAACCCCGTAGGGGCGATTTCCAATCGCCCGCCGTATTTCCCAAACACGTAGCCCGCCCTAAAATCCTCCGTCACGCCTGACGGCGTGCCACCTCCTTTACGAAAGGAGGCTTGTGCGCCCTAAGGCTCCTTTTCTAAAGGAGCTGTCGGCGAAGCCGACTGAGGATTGACAAAGTTCCGTACACGCCGTGGGGTCACGAACCACCCCGGCACTTCGTGCCACCCCTCCAAGGAGGGGAATTTGGCCATTCCCAGACGGCGGGGCGGGGTCCCCTTCCCCCCCC
>Ga0099364_10007823_pt1 | contig 15183 bp, 14 predicted proteins | sample TergutTh196P3_FD_73070 | JGI IMG/M metagenome (GOLD analysis project Ga0099364, IMG submission 73070) | Microcerotermes parvus P3 segment gut microbial communities from Pointe-Noire, Republic of the Congo - Th196 P3 | ecosystem: Host-associated > Arthropoda: Insects > Digestive system > Gut ... | reverse complement strand
CTGGGGCACACCGGCAGGCAGCAGGGCAGGGGATGGTCCATCCTGCGACCTATGGTCGTTGAAACAGCGATTTAAATCTGCTTGCATGAAAAGAAAAGCCACGCGCAGCGGGGATGCGAATTTCCATCGAGTCGCAGGATGGGCCAGCCCCTGTTCTGCTGCCTGTCGGTGTGCACCGGCGGATCCCATTAAAGTCTTTTAGGCATCCCTTACTTTGGCACCGCCCCGTGGGCGCGCCCCATGGGCTACGCCTTCGGGGGCCACAAACAGGCAGTGCCTGCGGGGTGCGCACCGCCCAGCACCTAAGTTCTTAGGTGCTGGGGCGAGTGCTGCCCGCACCTGATATCGGCGGCCTTGGTTCCAAGGTAGAGCGACAAATTAAAGTTTGTCGAGCTACCTATTTGTTGAAACAGGAGTATTATTGTGATATTATTATAGTATGGCAAGCCCTGTAATTGATACTATGCTTTACTCATCCGGCCTTACCGAATTTGAATGCCGACTTGTCGATGTAATTGAAGTGTGGCTGGAAGAAGAAAAGTCCGTGGACAGGGATTTAGTGAAGAGTCGATTTGCTAACCTGCGTACTCTGGGTACGGCTGTGTTTTCATACCCTTCAATACGACACACACAACTCCTCAAGGGAATAATCCGCGACGAAGGGCATCTGGCCGAGTCGCTTCTTGCTTTTTCATCGCCTTCCCGTCTGTTGTATATTCCCACTAAGGTTGTTGCTATGAGAAGTTTCCTTGTTGCAAAATTCCATGCCTTCTCCCTGCTGTCCTATCTGACAAGCAGCAGGGATGACTTTCACAGCGAGGTACGGACAGTTATTTTCTCGATAATCAGCACCCTTATGACCGAGGCAGTATACTTCTCCTGCCTTGAAGATCCTGGTTTTTCTCATGATACCAAGTCAAGGCTTGCCGATGATCTTATTGCCCTGTGGGACAGCGGTATTGACCAGCGGGGTATTCGTCATCTTTCAGCACTTTCTTCCCTGTGGGCAGCCCGTGAAGCTGCTCCACCAAGTTTTGGCACCATGGACGGCAACTCTGAAGTCCTGAGAATTACCATTGATCTGGAAGAGGACTGGCGGGAATTCCTCATGGTGGAAGCATCGAACAATGAAACAAAGTGGGCGCTGGAAGAATTCCTTTTTGGCCTTTCGTGGGAAGAAATACAGCACGTCAGAGAACGGCTGATCCGCTCAGGCATTGGAGCTGTCAACTACGATCAAATACGTTGTTACCTCGATTCTGAGCCAGCCTATTCAGTGGTAAACGCTCGGGACCTCAGGGCATTTTATGATTTTTTCATTGAACGAAGGGATGCCTGTTCTTTCCGCAAGAAAACCCAGGTACCGGGGCCCCGGCACACATTGGAAGAAATATACCTCAAATATCGAATCATCATGGAACACCAGTAGTTATGTCGATTATCATGAAACGGGCTGCAGTCTGCATTCTCATGTGTCTTGCTGTTATTTCTATGTTACCTGCCCAGGCAGAACAGGGTGAAGACCTGACCGTAAAAATCGCAGTCATGGGGCCGGGCAATGAACTGTATTTTTGGTGGGGTCACATTGCCATGATAATAGACGACGCCCGAACCGGACGAAGCCGCCTCTACGATTATGGCCTGTTTTCTTTTGAAAACGAAAATTTTTTTACAAACTTTGCATTGGGCAGATTATTATATTCAAGCGGCGCTTCCTCGACAGAAAGCAGTTTTTTAGCTTATAGAATGACCAATCGCAGTATTGTTGTGTATACACTGGACATACCTCCGGAAAACCGGGAACGTATTCGCCAGCATGCGGAGGAAAGTATACTCCCGCACAACAGGGATTATCTCTACCATCATTTCCGGAACAACTGCTCTCTGCCCCCAATTGTGAATATTATCGACATGGCAACCGACGGGCAGTTTCGGGAACATTACTACCATGAGCCGGGACGATTTACATTACGCCAACATGTTCGCCGACATACCTGGTTTTCTCCTTTCATCGACTGGATTCTGAACTTCTGGATGGGGCAGGATATTGACATTCCCCTAACCGTATGGGAAGAAATGTTTCTGCCTTCCGAAGTTGCTGTCCGCATCAGTGAATTTAACTACACGGAGTCAGACGGCACGATACGCCCGTTAGTTTCCGATGTGGAAGAAATTTTTCAAGCCCGCAGACGTCCGGCTGTACGGGATACGCCCCGAATACAATGGCCAAGGCAGTTGATTTTTAGTTTGGTTGTATCAGTTTTCCTGGGTTTGTTTGTGTATATCCAATCAAAACCACCCGGTACGGCAGCATGGGGACAGGTAGCGCTGGGTATATGCCACAGCCTGTTTGGTCTGCTTTTTGGCATGGCGGGTTTCATGCTTTTCTTCATGAGTACTTTTACCAGCCATGACTATACTTTCAACAATGCCAACCTCCTTTTTTGCACCCCTCTGCTCCTGGCTGCCTTCCCCCTCGGGATTCGCTATGCATTATCCAGCACCTATGATAAACGCCTCCGCACCGAATTCATACTCAGACTGCTCTGGCTGCTGGTTGTTTTAGGCATATTCACCTCGATGCTGATTAAGCTGCTGCCCCGGTTCTGGCAGGATAATCTTACTGACCAGATGCTCATGCTGCCCATAGCCCTTGTGCTGTCACTTGAACCGGCAGGTCTAAAAAGAATGATACATCGGATATTCTGGCGCTGGTTATAACATTAAGGAACATACATGGTTGAATGGCAGGATATAAAATACACAGAAATCTTCGAAGCCGAACTGCGGGGGCTTGAGCGCCGCCGGAACGCTGATCCCTGCTGCACTGTTGCTGACTTTGAAGGTACACTTAAACATCTGTATATCATGGACGGGGCCGATCAGGGCGGAAGGGGAAGCGTGCAGGACGTGATTATGGCAGCCACCATAGCTGCGTATGAGCACTATATTGCTGTTTTACGCGAAGATCCCGGCAAATTATAATTTGTCACTGTTACCTTTGGGGGTCGTGGGTTGTTGTTACAATACAACCTGATGTTATTGCAGGTTCCTCCTTTTGCCTTTGCCCCGGAGTTACTCCTTTCTCCGGGGCATTTTTTAGTATTTATACCCGAATTTATCCCCAAATCCCTTGAAATAATCTTCAAGCTGATATATAATCATTAGGTAATGTACCAAGGAAAAGGAATTTACATGAAAAGTCTAGTTATTATTATCATGGTTCTTGGTTTTACTGCATGCGGTACGACCAATAATTTTACCACCAATGTTGCGGGAGCTTCCGATCGCTCAACAGTCGTCGTTAAGGATTTCACTACTCTGGGTATCATTACCGTCAGATCCACAGAAATTCATTATTCCAGCCCTTTAGGCCTCAACAAAAGGCTTGAAGGTTCAAAAATCACTTTTGCTGATCTTATGCATGAAGCGGCAAAACTGGAAGCGGATGATATAATTAATGTCAGAATCGACATGAATACCAATTACAGAAGGGGCGCTTTTGACTGGCTTACCGGATGGACCAGGACATTTACCTATACCGGTACCGCTTTGGCAATCAGGTACACTGACATGCTGGAATCTGCCGCCGGTGACCCTCAGCTTGGTGAATTGCCAAGGACGCCTCAGGATACCAGAGCGGTAAGAACAACCAGAGAAGGCGAAGTTGTACTCAGGTAGCGTTTTACCGTGAAAAAAAATGCTGTGATCCTGGCGATGCTTGTCCTGCTGGTAAGCTGTTCGAGCTTTGACATCAATTTTTCCGCTCCTGTGATGGGAAAATATGACAGGGTAAACATAGTAGAAAAAAGTTTTATCGTCATTGATATAATATCGATTACCTCAACCGAAACGCACAAAAACGGCCCTTTGGGGATAAACAGAAACATAGAAGGTTCAGTAATCAATTATACCGACCTGATGATGGAAGCTGCCCGCCTGGAAGCTGATGATATCATTGATGTCAGAATAGACCTCAATTCCACGGGCAGCCAGGCAACTTTTTGGGATAGGATAAGGGGCTGGGAACAAACAATTACCTATTTTGGTACAGCCCTGGCAATTAAATACACTGATGAAGAAATGCCCGGGGACTCCCCGCTCAGTGACGTTTTCCACCGCTAGGATTTTTAAAAATCTTATATACCACAAGCAGAACTTTATAATAAGCAAACGGAAAAAAACGCAGCAGCCTGAACGGATTCTGCAGGCAATGACCTACCCAATCAAGGCCAAGGGTAAAGACAGTCCGCGATGGACGCCGTTTACGCTCGGCAAAAATATCAATAAGATCACTGCACCAGAGGCGCAGGCCTTTCCCGAGCCGACCGGAGTTACGGGCAATCCAAAACTCCTCACCCCGCACACCCTTGCCGACAAAAAGCAGCGAGGGAGACGCTTTGCGGATCGCTTCGATAATGGCAGGTTCTTCCTGCTTCCTGAAAGATCCGGGGTAGCGCCCCACGATTCGAAGCCCCGGAAAAGTATCGCGGATGTTTTTTTCGGCCTTGTGTAAATCGCGTTTTTTACTGCCTAAAAAATAACATGAAAGCTCACAGCTTTCCAGCATTGTTAAAATATTAATCACAAAATCAAAGGGCATGTAGCGGACAGCTTTTTCTTTAAATAAAAAACGTATTCCCTTGACAATACTTTTTGAAATAGGAATAACCAGCGCTGCCCGGCATACATAGTCCCGGTATTCATTATTACGCCTGGCACGGAGAAGATCCCATAAAGAAAGCAGGACAATATTGCTCTCTTTTTTTTCGGCCAAAAGCCCAAACGCCAGCATGCCAAGCTGGTCAGGTTCAACAATGTCGACAGGAACATTCAGGAAGTTTACCCGTGTTTTACCTGGTGTTATCTCATCTCCCACGAATCTCTCTCCAATAGTAGTATTCGTACAACAGCATGGGCATAGAGAGCTGCTGTTTCAGTACGCAGAATAGTGTTTCCAATGGTAAACGGCATAAAACCGGCTGTCATGAACCGCTCTGCTTCACCAGAGGAAAAGCCTCCTTCCGGCCCTATGGCAATCACAACCGCTTCCGGCCGGCTCTTACCAAGATACCGATGGAGGCTCTCATGTGCAAGAGGTGTATGATGAAACAAAAGGCCCATCACATCCGGCCACCGGGTTTTAAGTTCATCCCAATATATAAACAGCTTGTCCATTGCTACCGGCTGCCGAATCACCGTTGCCGCTGCTGAACCGCTTTGCTGCCGCGCTTCTTTGATTATCCGCTCCCAGCGAATAATTTTACTGCCGCTGGCACTTATTTTTACCACAGAAAATTCTGAGGTAAACGGCACAATTTCGATCAAGCCGGATTCTGCTGCCTGCCTGACAATAAGGTCCATTTTATCACTTTTTGGCAATGCCTGAAACAAGATAATCGGCGGCTGTGTCGACGACAATTCCGACGGCATAGGAAGCTCATTGTTACACACCTGACCAACCAATTCGCCGCCATCTACCGATTCTATCCTTATGGTAATTCCGGCGCCGCAGGGAAGCAATGCGGGGAAATATTCACCGGGGGCAAGGCGGCGCACACGCACCAAATACCGGTAATCGCTGCCGGTAAGCCGAACCCGTCCGTCTGTGCCGGGCTCATTGCTAAGAATAAACTGTTTCATTGTACCCGGCCGGCTGCCTAAGAAACCAAGGCCAGTTCTTCGAGAATCTCTTCCTGCAGGGCCCGCAGCGTCTTGGTGGACTGCATGAGCAATTGGTATTCGCCGCTGTTAAGGATGTTCACCGCTTCCTGCAGTTGGACATCATATTCAAGATCGTACACCGGTGCAATCGTTGTCCGGTTTCGCTCATTGCGGATAAGCCTTCTGAGCAAAGTACCATCAAGACCATACTCCCTTTCCAGAGATATGGCAAAATTTTCCACCTGGGCGGCGCTTGCACCGGGATTTTCCCTGACGAAAGACGGTATCCGGTTGTCATTAATCAATTTATTAAGCTGCTCCACATCTTCTTCGGTAAATTCAGGGGGGCTGACCTGCCGGTCAGGCGGAATGCCTATCTTGTCAATGTTTACATCAGTGGGAGTAAAGTAACGGGCAGTGGTAATTTTAAAACCTACATTGCCAATCGGATACACTTGCTGGACCGAACCCTTGCCGAAGGTTTTTTCACCTACCAGAAATGCCCTGCCCCGGTCCTTCAGCGCTCCGGCGACAATTTCCGAAGCAGAAGCGGAACCCCTGTTTATCAGCACAATAATTGGAATATCGGCAGGGACAACAGAACCGCGCCGGGTATTAAAGACATGGTTATCGGTTGCAATCCGTGACTTGGTGCTGACCACAATCCCTCCGTCCAGAAACAGGCCGGCAACATCAACAGCCGAATTTAAAAGTCCGCCGTAGTTGTTTCTCAGGTCAAGAACTAATCCCCGATAGTTGTTTGCAGCAAAATAATTAATTGCATCAACAGCACGGGCTGCGGTCATTGGTGTAAATGTCACCAGATTAAGGTATCCAATATCGCCGATCATGGCATGATAGGCTGTGGGGACTTCGATAATGGCGCGGGTAATGGTGACCGGAAACTCCAGCCGCTCTCCCCTTCGAATCACCAGATTAACATCTTCTCCCGGTGTTCCCCTCAGGCGTGCCAGAACCTCATCCATGGAAAGCACATCGGTGGACTCGCCATTAATGGTAATAATCAGATCGCCAGGGTTTATACCCGCACGCCAGCCCGGAGTACCTTCGATGGGCGAAGATACCTCGACAAAAGGCTGCCCAACCGGCTTGGAGATAAACAGCCCGACACCGCCAAAAGACCCCTGGGTTGTATCACTGAGGTCCTGCATTTCTGATGCAGGCAGGAAGGCGGAATACGGGTCTCCCAGAGCGTTAAAAATCCCATGCATGGCCCCTTCAAAAACAACCTGGGGATCCACTTCGTCGATATAGTGGCGCTGGATAAAATTAAAAACCTGTTGAATAGTGTCAATATACCGGTGTGTTCTTTGGGCGCTGTCGAGCTGCCCTAAAACCTGCGATGTATCTCGTACCTGGGCAAGCACCCGGGGAACCGAGGCAAACGCAAATACCGCACAAAGGACTACGGTAGACGCAATCCAAATCCATGAAAAAGGTATTTTCCGTCCGGGTTTGTTTTCATCGATATGGCTCATTTTTACACTCCTTTAGTAATTATCGGATAAAAAAGAGGCTTATACCAGGAGTTTGTTAACAGCCTGATATGCCAAAAGTCGTCAATAAATAATCGGTTCGCGCCGGTTTTCCATAACTGCTGTCTGCACCTTGCAGATGGAATCAGGGAAAAGATAAGGCTTGATAATATTGCCGATATTGTAATTGTCTTTGTTAATTAAAATTGCAGGAAGCAGAAGTTTTGGATCATCGCCGCCTGCAATGGGTAACACTCTAATATTCGCTTCCTTTATCCAGTGTTCACGGCGGTAAACAAGAAAATCAATATCACCGGCAAGGAACATTGCCCGGCAGGTGATATAGGGCCGCTCGATGAGGATTACTTTTTTTCCCTTACAGAGATCTTTGGTTAGTTGATATTGATCAATGGCGCCGGGATCCGCTCCAATACGGTCTCCCGAAGCAATTGAATGGCCGTTTCTTTTTCTGCTTAACAGCACAAATGGCGGTGCATAAATGCAATTGTCCAGGGTTGCCATAATGGTCAAACAGGGGTATTTTTTGATGAGTATTTGAGCGGAAACGAGAGATGTAATACCAAAATCAATAAGCAAGCGGGTAAGAGCATGAGCACGCCGGCCGGCGCTCTGGATAAAGGCAAAGGTGAAAGGAACAGGGCATGCTTCCATTGATTCACAGATACCGGAAGCAAGGGAAATAAATTCAGGGGTCAGGGGGGAAGGCATGGTGCCGTTAATGTAATCAAGCCCCCCCTCACGGAACAGCACATCACGGCGCAGAGAACTGATAAAAGTACCCATTTTTCCCTTTTTTTCCAGCTGAATTCCGCCCTTATCCTGCAGATCGTTGAGGGCGTTTTGGACAATTCCACGGGATGAATGGAGCCGTTCGGTCATTTCCTGGATGGTGGGCAGCCGATCCCCCGGCGAAAAACATGCCAGTTCACGGGCAATGGTGGCATTAACGAGCCATGCTTTTTTATATTGAGCAGAAGTATTTTCCATCATAGTACTAAGTATATACTATGGGTTATTGGGACAATATTGCAAGTATCTGACACGTTCATCCAAATCCGGCTTTTTTTCTGAAAAAGGCCCGGCTCTTTTAAAAAAAATACACAACATTTTTATTGACGATTAGATATAGTCATTAGTATATTTTAAGTATAGTACAAAATAATGTACATTCATGGCAATTTAAGAATATTGTAAGGAGGCTGTTTATGACAGAAAATGCCGTTGTATCAATTGCAAAAAATCCCGGTCATCCCAATGCAGCGCGGATAACCAAAATGGTGAACGAGGCGGTTACCCTCCTTGGGGGCATGGAGAACATCGTGCGCCCAGGGGACATGGTTGTCATTAAAGGCAATTTTTCCGCCCCCTACCCGCCGCCATATACCGTTGATCGGCGGGTTGCCGCAGCGGTGATTGCCTTAGTGCGGAGGGCAGGAGCATCCCGGGTAGTGCTCTGCGATTCATTCGGCGCCAGCATGGGGCATAAAACCACTACCTCGACAATCGACGAGTTATGTATCAGGGAAACGGCAAAAGCTGCCGGCGGAGAACTCCTGTCTCTTGATGATGACAGCCGTATCCGCCTGCAGGTTCCCGGCGGGAAGTCCCTGGACATGATAGATTATCCTGAATCAATGTACTACTGCGATGTACTTATCAACCTGTCCTGCATGAAAACCAATGCCATGACCATGGTCAACCTGGGATTACATAATTATCAGGGCATTGTTAATAATCAGAAACACTGTGCTCACCGGGATGAGCTGGATCAAAAAATGGTGGATATTCAAAAAATCCGGCCTACCCAATTGACCATTATTGATGCCCTGACTGCCATGGAAGGCGACGGAGAACAAGGTAACCCCCGCTCAATGAATATGATTATTGCCAGCCAGGATCCGGTTGCAGCCGATGCGATTGCCGCTTACTGCATGGGCATTGATGATGTATTGGATGTAACAGCCATACGCCTTGCCCAATATGAAGGCATTGGTATTGCAGACCTGAACAAAATCACCGTTCGGGGTTTTCCGCTTGATTATGCCAGGGAAAAATTTAAGCTTCCCTCAAGCTACACCAAGCCCCAGGATCGTTATCTTACAGGGGTATATCCCAATATTGGTGTGCAGATTGGCGGGGCATGCCGGCAGTGCTGGCTCATGGCCGGTGAATTTGCCGCCGAACTGGGGAATATTAAGCACCGCCAATTTAATCTCATTGCCGGTGTTGACCCCAAGCTCCCGGGGCCTATCGAGGATGATCTTGACGGGGTTATTGTTTTGGGTGACTGCGCCTGTGCTGCGGCGGGAATGATTAAAGAAACCCGGTCCAGGATGCTGCTGGAATCACAAGGGCTTTTAGTACCCGGCTGCCCTCCCTGCCGGCCTGCCCGGATGATGCTCGAAGAATATCTGGAAAAAAGAAATTTAGTTGATAAGGATCAACGTGCCATTGCTGCCGAAACAGTTACCAAAAAAGTATACGACTATTATAAGGGGCTGGATCCGACATGGAAACCAAAAAGCCAAAGGTGGGGGATAATATGAGCAAACAATATATAATCGGCATTGACAGCGGCACCCAAAGTACCCGTGCGATTCTTTTTGATATCAAAGGCAGGCGTATTGCTGCAGGTCTTGCACATCATCCCCCGTTGCAAACCCCTCATCCCGGCTGGGTTGAACATGGAAAAGATGATATTGCCGGGGGAGTGCGTGAAGCACTTGCAGATATGTTTTCTGGGTACAAAGGGAACAAAACCGACATTGCAGCGGTAGGTATTGCCGCCCAGCGCTGTGTTGTTATACCCCTCGATAAAGACGGCTCCATGCTGCACAATCCCATCAGCTGGATGGATACACGCTGGCAAATGAACGCTGCTTCCCTGGGGAAAATCACCACCAATGCACAAGATCCTCTCTACCATGGTTTTTTTCCCTGCTATTCCAAAGCCAATTGGTTTAAATACAACGCACCTGAAATTTATAAAAAGACTGCAAAATACCTCGGGGTGAGCGCCTACCTTGGCTATATAATGACCGGTAATTTTTATGAGTCTCTTGCCAACAGCTTCGGCTGGCCCTATGATGCTGCCAACTGGTCGGCATACAAGGGAAATACGGAGATAAAGCTGATGGGAATGAGGCGGGATCAGATTGCCGAGCCGGTACTGCCGGGAACGGTCATCGGTACAGTTACCGCTGGGGCAGCCGCAGAACTTGGCCTGCCCGAAGGAATTCCGGTGGTAATGGGAACCGGGGACAAGCAATCGGAATTACTGGGAGCCGGGGTCATTGATCCCGGGCAGGCATACATCACCCTGGGAACTCCCAGCGGCATGGATCTTGTTTCCGGTGATTATAAACCCAGGCCGGATTTTACCTATGCTACCTACCTGAGCGCCTGCCCTAAAATTTACCATTGCGAAGTTGCCGTCACCAATAGTTACTGGCTTATCTCCTGGTTCTGCCAAAACTTTGGCGGCGACCTGGTAGCCGAGGCTGAATCGCAGGGGTCTTCTATTGAGGAGATGCTGGATAAGGAAGCCGAGGCAGTTCCTGCCGGTTCGGAAGGGCTTGTGGTACAGCCCGACTGGTCCCCGTCGGGATCGCACCCGTTGAGCAAAGGTATTTATCTGGGCTTTGATGACCGTCATAAACGGGGCCATATGTTCCGCGCCCTCCTGGAAGGCCTGATCATTCAAATCAAGGCAGGAAGCAAGCGCGCATCAGAACAACTGGATATGCCCATTAATGAATTGTATATCGGCGGAAGCGGCAGCAGAAGTAATCTCTGCGCACAGATTATTGCCGATGTCTTTGGTGTTCCGGTACACCGGATAAAGGAACCGGAAAACTGCTCCCTTGGCGCAGCCATGTGCGGCGCTGTTGGTGTTGGATTATATGATGATTTTTCCCATGCCGTACAAAATATGGTTGCCCAATTCGATCTGTTTCAACCGGACATTGAGAGACATGCTTTTTATAATGCCCTGAATAAAAACGTTATTGAAAAGATTTTCCCGGCACTGGAAGATGTGTTTAAGGAGATGGCCGAGCTTCAAACGCCCGCCAAAGATTGTCCTGCAGGGGAGGGTCAGCCGTTACAGTAATATGGTTGCCTCCCGATGGGCAGGGGAAGGAAATCCAGCGGGCATGGAGACGGATGCCGCCGGCTTTATCGTTGCGCCGTGCGCCGTACTTTACATCACCTTTAACGTGCAATCCCAGCCGCCGCAGCTGGGCCCGAATTTGATGGTGCCGCCCGGTAAACAGGTCGATTTCCAAAAACTGGTAATGGGTACCACTGCCCATCCGGCGGCATCGAAGCACTGCTTTTTTCCGCCCGGGCCCCGGCTCATCGTGGGCAATTGAAATATTCCGACGGGAATCAAATTCTATCCAGTGGACAATATCACAGTCCTCAGGGATGTCTGCATTGACCGGTTCAACAATCGCCCAATACCGTTTTTCTACTATCCTTCCGGTAAATGCCGTAAATAAAAAGGTGAGAGCTGCCTTGGTACGGGCAAATACCACACATCCGGAAACCGGAACATCAAGCCGGTGCGCTGCAGCCGGTACAGTAAGTACATCTGCGGATACAACCGGCGGCCAATGAGGGCCGGCAAGTTCGGCGGCTACTATCTGCGGCAGGTGAATCATTCCTTCTTTTAATCCCTGGACAGCTTCCCCTGCAATTTTATTAACCACAACGCAGGCTGCATCGCAATGTAAAATTCGGTTTGCCAGTTCATTCATTCTGTTACCACCAGCCCCATCCGCATTTTTTCAAAGAGTATCCGCCCAGCCGCTTCCTGCAGGCGCTGGCGCGGCAAAGTTGCGGCCACTGCTGTCAGAATCGCCTCGTGAGTACGGCGAAGATCATGAGGCCACACCAGCACCATATCCGAACCTGCGGCAATGGATAGAACCGCTGCCGATTCAGGAGCAAAACCGCTGCGCCTGCCCCCTGCTGCTGCCATGGAAAAATCATCGCTGATGATTATACCTTCAAACCCGAGATCCCGACGCAGCCAACCTTCCATAATTTTTGATGAAAGGCTGGCGATGTTTTCGCTGTCCAGAGCCGGAACAGAAGAATGGGCGATCATTATCGCACGTGCATGGCCGCCTTGAATAAGGGCTGCAAAAGGAGAGGCCAGGTTTTTCAGGGCATCATGATCACCGTGCAGCACCGAAGGATGGTAGTGAGGATCTGCCCCTGCGCTGCCGGGAAAATGCTTAACGGTACACAGAATGCCCGCCTGTTCCATACCCATGATAAATGCGGCAGATGCTTCTGCGGTAAATTCCGGATCCGGCCCGTAAGAACGCCTCTGGCTTTCCAGAAAAATCCGGTTGTCATCATTGAGATGCTCGGCAACCGGGGCAAAATTCAAATTTATGCCAAGACAGTTAATAATTTCTGCAGCCCTGAAACTATCGGTATTCACCTGGGTAATTGCCTGCTGTCTGCCTGCACTCTGCGCCAACTCCCAATAAAACGCCGCCGGGGGCAGATGTGTTGTTTCTCTCCGAAAACGGTCTACCATTCCCCCTTCATGATCAAGACCCACAAAAGGGAACACCGATACATTCTCTGTTTCATCATCAGCATCCAGCGCAACAGTATTCACCATGCCGATAAGCGCTGCATTTTCATCTATCAAGCCCCGTATTGCAATATCATCAGCATCCAGGTTATACCTAAACAGCATAATTCCCCCAACAGGAATCTCTGTCAGTAAATCTGTCATTTCTGCAGACAATTGCCTTCTCCCCTCAATCCCGGAAATTATCACCTGTCCGGCAAGCTGCCTGTCATCCATTGCCTCTATAATCCGTAAAGCCTGTTCTCTTAAACCCCTCTCCCAAACCACAGCCGGATCTTCAGTCTCCGCCGTCTGCGAATTATTAACAACATCGGCTCTGTTAAAACACCCAAATAATAAAAATAAGAATACCCATAGCCACAAATGCATGACTGTAGTATATATTTTTTTTATATGGAATTCCAGTGATATTTACTCATTTGAGCACCTTGAAAATTTTCTCAAACATCATATATCATTATAACCACCCTTATCTAAACGGAGGTTATTTATGCATATTACCTATATATATAACAGTGGTTTTATTCTTGAGCATGATTCCTATGCACTGATAATCGACTGCATCGGGCTGAAGAAAGACAGCGCAGAAATCCGCCGATGCGCCGGCAAGTTCCTGTATATACTGGCAAGCCATGTCCATGGTGATCATTTTGACCGGAATATCATGACGTTCAGCGGCGCCGGACAGCAATGGATTCTGTCTGAGGATATACGCAGAAAAGTATCCGCGAACAGCGATATCCATTTTATGGCAAAGGGGGATATCTATCGTGATGCAAGACTGTGCATCAAAGCCTACGGATCAACGGATGCAGGTATCTCGTTTTATATAGAAGCCGGCGATCAGAAAATATTTCATGCCGGAGATTTGAATAACTGGCACTGGAACGAAGACCCAACGCAAACGCCCGAAGAGGCAGTCAAAGACGAGCAACGGTTTCTGGACGAGCTGGCGCAGATCGCCGTCGAAGTTCCGGCACTAGATATCGCCATGTTTCCGGTGGACCCCCGGCTGGGAACAGATTATACCCGCGGCGCACAGCAATTTTTGGACAGTATACGAACTGACTTGTTTATCCCCATGCATTTTCAGGACAAGTTTGAAGCGGCCAGGGCCTTTAAGCCGGAGGCAGAACGCCGTGGCTGCCGTTATGCGGACATAAATGCGGCAGGGGATGTCGTAGCGCATGGTATCAGAAAACCCTGAAAAGGAAACAATGAAAAGAAAAGTTATCATCATCGGCGGCGGTATTGCCGGGTTAAGCGCAGGTGTATTTGCGCAAAGATGCGGCTTTGATGCTGTTATTCTGGAAAGCCACAGTATTGCAGGCGGGAACTGCACGTCCTGGCGGAGGAAGGAATACCTGTTCGAGGGCGGGATGCACTGGCTTTCAGGTTCCAAAGAAAATGAAGCCATAAACAAACTCTGGCGGACAATCGGCGCCCTTGATGACAGTGTAATTATTCATAACTATGAGCCTTTTGCTGAATATGATCATAAAGGCACACCTGTGCGCTTCTACCGGGATGTTAACGCCACCGAAAAACATCTGCTGGAACTTTCCCCTGGCGATGCAAAGGAAATTAAAAAATTCTGCGGCAATATCCGCAAGGTGAAAAACCTTTCCATGCCGGTGACTGACCTTGGCGGGGTAAAAGTGACGAAAAAAACCCGTATGCCCCTCTCGCTGCTTTTTTCGGCACTATCGGCAGTCCGTGTTATGAGCGCTTTCTCAAAAGTTTCACGGGACGAATATATCAATCGTTTTCAACATGAGGGCATACGGGGTTTGCTGCGGGCATACACCAGCGAAAAAAGCGGTGTCGTGCCGGTTCTGTTCACCATGGGTTTTCAAGCCCGCGGCGATGGCGGCTTTCCCCAAGGAGGTTCGCTGCCATTTGTCCAGCGTATAGTCAAAACTTTCACGGGTCTGGGCGGAGAGCTGCTCTGCAATACACGGGCTGACCGTGTCATTATCGAGAATGGAAAAGCGGTTGGCGTGTTGACCGGCGGCAAACGACTGGATGCCGACGCTGTAATAGTAACGGCGGACACTATGGCTATCGACCACTTGTTCGATGAGCCGCTCAAAGCTCCCTGGCTTGATGAAATGCGTAAAGTGTGCGAGCCGACTATGGTGACCTTTGTGTGTCTTGGAATAAATGCAGACCTGCGTCATTATGCCCAATATTATGTGTTTAAACCCGCACAGGTAATCATGCTGTCAAACAAGACCTACGAGCACCTGGCTATAAGTAATTATGCAGGCGACTCTGTTTATTCGCCCGAAGGTAAGACTGCTGTAACAATCCAACTGGATGGGGACACCTATGATTTCTGGAAAAAAGCCAAAGAAGAAGGCCGTTACACCGATGAAAAAAAGAACA
>Ga0099364_10007822_pt1 | contig 15185 bp, 14 predicted proteins | sample TergutTh196P3_FD_73070 | JGI IMG/M metagenome (GOLD analysis project Ga0099364, IMG submission 73070) | Microcerotermes parvus P3 segment gut microbial communities from Pointe-Noire, Republic of the Congo - Th196 P3 | ecosystem: Host-associated > Arthropoda: Insects > Digestive system > Gut ... | reverse complement strand
GAAATATCCCTGTAATCCCCTTTGCATGGCAGTTTTTTGTGTTCACAAGCGTTATTAAAGTTAACTCGCTAAATTAAAATAAAGGAATTCTTATTTTAGTTTTTGAAATAAGAATTTTCTTATTTCAATTTACGCCATAAATTAAAATAACGGGGTTAGAGAATTTGTCAAGGGTTAGGGAAAATTTTGGCAAATCCGCCCGAATCCGCCCCGCTTGCATGGGATTCTGTCTAGAGAATCCGCCGGATTTTTGCTACAATATCGGCAATGAAAGAGAGAGTAGCATCCCAGTGGTACAATTTCTCTTGTCACACATCTGAAAAATTGTCATACTTCGCTCAGTAGACGTGCAAGTTTCGTTTATTTTACGGCAGAGGGAATGGCAAGTACAATGACAATGTACTCATTGGCATTGTACTTGCTTTTCCCCTGCCGTGGTTTGACGTTGGCGGGGGTACTTGGTATTCCTTGAGTTTTTCGTCAATTTCTGAAGTGGAGGAAATTGCAAAAGGGCTTTTATTTGTTTGTTTACCAACGTTAACGTTAACGTTAACAGAATCGGCGGATTCCGGCGGGCAGGAGACGGTCTCCTGCGGGCAGGAATCGACGATGCGATAAACGCCGAGTCCAACGCGGACAATGAAGCCCTTGACCTCTAACTGAGCGACGGCTTCGTAAGCAATGAAGAGGCTGACACCGCACTCCTTGATATCATTGATAGTGGCGGTATGCAAATCGGCGATGACGGCATAGACAAACTTGGCGGCGTAGCCGGTGATCCCTTTCACGATGGATTTAATCATTACTATTTCTTTTATCTTACTGAAATCTTTCATGATGTCTTATACCATCTGCAATCTCTATAAATTTAGCCGCATTACTTTCCAATTGCGGTACAAAGTCTTCATTGTAGTCATAGTTCAAATAAACGAGCATCAAAAATACATGGTAAATCTCTAGCAATTGTTCTTTCGGTAAGGGTTTTACATCTGTTACAATCTCCATAGTCCGACTAAAAATATCTCCCCAAATTTCCGGGAATCTATCATGTTCCGGGATATTGAACATTTTTAACCATTTTTTCACCGTGTATGATTTAGACTGACTAACTCTTCCACGACATGCTGAGCCTTTAGCAAGGAAATAAGCACTTGTTGACTGCCCCGTTTTCGTCTCAAGACGATGAAATCTGCCAAGCGGGAACAACGCACACAAAACGGGTTTCAGTTTATGTGCAATGCACTTATTATTTTGCAACAATGGGCACACTTTGATACCTGCTTGCCGTTGCCGAGTACTCAATTTTGCCGGTGTTTTAGGCTTAAGCCTTATAATCGGAATGTGCGACTCCTGTCCGATATAGGTTTCACAATATCTTTCAAATAATTTTTGCGGTGTAATTCTCAGACATTTTGACACCCTGTATATGTCATAAGGGGGCAACAAAATATCATGACGGTTATGGCAACATTCTCCGCACCCCTTACACTCGAAGGTAAATGTATCGTCAAGAGCAAGTTCACTTTGCTCAATGTCTTTTGTATCTATCATAAAATTTAGGCTATTGTCATTTTACCATGAGAAACAGTTTTGTCAAGCAAAAACCACAGATTTTGCCGTTTTGTTTTCTTCTTGGTATTTTACAGACGAACCATTTACCTGTCAATATCATTCCGAAGTAAGGTTCCCCGTTCGTATGGTGAATTCTACAAATTAGAAAAAACAAAGTAACATTGTGTAGCCAGATTATTTGCAATACAATGGACAATAATCCAAAAACTCTTGCGTCCTTTGGGAATTTTTGTGATCTTTGTGGTTGTGCCCATTTGATTCTGGAACGCCATGCGAAAATTATGTTTCGTTCTTTGAATAAATTTCGCCTTTTCTGAGTTTTCTCTGGGAATGGCAACCCTCTTGTCGAAATAATTCCGCATGATAAAATAGTGGCATGAGCGAAGTTGCACATGATGCCGTGAAATCCAACGAGTCTGGCCCCGCCTATCGGGATACTTTTGTGCATTTCCTGTTTGGTTCGCCCGGCAACGAGCCGATATTGTTGCATTTCCTTAACGCCGTTTTGGAAAGTGATGGTCAACTCCCGGCGAAATCGGTTGAGATGCGTAATCCGTTCAATCCGCAAACGTTTCTCGCCGATAAATACACGATCCTTGATGTCAAGGCAACAGATGAACGAGGCGATATTTTCGTGGTTGAATTTCAGACATCGGAGCGATCAACATTTGCCGACAGAATGACGTATTACGGCTGTCGTGGCTTTGGCAGTCAGATGTTTAAGGGTGATCCGTACTCGTCGCTCAAGGCGGTCATCGCTATTGCGCTCACGACGTTTAAGATGATCGGGGAGTTGGAAAGCATTCATAATACATTTCGATTGACGGCAAAAGCCGATCCGAGTGTTGTGCTGACGAATTTATTACAGATGCACATTTTGGAGACGGCGAAGGAGAAAATCGATCGGGTGAAAGATTTACCGCCCGCGTTGTGCGCTTGGATAAACTTTTTTTACTATTCCCATTTGAAGAGTGAGGCAGAAATGACGACATTGCTACAAGGACAACCGATGGTCGGACAGGCGTTCGAGAAATTTCAGCAGTTCAATCGGGACGAGAGGATGCGTGCCTTGGATGAGGCTCACCAACGGTTCCTGCACGACCAGGCGACCGATATGGAGGAAGCACATAATAAAGGGAAAGCGGTGCGTAACACCGAAATCGCCCAGAGCATGAAACAGAAGGGATATTCTACGAGCGATATTGCCGACTTGACTGGTCTCACTTCTGCTGATATTGAACGGCTCTGAAAAAGCGGCTGATTTATAGGAAATTACAGAGCCGGTATCTGTAGATATGGTAGTTTTGATATTGGATTTTGGAATTATACAGTCTATTATTTTTCATGATAATCGATGTTGAGTTTCATGAATTCTGTTTGATGTTCCCCAATGCCGATAAGGAGGATTTTGATGGGCGTACACGGTATCTTGCTTGCAAAGTAACGAACACGCAACCGACGTTCATGCCGTTTACTGGCGATAGAGATGAAGCGTACAGTTATGTCGTTTCTAAAAATCTACATCGCCGGCATCTGACAAATGTTCAGCGGGAGCGTTTGCCTGTTGTAGGCGTTTCACATGGCACTGCTATTCGACGCAGCCCCTTGTTTTACAATGCTTTGCCATGGAATCCCATATAAGTCATGTTTTCATTGAAACCGCCGACACCACGAATAAGAGCAGTCTGCGTAAAACACAAACCCGATAAATGCCAAGTATTATACGGATGTATGCCGACCACTGCCGCATTGTCCGGTAACGTGTTCACCTCAAAGAAATCAGAAGTGATAGTAACATCTACGTCCAGTAATAAAACACGTTCAGTCTTGACTTGAAATATCCCCAAATTCCAAGCGTGTGAAGGTAGGAACACATACTCATACTTCGTCTCTATCACTGTAACGTTTTCCGCTCCGGGCGTTGTGGTTACTACATCATAGACAGACTCGCAACTGTCGTCCCGATAATCTACTACGATAATCGGAATGTCAAACTGTACCCAATTCGCTAACGTGTCCGCAAAAATGGAATTGCGGTTTCGGATACGTGTTACTATCGTCGTATTATGTTGATTCTTTTCCATTGTTAATCTCGTTTATTATATCTTAATCGCCTGATACGGAATGCCGAATACCTGACATGGGATTTTCGAAAAGCCGCTCGTCCCCCAAGTAAATACATTGATGTTTTTCACATCCTTCGCCCCAATAATAAACCATAAATCCGTCAAAATGTCCAGTACATCGTCCATCGTCAAATCTTTACGAAAAGAATGCGAAGCCCGGCTACCGCTGCGAATATACCCATCACCTGCTGCATCGAGGAACTCCTGACTGTCCGAGAGCAAAACAATGCGACCCTCGTTTGGAATACTCCGCAACGCAGAAAGCGCACGCTCTAATATGCTGCTCTGAATCCGGCTATTTGAATTAAAAAACATTTGATTATTAACGTCACGAAATATCAAACGAGTGTGGATTACACTGTAATCACCTTGAACTGTTTTGCGTATTCTTTCTAAAATCTGACGTTGTATCGTAACGTTCAGAGAGAACAACCGCTTAAAGCGGCTCAAATCGGCGGTATGCGGCGGACACAAATTTGTCCTGATAGTAACACTGCCACTATCAAAAAGAGAACGTTCAACTTGTTTCCAAATATTTTCTGACTCATTTTTACTCCAAGTATCCAAACAAAAATCCGTATGTCTCTCAAAGTTTTCCGTACACGCCCAACTAAACACCTTTGAAAAAAGATTGTCAGGATGGAAACACGGTACGATTCTTCCTAAAGATCCTAGCCGAAGTTCCGCTGTTATATACCCTCGCAAAAAGTCCATTAAACCTGCGGTCTCCCATTTCAGAAAAATAGTCTGCTCTGATGTGTTCATAGTATTTACCTGTTAGAATAATGTTGGTACATTCTAATTATGCCGTCTTTCAATGCAATCTTCGGCGACCAATCTATTACTTGCCGGAACATTGTAGTGTCCAACCTCCGCTTTAATGCGCCGTCTTTTGTGTCGTCGCCGTCAAAGAGGATTTCTCCTTCGTAGCCGATTACTTCGCTAATAATCTTTGCCAATTCCCGAATGTTAACGCTCTCACCGCCGCCTATGTTGACGACTCCGCCCGCATACTGCGAAACCACAGGACATTCCATTAAACGGACTAAAACATCTGCCGCATCGTCGGCGTGCATAAATTCCCGCTCTGCTATTCCTGTCCCCATTAACGTAACCGCCGTAAGGTTGTTACGTTTTGCGTTATGAAATTTTTCTATCAAAGCAGGTATCACATGGTTTCGGGACGAATCCCAGCAGTCATTATCTCCATATAAGTTACAAAGATTCGTTGTAAGGAAGTTCGTGCCGTACAGTTCGTTAAAATACTTCACCATAAACAGCGAAGACATTTTGGCTATAGCATATCCTTCACATGTTGGTTCAAATGCTCCTGTCAGAGCGTATTCTTCCTTTATTGGTACGGGGCAATCTTTTGGAAAAGTACAAACGCTCCCCGGCACTATCATTCGCTTAACGCCGTTAATTTGCGCACCTTTAATGACATGAGCGTTTATCATAAGATTTTCCCAAAGAAAATCTGCTTGGTATTTACTTGTAGCCATTATTCCGCCGATTTTAGCGGCACAATGAAATACATACTCCGGCTTTGTACGATAAAAGAATGTGTTAACCGCATCCCAATCTAACAACTCTAAACTCGCAATGGGATTACACTCCCGAATGTGCGGACAAAGCAGGAGATTTCGGTACCCCCTCTCGCCTAGTTTCTGCACAACGGCACTCCCTAAAAGCCCCGAATGCCCCGATACATAAATTAAACTGTCTCTGTTCATAATACTACCTTCCTAAAACTTCTTTCACTTTATTCGCAAACCGCACCGCCGATGTGTCTTCGATAGTATAATCCCCATATGCCGTCCATTGTTCAGGTTGATAATACTTCGCCGACACACTATCGTTACTGTTGTCTTTGTAACACTTTGACTGCCAATCCGCCCAACTACGATAACGATAGTGATTACACCTTGCAACGTCATAACAACGATGCTCACTTATCCACCAATGCCGATAACTCACCGGCGTAAAATCGGTATGCACCGTCGGCTTTGCCGTCTTAAATAAATGCGGACTTATAAAAGAATACCCCAATTTATCAGTTGGTGCAACCGGAGCATAAGGGCGCAACAGTTCTTTCGGTTTGACAATACTTTTTCCCGACGCATGCCACCACGAATCTTCTGGAGCCCGTTTAGTGTACGCTTCGATACACAGGTTTTTGGGGCGGTCAATTTGATTATTATGTCCAAATTCTATCCAGTTCACAAACAGTCCGCCGAAGTCTTCGTACCTTGCTAATACCTCTCTGAAGTCGTCCGTGTCGATACCAAAAGAATACTCGTCTCCATCACAGAACATTAGCCACTCCGTAGTATGTCCGTAGTTTTCTGCAATCCACACGAAGGCACTCATTTGGGCGTATTGTGTATCGCTCACGACCTTGTGTACACGGATTTTATCTGCAAAGGGCAACGCTCGGATTCGCTCTTCGGTTTTATCATCGCATTTATGTAAGACGATGACAAACTGTTCGAATCCTTGTACGTAGTGAAACGTGAGCCATTCTTGTACATAATGCTCTTCGTTTCTTATCATACTAGCAAGTGTTAGGTAGTTCATTCTATCACAACGGGAAAGTGTGAATTGTAGCACATGTTTTGTCTAGCGATAGTGTTAAGTTCATCGTCGGACATGTTAGCAACGTGGAAACGGGAGGCGGTCGTATCTAATTCGATATTGCCGGGAATATACTTTACGCCGGTAAGCACCTTCCCTGTCGGCAAGCCGTCGTTATTGTACAGCCGCACTCGGCAGGTCGCACCGTTTGGGCTAAAATCAACGATTCGCCCGACTCCTGTGATTGTCATGTTTGTTTCACTCATTGTTGGTTGATCGGAACGGCAAGTATCTCTCCGTTCTGTTCGACGATTGCGACATTGGTCGGCGACGGGTTCGTCGGCGGAGTGTTCTCTTCGACTCCATTCCTGACGGTTGCACGTACGGTTATAAGTTCCGATGTGTGCGCTGTCAAGAAGGCACGATTGCCGTTTCGCCTGATTGTAGCGTTGCCGCTAACGAGCGACCACTCGATAGTTTGGTTGGTCGCATTCGCCGGAACGACTTCCGCTATTAACTCTTCCTCCGTTCCTACAATCGCTTGCAGAGGACGAAAGTTGACAATGTCTGTAACTGATATAAACGTCATGGTTATTGCTCCTTTATTATTAAGGGTGAATTTATTATCTCTGACCATACAATACCGTCAGGAGAACTCATAAGTTTGGTTATTCTACTTGAAGATATATTTCCAGTTCTTTCTGCAGCAATAAACCCTCCATCAGGATGGGCACCAATACTGTCCCAGTTACCTGTCGGTATGTGTGATTGTTCTGTCCATGTGGTGCCGTTGGCGGATGTCATTACGCTGTTAATGCCTACCGCAACATACATCCAGATATTATCCCTCGTTCTGTTATAAGTAACATATCTCCAAGAGCCTGTTGGGGCTGGATGTAAATCCCAATAAGGTGGTGGTAGAGATGGCATAGCACACATTACTATACCATCTCCTAATACTATAAATCTGTTGTTAACGGTAACAACAACAGACAATCGATTTGGTACAGAACGGATCAATGTCCAAATGTTATTTCCTGTGTGTGACCATATCCGTCCCATCGACAGTCCTGTAGTAGAAGATAACATATTATTTACAGCAACATCTCTCCCTGAAAAACTATCATAAACTGCCAAGCTACCTTCACTCCCAGTCTCCATGACTGAACTGTGCATAAATGGACCATACATCCGTTTTACTGAAGGGAAAGGGCCATAACTTTGAATTAGAATAGTACTCGAAAAATCTTTTGTAACAAAGGAAGGAATAGTGCGTTCTTTTGTGAAATCCTTGTTAGGATTATAGGTGTTAACCTCGAAATCTTTAATGAAGTCTTTGTCGGGGTTATAGGCGTTAACTTCAAAGTCTTTGACGTAGATGACATCTATGTCAAAATCTTTGATGAAGTCTTTGTCGGGGTTATAGACGTTAACCTCAAAATCCTTTACATAATCATTTGTAGTTTCAATTTCAAAATCTTTCGTGAAATCCTTGTTAGGATTGTAGACGTTAACCTCAAAGTCCTTTACATAATCACTTTCGGGATTATAGGTGTTAACCTCGAAATCTTTGATGAAGTCTTTCACATAGATGACATCTATGTCGAAGTCTTTGATGAAGTCTTTATCGGGATTGTAGGCATTAACCTCAAAGTCTTTTACGAAGTCTGTTCTGTGGTTGGGCGGATTGGGCGGATAGGGATAGGGCGGGTTAGGCGGATAGGGATAGGGCGGATTGGGCGGATAGGGATAGGGCGGGTTAGGCGGATAGGGATAGGGCGGGTTAGGCGGATAGGGATAGGGCGGGTTAGGCGGATAGGGATAAGGCGGGTTAGGCGGATAGGGAGTTGGTGTACAAGTCCCGTTGCACAGACAGAACGGAGCGGCAATTGTTTTATCGCCGACCTTCTGGGCAAGGAGCGGTATCTCCGTGTAAGGCAGACGACTGCCCGACGGCAAAACTATATCTACCTCTATTTCTTTAGACCGGTCTGCTCTGCCGTTTTCGTCATACTCAAAAACTTGCCACGTGTTTGTTATAGTATCATACACACCGGCAAGGAGACGATTGTCACCGCCCGATTCAGTCTGACCGCCGCACTCGCCTTTGTGTTCGATTGACTCTATATTTTCAATAACTTGTCTAGCAACAGTGTTAATCTGATTGATCGCATCAATGACAGACTGCTCCAACATTGCGGTAAAGCGTTTTATGTACTTCTTGACTATTCTCTTAATCTTTGCCGCAAAACGCTTCGCATATTTTTTGATAATACTTTCAAGTGTTTCAGAAAACTGCTCTGTGTATTTTTCGATAATGTTCTGTGCAATAACCTCTAACTGCGCCCCTATGTTTATAAGAACCTGCTCGGTAATGCTGTTGATAATCTGCTGGGTAATTTCCTCGAAGTGTGCCTCGACGCTTTCGACAATCTGATTGGTAATGTTGTTAATCCGATTGACCGAGTCGATAATCGTCTGCTCTATCGTTTCATTGAAAGTCTGCGTGTAATTGTTAATGACCTGATCAAGTGTTGCCGTGAAAGTCTGCGTGTAATTGTTGATAATCTGTCCGGCAACTTCTTCAACCCGCACAGTAACGTTGTTGATAACCTGCTGTGTAATTGCCTCTATTTGTTCTTGCAGGTTGTTTAGAATATCCGCATAAATGTTGTCGATAATCTGCTGGGTTACATTGGTGATTATCTGATTCGTTACATTTTCTATAATCTGATTCGTAACGTTTGTGATAATATCTGCCGTTACATTTTCTATAATCTGTTGACTGGTATTGTCGATAATCTGCTGTGTAACATTTTCGATTATTTGGTTTGTAACATTGGTAACTATTTGCTCTGTAACATTGCTAATAACCGTCTGCGTAATATAGGCGATACTCTGATTGGTAACATTTTCGATAATCTGCTCGGTATATTGATTTGTAACCTGTTCGACAATAGTAGAAATGCTTTGCAAGGTTACATTTTCGATTGCCAGATTCGTAATCTGATCAATCGTTTGCTGGGTAACGTTTTCGATAATCGCATTTGTAATATGGACGATACTTTGATTCGTAACCTGTTCGATTATTTGCTCGATAAAACTATTGTTAATGAGTTCTGATATATCATTGACGACCTGATTCGTAATGTTTGTGATTTCATTTTGGAGGTATTCGTTTTGTATTATTTCGTTGACGATTTCTGTGACGCTTGCCCCGCCGCCGTATGTTTGATAGGTATCTTCTGTTAGAGCAATATGAAAAACATTGTTTTTGTCGATAAAATACCAAGAACCGGGCGCAAGGTTTTCATTCGCCAGCAAGAAGTCAAAATACTCCTGCTCGACAAAACGAAAATCTAATTTCATGCCTTTTGATATTGGTATTATCATTTTAACTCCACGTCAGACCTACTGCTTCTATAATAAGGTCGTTACCATTTTTAGCAATAGTTATGCCTTCACCGGCTATAATGTTTAGATTGTTTTCTCCTCCCTTTGCCGAGATGACAAGATTTTTACCATCGCCGGTAATAGTGATATTTTCACCGGCTTTGATAGATTGTACTCCGCTATTCCCGCCCTGTTGTATGATAATAGTAGTACCGCTTCCTCCTCCGCCAAGTGATGCTGGTATCTGTTCCAATTCTCCCTGATCGAGTCCCGGCCAATCGGTCTCCCATTTATTATACCGCAGATTGAAAACATCGACTTCGGGGACAAAGCCTTCTCTATTTCGTCCGCCGATGATAAAAATGCGGTCGCATGGTTCTGTCTCGCCTTTGCGTTGTAAGCCTTTTATCAAGACCGAAGCCGCCGACCAACGGGGGTGCGGCATGTCAGGATACTTTTGATAGACCCATCTCCCTTCCAGATCTTTTGATTGCCAACCCACCGTGCCTGGTGTCGTTTGCTTAAAATCCAAGACGGCAAGATGTGCATGCGCCACCGCCGTATCGCTTTCTGTTGACCGACCGCCGAAACAGATGATTTCATCACGTTCCTCAACATACTCCGCACAGCAGTCCCCCAAAATGTAAGGATTGCCGTTTCGCATCACATCGGGACAGTAGAGCAGCCGGTCGCACATGCTATCCCAATCGAGAGTCTGCGGATTGATTGCCAGTGGATAGAGCATCTGCGTCCTGCCGCCGCTCGCACTCCAAGTCATCGCGATAAAGGCACCGGAAACGACCGATTTGTTGTGCTCCTCATACCCGACCGAGTTGAACCCGCCGAGCAGCAGAAAATCGACAACCGTATTCGACGACGAAGGTGCCGACGTGTTCCCTTTCGGTCTGCGACGTAAAATACCCCGTACAGGCAAGTTCTGGTGCCGGGTATAGCGTGCCATGTTCGACAGTTTCGTCCCCACTGATCCGGCTTGACTGGAATAGGTTTTGTAGTCGAAGAAGCCGTAAGGTAAACCCGTATGTCCTACGTTCGACATGGAGGTGTTCTGCGTCTGGGTTCGGTAAGGTTTTCCAGTGGCAAGCGTCGAACCTTGTACGGAAAACAAGACTGAATCCATCACGGACGTTGCCTGCACATCAAGACTGCAACTCTTGTCGCTGCCGCCGACCACAATCAGTGAACTTGAAAAATCCCATTCGCCGGAGGGGTACTGAATCGATGTGTTGACCGAACGTACCATCGGGTCGCCGGAGAGTGCCGGCCGCCCCGCAAAATTGATCGCCCCTTCCCCCATATCGACGGCATTCTGGACATAATCCTTTTCAAAGTTGTAGCCCTGAATGACATTGGAAAAGCCGTTGCCCACGCATCCAGAGAGAACGACTAACTGATGTGTCTTGTCCGACAGTTCCACGACCTTGGCATCCATGTTGAACATCGGCTTTTGTAATTCTGGGAACGTCATTGCCGTCCACCGTTCCGTAGCAAGGTCGAAGGAATAGATGAACTGGACATCCTGCCCAAACGAATCCCGACCGCCGGGGCAGATAATGTAATGTTCGCAGTGCTGGTCAATATCGAGAATCACTTTTGACACCACTTCCGGCTCGTCAAACGTCAGCATCCAGTAGCGATGGTTCTGCGATTTGCGGGGCGTTGGCTTACTGTCGAAGAACAAGTGATTGACATGGACATCCTCTCTTGGCGGAGGCATGGCAATTTCGGCAGCGTCAGGTGGTATCGGGTAAGTCGGTCTTGGAATGCGAACGCCGACCATGTCCAGACCGTTTTGCGAAACCGCAAACTCAAAGAATGTGTTCCGGGAATCGTTTAGATCAGCATCGGGAATTGAAACCGTTTTATCCTGATGGATTTCTCCGAACGAATCTTGCCAATCGCCCATTTCGCAGCGATAGTGAAGCCGTCCATTCAAGAGCGGCGGATCGAGTGCAATGTTCACCGAAACATGCGCTTTGCCCGATTGCCAATGACTTGTTACCTTCGCTGTTATTTTGTAACCGTTCGCCTCCGCAGTAACGGGAGATTCGGGCAGCGTAAATGAAGTGGGGCGTTCCGGCGACAGCGTGTAGGTCGGTCGTTTTAACGTGAGATTGGAAACTTCCTGCCCATTTGAATCGACTCTGAATTGAAAGGACGTGTTGTTTTTTTCGTCCATCAACAGATCGTCGGCAGCAATTTGAACCGTCGTCTGCGTTGCAAACGAACCTAAACTTTTCCATTCACCGCTACTCGGTTTATAAAACAATTCGCCATTCGATACCGCCGGTGTGAGCGAAAGGTTGACCGCTACAGGCTCTTTGCCGTTAACTTGCCATTCGGAGAATTCAGCAATCATTTTGTATCCGCCGGTCTCTTGTTCGACCTTGCGCTTCACCCAAAAGAGTGCTTCCCACAATCGACCAAAAGTATAAAATCCCCGGTCGGCATTCGGATCATTCGGGTTTTCGGGATTACTAAAACCTTTGAGATTGACACGCCAGTATTTGTGTGGATTGGGCGGAAATTCGTGTTGATGAAACTCGACGTTGCTTCTGATGCCGCAATGAAAATATCCGACTGGTATCCATGACTCCGCGTCATCGCTGTATTCCAATGAACAACCATAAACGTTTTGAAGCGTTTTATACTCACATGCCGGAAAGAGTTCTTTCGGTTGAACAAGGCGAACCTTGCCGGGAGTCGATTCGCCAGCAACTCCGCCCTGTACCGGTAAAAACCATTTCAGTTCCGGTGTATCCGATTCCCCTAAATACCGAAACGCTCCGCCATTCGATTCGATAATTGCACCTGCACTGGGAGAACCATCCGAAAATGCATCGGAACGAATCAGAATAGGCTCACTGCCGATAGAATAGGCTATTCCTGCACTCCCGGACTCCGCAAAGGAATGCTCTGTATAAAAAAGCGTTCCCGAATCACCATTTGCCGGTCGTGCCTTGAACGTCGGAACCTGATTGTCAATGGTTTTATTGTCCTCAACCTGCTCCGTCAGTTCAATAATCGAAAAGTTCTTGATCTCCTCTTCGGCAATGAAACGTATCGTGCGGGGATTCCGTGTCTGTTCGGACGGAATTTGCAAACCGTGAGCCGATACCGATCCCCCCGCAACATTACTTCCCGTTAAAAAGGTATGAATGTTCCGGTAAGTCTCGGCTCGCAAAAGATCGCCGCTCTGGATGTTGTCGCTAAAAATGTCCATGGTTGTAGGAGTTAGCAGTTAGGAGTTAGAATAACAAGGACGGCGTAGCCGACGATTTCCTTCTTTCTCCTAACTCCTAACTTCTAATTCCTTTCTCCTCTAAAAAACCTCCACATCAGGGTTCCATGAAATGTTGTTCCTGATAAATGTCTGAATGGGCTTAAAATCACGTTCCTCGAAAAGGTTTGCATCTTTTTTGTTTTTGCCTACTGCGTCTTTCCACCACAGTTGTCCATAGTCCATTTTCAAACCGTTCCAAAACCGGTTCCACTTTGACCGGCGATAGGCAAGCCGGAAATTGATAAAAGTAAGAGGCATTTGCCGCAGTCCGATGGCCCCCGGCGGTCTTGTACTGTGCAGAGGATTGCCGAAAATCCAGGGGCGGAATTCAGTCGAACACGAAACATCTGCAAACAAGAGTGTTCCCGGCGGTGCCGCCAGGGAACGATTCGGTCTGTCCGTTTTGGGAAAGACCCAATTCTCAAAAGCAATGTTCGGGACAAAGAAATTCACATTTTCCGCATCGCCGAAATAGGGGAATAGTTCGATGGCATTTTTTGTTGACCGATCCCAAAAGTTTGCGTTCTTCTACTTCTCTTTCGCTCGATGACGCACCGGCAGGAATGGGCATTACTGTATCGCACCATTCCGGCAAGCAACCGGGATAGGTCGGGTTCATATAGAAGGCAACGGAATACTGGATTTCCGCCGTCATACTTCGCCGGGCATATTTTTGGGTCGGCAGTGCCAGAAATTCGGCGGAATCGTTGTATTGTTCCGCACCTTCTTTCGATTCATCTTTCCAAAAAAGCGAACCCACTTGCACATATTCCTGCTCTAACTTCGGTGTCCAACTGCATTTGATCCGGGAATAGTGAATCGAATCGTTCGAGTAATTGACGTGTAAGCGTGCCGTCTTAAAATGGAGCATCTGCGGATTACCGCCATCGCCGGGAAAGATTTCGCCGTTTTCCCCCTTATAATGGTCGTCCAGCGGTGTCACGGTAATCGAATCCGCCCAGAGCATCGGGATGCGTTCGACGGTCGTTGCCATTTCCCCGCCGACCATTTCGTTGCTGACAATCGTTTCCGTAAAGAGCGGGTGCGGTGCGCCCAAATAGTAGCGGTTTTTGCCCGGCTCGTTCGTCAGTCCAAGCAATCCGTTGATCGCCTTCCACATATCCGTTTGTGCCACATTGATGTTCGTGCTGCAAGAATATCCGAGCGTTTTGGCATCAATCGTCAGTCCGCTCGACTGCTGTACTTCGACAGCATTGACACCCGGAACCCAGTGGAGTCCCGGTAGCAACATGGTGGACGGCGGCATCGACATGCCGTGTTGTACCGTTGTTTTGCCGAATGGTCAATTTTGCTGGCAGAGCAGATTTGTTATTGCAATCGGCAAAAAGTATGTTACGTTGATGCATGTGGAAAAGGAAGAAGCAAAACGTTTCGGCTTCGCTCAATTCCGGTCCGTCCTAGCGGCAGTCCTGCTCCTTGCCGCTGGATTGAAAGCATACCAACTTGCCACCGCTCCGCTGCCGCCCGTTGTGCAAGGCAGCATCTTTACACCACTGCTTGAATTGCTGGGCAACCGATACTTCCAGATGCTTGTTGTCGTGGGTGAAATTCTGTTTGCACTTGTTTTGATTGCCGACCTCTGGCGGACGTGTATGTGGTTACTGTCGCTTTTCGGTTTTACAGCATTTACATTTGTTTCCGTGATGAAAGGCATAAGCGGCGAATCGTCTTGCGGGTGTTTTGGAATGGTAACGGTCAATTCTTGGCTCACGGCGGCTTTCGATGCGGTCTTCGTGGGGTTGTTGCTTGTGTTTCGGGAGCGAATCGACTGGACATTTCGAGAGCCAGCGGCTGTGTCGCCGAAAAAGGTGCTGGCGGTCTTGCTCGTTTGGTTCATGCTTGCCGTGCCGGTATTGTATTTCATGCTTTCGCTCAAACAAGTGCCGCACGCAACGCTGGGGACGGAATTCATTCGTCCTGATGGCAGCAAAGGAATAGAACTCGAACCGGAGACGAGGATAGGCAAAGAGTTTCCTCTTATTGCTCGTTTTGTCCAAAAAGAAGGTGCCGAGATGCTACAACGTGGGACTTGGAATATCTTGCTTGTTCACGTTGACTGCGCACAAAGCCTGCGAATGATGAGGAATTTGGAAGAGAAAAAGACCGAGAATGTGGCCATTGTTGTCATTCCCTTTCAAAGAGGGGAACCTCTAATTATTCACATCAGAGCCGCGACCGGAAGGTCGCGGTACTAAAAA
>Ga0099364_10007821_pt1 | contig 15186 bp, 12 predicted proteins | sample TergutTh196P3_FD_73070 | JGI IMG/M metagenome (GOLD analysis project Ga0099364, IMG submission 73070) | Microcerotermes parvus P3 segment gut microbial communities from Pointe-Noire, Republic of the Congo - Th196 P3 | ecosystem: Host-associated > Arthropoda: Insects > Digestive system > Gut ... | reverse complement strand
TCAATAAAAACTTAACTTGTTTCATAAAAAAATCCTTTTGTATAAAATTTAAAAACATGGTTTATTTTAATATATTTAATATCATTTATTAAAAAAAGTCAAGAGATTTATTATAATCACTTACCTTATCGAGGCAATGGCTTTTTGTGTAAGGACATCGCAGCGTTCATTATAAACATTGCCTGCATGGCCTTTTATCCACTGCCAGTTAATTTTAAAATCACCGCTGCTGCTGATGCTGTCCAGTTCCTGCCAAAGGTCCTGGTTCTTGACTGGTTTTTTATCAGCTGTTCTCCAGCCCCTTGCCTTCCAATTATGGATCCATTCGCTTATGCCTTTTTGAACATACTGTGAATCAGTAAAAAGTGTCAGCTCACGCGGGAGTCCATTTTTTTGCTTTAAGGCTTTGAGCGCCGATATCACAGCCATAAGTTCCATGCGGTTATTTGTAGTGCCTGGTTCTGCGCCCCAATCTTCTGCAACAACAGATTCACCCTGAAATGTTTTTATAACCATAACATAAGCCCAGCCTCCAGGCCCGGGATTTCCAGAGCAGCCGCCATCAGTATATATTTGCATTACGACTCCCAAAATATACCGATACAAGAGATGAAGCAAGGGCTGCAAAAGCTATAAAAACCGGCAGGAATACAGGAATAACAGGATTTAAAACACTAAAATTATAAATAGAATGGATCAAAAAAGCACTTATAAATAAAGTAAATGCATTAAAACGCGATTTCGATATAATACCAAGCGCAGCTCCTGTCCTAATTCCGCAGGCAGCATGTACAGCAGCAGAAGACAGGCGCAGTAATGCAATACCGGGATTAGACAGGCTGTAAAAGATACTTTCAGCTGCTGCAAATCCAAGACCAGCTGCAAGACCGGATGCTGCACCAAAAAAAGGAGAAGCAGAACCTTCTTTTTCAAATGTTCTTTTATACTGATCATTTTTATACATAACTTTTGAATAAGGAATAAAATGAAAAAGCAAAAATAATAATAAAGCACGGCATAATTCTTCGATTAAAGAAACGCGAATAAAAACACCAAAAAGAAGTGATACAAGCTCGCTTGTACCGGACAAATGCAAGGGGAAAAAGCTTTGCAAAAGGGCTGCTATAAGAACTGTAAGTACACCTGCTGTTACTGCAAGAAGAAATCTAAGCGTACCAAAGTTCTTTTTTTTAAACCAGATAAAAACCGGAACAAGCGGCATTAACACTATGGCCAATAATAAAAAAACCGCCTGTAATCCGCTCATTGTTTTCCTTTGCTCTCTTTTCTTTTGCGTTTTTTCATTTTTAGTGCATTTTTCTTTATAAGCCCGTCTTGTACACCCCAGTCATAGATTATTTTCTTTAAGCCTTCATCAGTAAGTCTTAATGGTTTTTTACATTCCCTGCAGATAAAACGTCCGCTTTTATCAAGGTTTTTTTTGGCACAGCCTATGCACCAGGTCTCGCCGCATGTCTGGCATGAACCTGCCGGCATATTATCAGGCGGTGTGGCAAAAAGGCGTATGCCGTGTATGGGTGTAGGCTCTTTGGCAACCCTCCATTCATTTTCGCAGGAAGCGCAGGATATGGTTGTATTAAGTATTGAATCAAGATGGTTGAATAGATCATCCCTGCGCAGGGCAGCGGTTTGCGAGAGCTCAAGATAATTAAGGTCTTCAATTATTTCCAGAGCTTCTTCCAGACGCTGTAATTTAACATAAACCCACCCCAAAGAAAGAAGGGACGGAACATGATCAGGATCAAGTTCCAGAGCTTTAAGGCATGCAGCTTCTGCGCGCTCATATTCACCTTTTTGGTAAGCAACAAAACTTATCGATTCCAGAACAGAAGCACTGGATGCGATATTAAGCAGCTTTGTCAAAACAGTATCAGCCTCGCCAAGATACCCCATCTCAATCAGATAAGCAGCCCTGTTACGAAGGTATTCAATATTATCAGGCGCAGCCAACACAGCCCTTCTGTAGTATTCGTCTGCTTCTTCCATACGGCCTGCTTCTACAAGAATATTTCCCGCGCAATTTAAAGCCATGCCAGGTTCATAATCAATATCTTTCCTTGAAAGAAGTACAAGAGCCTCATCCAAAGAACCTTTCTGTGTAAGCAGTAAAGCGCGGTTAAGCATAATTGCTGGATGATCTCCAAGGCTTGAATGAGCTTTTTCAAGGTATTCCTGTGCAGCATCAAGATCATTGTTTGCAAGGCTAAGCTGTGCTGCAAAATTATTAAGCCAGCCGTCATCTGGATCAATTTTTAAAGCCGCTTTTAAATTCGACATAAGCCTTTTATCTTTAGGGTCATTATCCAAAAGATAGCGGTTCTCTGCGAGTTTAAAATAAAAAAGCGCGTAATCCTTTCTTAATGAAACTGCCTCTTCCAGAAGGTAAAGGGCTTCCCTTCTATCTCCATCGCGGATAAAAAGCAGGGCTTCAAGATAAGTTAAGGCTGCATCTTTTGGAAGCTGTTTCTTTTTCTCCATATCACGCGCAAGTGTAATTTCTTCCCAGGCCATATCCCAGTCTTCAACAGCATAAGCCCATTTACCTGCAAGGCCGTGTGCTTCAGCATCATTTTTACCAAGCTGCAGAAGTTTGGGAACAACAAGTCCCAGGTCATTATAATTATCATTTGAAAGAAATGTTTTTCCTGCAGCAAGATATTTCTGTAATGCTTTTTTTTTCTTTCCAAGTATATCATAAACATTTGCTGCATTTTTGGCAAAAATGCCATTGTCAGGATCAATGGTATAAGCTTTATCATAGGCTTTTGCTGCTTCTGGATAATCCTTTAAATTAAAACAGGCATGGCCAAGTAAATTATAAAGTGCTGGGTCATTGGGTTTAAGTTTACTTGCCTGTTTGCAATAATCTTTTAATTCAGAATATTTTTCTTCTTCGTAAATTATTTTAGCCATTTCTGAAACAGCTTCTTTTGCCTCAGGAGCATTAACATTTTTTTCAATACATTCGTTTATGTATTTTTTGGCTTCCTGTAAATAACCTGATAACTGTGCAAGCCTGCCTGCCAAAAGCAATTCTTTTTGACTTCTGTTGTAGTCCGGATATTTCCAGGCTTTTTGAATCTGGATCAGGGCTGCACTGTGTTTGCCCAAAGCTGTAAATGTTTCTGCAAGATTAAGCCGGGCTTTAGGGCTTATATTGGTATTGAATGTTAAAGCATCGTCTTTCCAGCTTTCGTAGGCCTGTGATACTTCAGAAAACCGGGATTCAATAGTCAAAGATTCCAGAAAAACTTCTGCAGAATACTGATTAAACTCATTAAAGTCCAGGGGACTCAACAAAAAAGAAATATCGCTTCCTGGTTTGATAAACTCCGGAACCTCATCTGAAGTAAAATTATCGTAATTTGAATCTGCCTCATAGGAAGCTGCTGTAAAAGCGATCTCGCCGTTTAGTATTGCTGTATCATTAATTTCTGCAACCCAGCAGCCGCGGATTAAAAGAACAATTTTACTGCCATAATTAATAATGGTAAAATCTATCCCATGATCCCTTGTCAGTTCAGAAGTCATGATATCAGGCAGTTCGGTCCAGCCTATTAATGCGTACGGCATATTATTTCTTACAAGATCCAGCCTAAAATAACCTTTGCTTGAAATAATAAAAAAATAATAATTTTTGTCATCAAGCTTACGGAACATCATGCCGCCCGCTGCATAGCTGCCGCGGCTGTCAATATATAAACGTCCCTGTATAATCAAATCTCCGTATTTATAACCCGGAAAATCTGTCCAGACAATGGCATTGGTTTTTTTTATGCCAAGAACAAGGCAATATTGGGAATTGAACTTTTGTATACTGGCATCATATAATGTATCTGTTTTTATATCAAAACGGATTTGTTTGGTTTTGCTGAAATCTGCGATCCATCTTTCTTCGATAAGTGAATCGGGATTTAATACCTTACGCCGAAATATTATATAGGGTATCGACAAGAGTTTCCAAATTATCCGCAGCATACTATAGTAATATACGAAAAACATTAAAAAGTCGAGGTCTTTATGAAGGATTTTTTATTAAGGATTAAAAATATAAAAATTGACAGGGATATATTATTATTTGCCCTGGCATTGACAGTATTGGTTTTCTCAATATTTCGTTTCTGGATAAGCAGCATTTCCTACAACAGTATTATAACACTCACATTTACCCATAACTGGGAAGGAAAGGAAGATGTTCTAAAAAACATAATAAGGGAATTTGAAGAACTTCATAATGAAGAGATAAAAATAAAACTCAATTACATGCCATACAACAATATTTCCATGGCTGCTCCTGACGGTATATTAACAGGAGATATAATTGCTTTGGACAGCTTTATGATTCCGGAATTCATTGGAGATGAACTAATTGAGCCGGAAACATTAACCCTTTTAACATTTATTCATCCTCTTTATTACAATATTGACATACTTGCAGGAAATGGTTTTATCCGGCCTCCCAGAACCCGCAGCGAGTTTTTAATACAGGCAAGAACAATAGCTGCAGAAGAAGACGGCATTTATGCAATAGCAATGGCATTGTCTCAAGACAACCCCCGCAGTCATTTACGCGATTTATTTTCATGGGCCTTGGCATCTGGTACGGCAATTACAGAGAACGAAATAAGAGAGCTGATAAACTTTGTTACTATACTTGAAAGTGAAAGACTGCTTTTACCAGGTGTTTTTCTTATGGAAGAACATGAAAAAAGAGATGCATTTATTAATGGTAAAACAGCATTTATGATAGGTACAGCAGAAGACATGGATTTTTTAAGGCAAAGTCTTGGAGAATCTCTTGATTATACTGCCATCCCTGTTCCGGATAATTATATAGGCAGGCCAGTCTTTGTTGCAGGAAGCTGGAATCTTGGAATTGCAAGGGAATCACGCCACAGGGAAGAGGCTTTATTATTTAGTGAATTTTTGCTTGAACAAGTTAGCCACCTTGCAGATGATTGGGCGATCCACGGCAGCGGAAACATCAGTACAACAAGCGATCCTTTTTATTCAAAGCTAAGGGAACTTTATATAAGCGGTGATTTAATAGATGATTTTGAAGGCATCTCTTTTGAACAAATCAGGCTTGATATAATAAGAAATTTATAAAGCTCTAAGCCAGACAATCATCTCACCAGGATTATCACGATTACCCCAATAACCATAAGGCAGGGCTTTTAGTACAACATCTTTTGTTTCTGGAACAAACTTGTCAGAGAATGAATCGGGCAAAGCTGGTTCCACAAATCTTTTACCCCTGGCATTGATCATCATAATGCCGCCAAGAACATTATCACACCATGTTTCTTCAAGAGGAGCTTTTGTATCCAAAGAAAGGGCAGCCAGGTTAGAATCGTTGTCTATTTCTTCAAAACAAAAAACTTCAGGGCCGCGTACAATGGCAACTTTCCCGCAGTTATTATGAACCTTTGGGTTGGTAAAAACATAACGCGGTTTAATTGAAAATGTAACTGTCAGCTCTTCGTCACTCCATGTTTTGCTTACGCGATAATAATTTTTTCTTGTTTCAACAGCACTTGATCCTTTATTGCCAAAGCTTACTGCAAAATCATCGGTAAAATATGGTATTCGTATATTCAGGGCAAAGGAAACATCACTGGCTTTAACTGCGATTTTTACAAGACCTGTTTTGGGATAATCTGTAGTAACAGAAAGGCTTACAGGTTTTCCATCTATTTCAAAGCAAGCTTTATTTTGTATAAAAAGATTTAAATATACTTCATTTACATCATCTTTTTTGTCAATAAAATACATATAAGTCCCAAGACTGGTAAAAGTTCGCGCGACATTTGTCGGGCAGCATGCGCAGTCAAACCATTTCTGACGTACGGGTTTTATATGAGCGCGCGAGGTAAAATCCATACATGATTCCGGCCACACTTCAAGAGGGTTAACATAAAAATACCTGTCTCCTTCAAGTGATATACCTGCACGTACAGTATTGTAAAGAGCGCGTTCAACTGTATCAAAGTAAGATGCATCTTTTGTAATCCTGGCCATACGCAGACCAAACATAGCAAGGGCAATGGAAGCGCAGGTCTCTGAATAATTGGAATCATTTGGAAGATCATAATCTGTTGTAAAGCGCTCCAATGTTCCTGACGAACCAACACTGCCTGTTATATACATGCGTTTTTGCACGATATTATTCCAGAGTATGCGGCAGCGCTCTAAAAGTTCACAATCATTGTATTCATCAGCAAGATCAGCCATGGCACAGTAAAGATAAAGCGCCCGCACAGAATGACCTTCTGCAGTATCCTGTTCACGTACAGGAACATGTGACTGGAAATAATTAACATCTATTTTTTTTAGCGCTGACCATATATTTATAAAACCAGGCTGTTTTATCTCCTCTGTAAAATAATTTGGTGTGCCGCCACGAACATCAACAAAGTATTTTGCCATATCAAGATAACGTTTGACACCGGTTGTATAATAAAGCCTGACTAAAGCCAGCTCTATTTCCGGATGTCCGGGATACCCATGGCATTGATCTTCTCCAGGGCCAAAAATTTTACATATAAGGTCTGCAAAACGGCACACTATATCCAAAAGTGCTTTCTTCCCTGTTGTATCATAGTAGGCGACTGCTGCTTCGATCAAATGCCCTGCGCAGTAAAGCTCATGGCCTTCTGTAAGGTTTTTCCATTTGCCTTCAGGCCTGTTAAGCGAAAAAAATGTATTGAGGTATCCATCAGCTTCCTGAGCGCGTCCTATAAGGGCGATTACATCATCAGCATTTTTTTCCAGTTCCGGATCAGGGCGGCTTGCAAGGCTGTATGCTACAGCTTCAAGCCATTTTGCCGCATCAGAATCCTGAAAAGCCATCCCCATCTGCTGACCCTTTTCTTCGCCAGCAGCGATACGAAAGTTCCTTAAACAATAGCTTGGCGGGACATCTTTAACCCTGTCGTTAAGTATTTCCCATTGATAAGGTATAACCTTTTCGGGAATTAAGCTTGAATACCTGTTCCAGTACTGATCATCAATACTTATCTTTGAAAGAGATAACGACTGCTTCACTGTAATATACCGCCTTTACAACATTAGTTTTTCATTCCTGTTAAAGTTATGCCTTCAACAAATTGCTTTTGTCCAATCAGGTAAATAATAATACCCGGGATAAAAGATAAAACTGTAGCGCCCATCATTGCAGAATGGTTCTGTACAAGAGCGCTTCTGAATCTGGTTAAACCAATTGCTATTGTATGACGTTGTGCGTCATGAATATATATAACCTGTTGCAAAAGATCGTTCCAAAGCACAACAAAAATAAACAACCCTACTACAATCATGGCAGGTTTAATATTTGGAATAATAATATTTGACAATATAATAAAGTGTCCGGCTCCATCTATATATGCAGCTTCATCCAGTTCCCTTGGAATGGTTGTTATAAATTGACGGATTAAAAAGATATTAAACGCACCACCGCCGCAAAGCCATGGAAGTATAAGCGGCCAGTATGTATTTATAAAGTTGGGGCCGTTTAATCCTATCATGCGCCACACCTGCCCTGACCACAAAAGAAAAAGAGGGATAAGCGTAACCATTACAGGCAGCAGCATGGAACCCACGCATAAAGAAAAAATAAATGTTTTGCCGGGAAAACTAAGGCGGGCAAAAGCATATCCGCACATTGTTGCAGTAATAACACCAAAAGTGACAGATGGTATTATAATCAGTGCAGTATTGCTTAAATAACGCAAAAATGGGAAATGAGGTATCAGGTCTATATAGTTTGAAAAACGCCAGTTCTTTGGAAAAAACCAGGGCGGTACACTAAACAATTCATCATTGGACATAAGGCTTGAACGGATGATCCACCAAATAGGAAGCAGAACAAGAAAGGTTATAAAGCAAAGGAGTACTAATGATGATACATCAAAAATCTTTTCATTTCTTATACGGCTATGTATCGTACTCATTTTTTTTCTCCTTCATAGAAGATCCACATCTTGGACGTTGCAAAAAGTATCCCGGTAAATACACCAATAATAATAAAAAGTATGAATGAGACCGCGCTTGCCAGACCAAGATGACCTCTTCTAAAAGCATAATCATACATAAGGAATGTTATAAATCTTGATGCATTGCCCGGAGTGCCCTGAGTCAGTGCAAGAGCCGGTGTTACAACCTGTAAATTAGCTATTACTGACATAAGTAAATTGTAAAAAATAATCGGGCTCATACAGGGGATTGTTATATTCCAAAAACGCTGCCAGGCATTTGCTCCGTCAATTTCTGCAGCTTCGTGATAAACCCTTGGAACATTTTGCAATCCTGCAAGGAATATAACTATCATGTTTCCGCAAAGCCAGACTGCAATAAATGCAAGGGAAGGAACTACCCAGGCATGATGTGACAGAAATAATATATTACTTATTCCAAACCAATTGTTTAATATATAATTAAATAAACCAAAGTTATCAGTGCGGTAAAGCCAATCCCAGCCCAGATATACGGCAACTGCAGGAAGCATATATGGCAGGAAAAAAAGCGCGCGAAAGAAACCTCTGGCAGGTATTTTACGATTTAACAACATTGCTATAACTAGTGAATACACCATACTGCCGACAACAGCAAGAATGGTAAAATAAACTGTGGCTTTTAATGAATCCATAAAAAAAGGATCTATTGTAAAGAGCTGTATATAATTTTTTATTCCAATAAAAGAAGGCATGCCGCCTGCTCTCATCTCAAAGAAACTTAATCCAAATACAGCTAAAAGCGGACCGTATGTAAGAAAGGTCAAACCTATAAATGCCGGTATAAGAAGTATATACGCTGCACGCAGCTCATCAGGCCTGTATTTTTTTATTTTTGGTTTAATTTCTTTCACTGTTAATTCCCTTAAGATTGTGCAGGTTTTGAAAAAAACCGGCCAATGAAGATAAACTCCATGGCCGGATCTATTCAAACTTTAAAGAACATTATTGACCAGTTGCGTGAGCCCTTCTGAGTGCATCAATGTTGGAAGTAATGGCTTGCTGAGCAGTGGTCTGACCTGTCCATACATTACCAAGGACAGAACCAAGTAATGCGTAGAAAGCATCGGTATTATTTGTGTAATAGTTGGCTACTGGCCGTGAATAATTTAAAGAAGTCTGAACTACTGCGCTGTTAAATTCATCAAACGGCGGGTAAGCAGGACTGGTTGCCCATCTGCGAAGAATGGTATTATCGGTAAACCAGTTTTCAAGTGTGGGCATCCAGATACCAGCTTCTATAAGACCAAAATTGTTATCCGGATTTGAATACCATCTTACAAATTCCATGGCCTGGGTCAGGTTCCTTGTCTGATTAAATACTACAACAGGTCCGCCTGTGTTCATGGTAAGTCTTGTACCCATGTTTGGAAGTACACTTACACCATAATTTAATCTGCCTGCATCTCTGGGTTCCCTGAGAGCTGTTCCTATATTCCATGTGCCGTTAGTTGTCATTGCAACAGTTCCTGTAAGGAGTGAGCGCTGTACACCATCGTCTGTATTGCCGGGACTAAAGGGAGCAACATTGTGTACAAGGTGAAGGTCAGCAATTCTCTGGATTGCTTCGATGGATTGAGGTCTGTCGATCCATACTTCCCTTCCATCAGGGCTAAAGAAACCGCCGCCATTACTTACGGTCCAGACTTCAAGCTGCCATGTCAGGTTTTCTATCATGGCGCCGTACTGTACGATATTGTTGCTGTTAAAGCCAGGCTGACCGGGATTTCTTCCGGCAGAATCAAGTGTAAGCCTTCTTGCTGCATCAAGGAACTGATCCCATGACCAGGACTCAGACATGCTCTTGGGGGCACTTATGCCGGCAGTTCGGAACATATCCTGGTTGTAATACATAACAAGCATTACATTTGCTACTGAATAAGCAACGACATTACCCTGGGCGTTTTTAAATGCAACTGCATCTATTGGCCTGGGTTCGCCGGGGCCGTACATTGCAGAAATATCTGCCAAAAGACCTCTTTCTGCAAACGACAATACGCCGGATTCCATCATCATACCCATATCAGGCAGTTGTCCTGCTGCTGCATTGACATTGAGGGTTTCAATATAAGCTTCCCAGGGTATTGCCCTTACTGTTACACGGCTATTGTTTTGCATGTTATTGAAAACATCTATAGCCTGCTGGGTTACGGCTTCTTCACCTGCATCTCCCCAAATAGCGAAAACAAGTTCTGCCGTTCCTGATCCTTGCTGTCTGCAAGCCATAAAACTGAATGCCACAAGTAAAATAAGACCAATTACTACCAGTTTTTTCATTTTAATCCTCCATAAATTAATACTTTTACCTAAACGTTTAGGTAACATGAAATAAAAAAAGAAGTTATCCTTCTTTACTTATTTTTAGCATATTTTTTTGTATCTGTCAATAAAATAATAAAAAAAATTGGGGTTTATAAGTTGGATAAATGATAGCGATCAATTTGTACGTACAATCAAAGTATACAAACCAGGAAATGCAAAAATTTTACCTTGCAAATCTGCCATACCAGGTGTAAAATTACCTAAACGTTTAAACATATAATTTATGGTAACAATAAAAGAAATTGCCAGGTTGGCAAGGGTCTCGACAGCAACAGTCTCTAATGTGCTTAACAACAAAGCAGGAGCAGCGGGTGCGGCTAAGGCAGAAGAAATTCACGAGCTTGCAAAAAGCCTCAATTATATGCCCAATATACTTGCAAGGAATCTTCAGCAGAAAAAAACAAATACAATTGGCATTATTGCAGAAGACTTAACGGTTTTTAACACACCGGAGATCGTTGACGGTATAGATTCCTTTTGTGAAGAAAACAATTTTGAGATTATACTGGGGAACTTAAGGCTTTTTAAGCGTTACAATAATGACTTTACAGATACGCCCAAGCATCATGAACTTTTGGAATCAATGATGCGCAACATGATCGCCAAGCAAGTAGAAGGTATTATCTACATTGGTTATCACTGCCGCGAGATCATACATATACCCCCTAAAGTGCATATACCATTTGTGTATGCCTACTGTTACCCAAAAGAAGAAATATATCCCTGTGTCATGTTTGATGATGAAAAAGCAGCAAAAGATGTTTCAAAACTCCTAATAGAAAAAGGCCATAAACGCATAGGTCTTATATGCGGTCCTGTTTCAAGTTACCACACCCAGGCAAGGCTTAGAGGTTTTAAGGCTGCACTCAAAGAATATAATATTAAACCTGATCCAGGTCTTATTGTATACGGAGACTGGGAAAGAGATTCAGCTTACAGTCTTTCTTGTTCCCTGTTTGATAAAAAGGCAACTGCGATTTTTTCATTCAATGATCTGATGGCATGCGGTGTTTATGAACAGGCTGAAGCAAGGGGTTTGAAAGTAGGAAAGCATATTTCACTTTTTGGTTTTGACAACCGAGACATAAGCCTTGTTAATAAACCTGAATTATCAACTGTCCAGCTGCCCCTTAGCGAAATTGGAAGGAGCTGCGCAGAAATTATTTTAAACCAAATAAAATACCAAAAAACCTCAAGAAAAAAAATATACCTTCCATGTACCATCCTTGAACGCAGCTCAGTAATTGCAATTTAAGCTTTATTTCTGATACTATGAGAGCATAAAAAGGAGTAACTTATGTCAAAGATTCCCGTAGGCGTATTGGGTGCTGGTATAGTCGGCCAGCAGTATTTAGCCCTTTTAAAAGATCATCCCTGGTTTGAGCCGCGTTTTATCGCAGCTTCTCCCAGAAGTGCGGGAAAAACATTTAAAGACGCAACAACAGGCAGGATATACCATCAGGGTATTGTCGAGGCAGTTGGTGATATCATAGTTGCTGATGCCAATGATGTTTCCAGTGCTTCAAGTGCTGCAAAAGCCGGAAACTGCGCCTTTGTTTTCTCTGCCCTGGAATTGGGCAAGGAAGAAATGGCTGCACTTGAAAATGCTTATGCAGCAGCAGGAATACCAGTAATTTCAAATGCTTCTGCGCATCGCTGGACTCAAGATGTGCCTGTATTGATTGCTGAAGTAAACCATCATCATTCACAGATAATTCCCCTGCAAAAAAAAGCAAGGGGCTGGGACAAGGGGTTTATCGTAGTAAAACCAAACTGCTCGATTCAAAGTTATACCACACCTCTTTATGCCCTTATAATGAAAGGATATGAGATAAAACGCCTTATTGTTACAACACTCCAGGCTGTTTCCGGCGCAGGTTATCCAGGTGTACCAAGCCTTGATATGATAGACAATATAGTCCCTTATATTGGCGGCGAAGAAGAAAAATCAGAACTGGAACCTCTAAAGATTCTTGGAACAATGGAAGATGGCGTATTCAAAAATTCAGAATACCCAAAAATTTCTGCACACTGCACAAGGGTTCCTGTAACTGACGGACATTCTGCCTGTGTAAGCGTGGAGTTTGGTGAGAAAAAGCCTTCCATAGATGAGATAAAAAACATATGGGCAAATTTCAAAAGCCTGCCCCAGGAACTTGACCTGCCGCTTGCTCCCGTCAAACCAATAATTATCAGGGATGAAGTTGACAGACCCCAGCCGCGCAAAGACCGCGATGCTGACAAGGCCATGGCTGTAAGCATTGGCCGCATAAGGCCCTGCAATGTTTTTGACATTCGTTTTACAGGGTTATCGCATAATGCTGTGCGCGGTGCTGCGGGCGGCGGCATACTTAATGCAGAGCTTTTAAAACACCAAGGGTATCTGTAAAAATTGAGAGTGGAGAGTTGAGAGTGCGTGAAAGTATTATCTCTACAAGTACTACAAGTATATCTTTGCTTACACCAGTCTTTTTATAATGTCTTCTCTTTCTCCGGGTAAAAGGTCTATGACAGGTATCTCCGGCAGGGTGTAAGCGCCGGGCTTCTGCCTTAATGCAGCTCTGGCAGCACAGACCATTATCTGTGAAGTCAGGGCTGGATTATTAATGCGCATTGAAAAATTAAAATATTGGTTTGAAGTCATACCAGAAGTTCCGCGGCGCTCCATGTTCACACCATGCCCTGTGTCAAAATAATCATCTATGTTTTCAACCTGCATAACATGGGTCTCGTCATGGCTAAAATACGGATCAGCCTTTATGGCAGCGCTGACATCTTCGATCTTGGCGCCAGGTGAAAGCTGCACATACACCATGCGGCGGTGTATGCCTGCGCCTGCTGGAATTGTCATGCTGATTGCATTTTCAACACCCTTGATTGCCCTGGCAACAACACTGTGACCCATGCTCATGCCAGGGCCAAAGTTTGTGTAGCTAATGCCTTTGGGGGCGCAGGCTTCAAGCAATATGCGTATAACAGAGTCTGTTCCAGGATCCCAGCCAGCTGAAAGCACTGCCATGGCATTGCCTTTTTTTGCAGCTTTATCAAGAGAGCATTTAAGTTCAAAAATACTTGAATGTATATCATAACTGTCCACAGTGCTTATGCCTTTTTCAAGGCAGTAAACAGCAGCTTCCTCGACTTTGCGGGAGGGCAGGCAGAGTATGGCAATGTCAGGGGAGCTTAGCTCTGTAGTGCTTAGCTCGTCAATTGTTTTAACCACAGGTACTTTTTCCGGTGCATCAGAAATGTCAAACACTTCCACAATACCGCAAAGTTCCATATCCGGTGCAGCCAGGACTGCCTGCACAGCAAGTCTGCCAACATTTCCATAACCTACAACAGCTACTTTTATGTTCATATTTCGTTCTCCATAATTTGTTCCAGGGTTTGTAATTTTCGTATCACTTTTAGTTTGCCCTCTTTTGTAGAAAGAACCTCAGGTGCCTGAACATGGGAATTATAATTCATGGGAGACATGGAAGAGCAATAAGCGCCTGTGCCGCCAATTACAAAATAGTCCCCTATTTCCGGTTCTGCCATTATTCTTGGTACACTCTGCCCTTCTGAATCAAGGCTTTGAGAATCGCCGCTTTCACAGCATCTGCCAACAGGAACAGCCTTGTATGTGCCTTTAAAGTTTTTATCCAAATCTGAATAAAGCAGATCCCCTGATTTTGAAACAACATAAAACGGATGCCTTGCAGCGTATAAAAGCGGTCTTGTATTGACTTCCATTCCTCCGTCAAGAATTATAAAATTAAAACCTTGCTCTCCTGTTCTTTTTTTATCGATAACCTGGGTGATTATAAAACCAGAAAGGGTTATGACATAATTTCCAGGTTCTATTTCCATTTTGAGTTTACGCCCTGTTCTTTTATAAAACTCTTCGATCCTCTGTTTTGCATATTTACCCAGCTCCTCGATATTGGCAGATTTTTCATCAGGCATACGCGCTACCTTGAAACCGCCCCCAAAATTGACAGCCTCTGCATCCGGGAAATATTGTTCGATAATATTTAATTCATGATCAATATTGCTTTGCCATACAGCAGGATCCCCGCCAGAGCCTATATGAACGTGAACAAGATCAAAAACAAGACCCTTGCTTTTGGCATATTCAAGAGCTTTATCTATATCAGAAAGATGCATGCCAAAACAGGAATAATTATCCCCTGTATTGCGGGTGGCTGATTCACCTGAACCAAGACCAGGATGCACACGCATGGCCAGCGTTACATTGTTTTGAGAAGCAAAATCACCGATATTGTAAAGCTGCTGCAGGGAACATATATTATATTTGAGGCCTTGTTTTATCATTTCTTCAAGCGCCTTTAATTCATCATTTATTGGCGCTTCCTGGCTTGTAAGGATTATATCATTATGGGGAATTCCGGCCAAATGAGCTCTTATTGCTTCATTCATGGAACTTGCATCTATTTTTAAGCCCTGGGAGCTTATAATCTTAAGCAGAGATCTGTTGGAATTGGCCTTCATTGCATATCGTACGGTAAGACCAAAGGCATTTGGCATTGACATTAATGTTTTGCAATTATCGATAATTATCTGCTCATTATAAAAATAAAGCGGGGTTCCATATTCTTTTGCCGCAGCTGCCATTATTTTTGAATCCATAATGCCTCCTAAATATGATAATAATGCCATTTTTCCACTTGTACTAGTATTATTGAATCTGATATACTCCCATTATCCCAATACAAAACAAAAAGGAGCTGCTATGAAAACAGAAGATCTCAAACACAAAAAATTAAAAGAATGGGTACAGGAATGGACAGATATCCTTACACCAGCTTCAGTTGAAATTTGCGTA
>Ga0099364_10007820_pt1 | contig 15190 bp, 14 predicted proteins | sample TergutTh196P3_FD_73070 | JGI IMG/M metagenome (GOLD analysis project Ga0099364, IMG submission 73070) | Microcerotermes parvus P3 segment gut microbial communities from Pointe-Noire, Republic of the Congo - Th196 P3 | ecosystem: Host-associated > Arthropoda: Insects > Digestive system > Gut ... | reverse complement strand
CGGTTCCGCTAGCTGTTCTCGCACCGGTCAGCAGTAGGCCGTTTGCCCTAGGCGCGGTAAACTCGGCTGGGAATGTCCTGGTGCCAATGATGTTGCTAAGTCCGCCTGTTGGCGTCGTACCCCTGGCGTAGGTCGCTGTATCATCCGCGTCCCTACCAAAGACGATCTGGGAGGTGCCGGTTGCGGTGGAAACGACTTTAATTGTCGCAGTAGCGACCGTGGTGCTGCCGCCAACCAGGCGGAGCATGTCGTTATACGTAATTTCCATTGCATAGGTATTGCCCTGTTGTTGCATATCTCTGGGATCGCCGGTATAGCCGCCGAAAGGAATCCAGTCTCCCGCAGCATCTTTATAGTAGAAATAGTCTACGGAGTACCGCCTGGAGGCGACGTAAATCGTGTCGCCCGCGACAAAAGGGGTATCGGAAATGATGGTCAGGTTGAATTCGGCGCCGTCGTTATTGCCGTTGATATCGCCAATGGACTGGGCGGACACGGAGCCGTCCGGACCCTCCACGACAGAGCCATAGGTGTTGATATTAGTATTAAAATTAACGCCTGGTGCTGCCGGGTTCACTCCGCCTGCAAAGGCCATAGCGGGCATCATACTCAATACCATCGCCGCTAAAACAATTAAAGCTAAGACTTTCTTGGTTTTCAAGAATTTTCCCTCCTTAATATAGGGTGTGTTTTCTTTGCTTTTGGCTGTGATCCCCAGCCCGGGCGGCTCCTGTCGATCCATGCCGACATGTCAACGAACGGCCCGGAGCCCCGGCTGCCGTTCTGCTTACTTTGCTTCTGAGTGGCATTATCACTCCTTTCAGAAAGTATTCAATGTGTTAAAAACTAAAAAGCTAAAATACGAGTTGGTAAATATTAGGTCTTTCCCAGACCCTACGTGTATTATAAGCATAAGACCCATATCGGTCAATATGTGTACCCTCTGAATCGGTGAACAAAGTGTAAACCTTTTGTTGCTGTAAAACAAAAAAATGGCTCATTTTCGCGGTTCTTCAAGCGGTAGTGTCTACATAAAATGTAGAACACCAGATAGAAAGAAGTCATTCCCCGGGCGCCGGTTTCACGACCCAACTGCCGCTGCTTCGGGAGCCTTCGCGTGACAGCAATCCCTTTTCCCTCAGGGATCTGACAATGGATTGCGCCGTCCGTTTCGATTTACCAATCTCGCCCGCAATGCTTTCATGACTGGCTGCAGGATTCTTTTTCAAAAACTCCAGAATACGAATTTCATCCGCCGTACAATTCATCCCGCAATACGAACCGCAATTGTTGCGGTTTGCGGTTTGCGGTTTGCGGTTTGCGGTTGCCCTGTTTTCGCGTCAAAGGAATAGGTATCGTCAAGCGGCACAATAATCTTAAACACATCTCCGTCTTTCGGTTTAGTTTTATGGAACATCGCCTCCATGCAATGTTTGTTTCCTAAGTTCATATTGAATTTTAGCAATCTCTACTGTATTTACGCTCATGCATTCTAATAGCAATTCGTCAAACACGGCAATGTTGTAGCCGCCTTCTCGAAGCGTACTTGCGTATTCGACCCCATCATAGCCCTGACTTTTGATGAACTCTGCTATGTACTGAGTAGGAAGATATTCAATCAAGCTGTCGCTCCTCCTTAAGGGTTTCGCTATTTCAATTGCGATTTCCTGAAACACGTTCTTGTTTGCCGCATACCTTTCAAGCTCGCCTTGATACAAGAACGGGCTTGTTTTTGATATGCCTGATAAGTTAACGACCTTGATGTCTTTGGTCAATTTGAACGTCCCTATGGATACATAGTCAAAGGCATTTGCACGAACTTCATTGAGTACGGTATGATCATCTGAAGATAGATATAGGACGCCTATTCCCTCAGGATTAATCCGTCCGGCTGACCGCTTATCCGGCGGAGGCGCACTCATTTCAGTTGGCGCATAACCAATGTTGTTGTTCGTAATTCGGGCGCGATAAAACTCTGTCCCGAAAGAATATGGTTTTGCAAGGATGGATAAAAATGAAGCAAACGCGTCTGCATTAAACATACCGCTGTGAAAACGGTTTCTGAACTTTATTGACTCTGCAAATTTCTCCCAACTGACTCCGCCAACAACTCCGAATTCTTTCAGAAAATGATCATCATGAAGTTCTGCAATAATCACATTCTGCGAAAAAATCTCGGAATCGGAGCCGATAACTGACTCGCATAGGTCAACGACTAACTTCTGAATCAAAATTTCTTCTGCGTTGAAAATATCCCAATCCTCGCAGAGGGCTATCCTCAATGGCTTCGCCTCCCGTAATCCTGACACGGAATAGATCTGTACCAATTCGATGATCGCATCAGCTATCGGATTGGGAGATATCGCAATATCATATACTGCAACATTTTTGCCGGAACAATAATCACAGTCCCCGATTATGCCCTGCTTTTCAATTGTGCTGCGAATATGAATATCCTTAAAGCATTCGACGCAACACCGCATTAGTCCAGTCCTCCGTCAAGATACTTCCCGACCAGTTCCAAATGGTGCATTATTGAAAGCTTTTTAATAGTCGGCAGTCCGGGATAGTAGCCGCTTTCAGCATGACTGAGCAGTATTGATAGTGCGCTCGTCAGTTGTCTTGATTGCCCGGCATCGAACCACTTTTTCAATTTAATAATCGCTTCGTAATACTTGCCAGCAGTATCCTTGGTGTCGGCGTTTGAATCGGAAACAAAATGATAAACCCGCAACGTATTGTCATCCGTAAAATAGACTATATGGATAGCAACTGCTCGTGGTGCGAATCCACCCTCGGTATACTCTTTGCCGATAACCGAATAATCACCGAATCCCACAAAACCTTCTTCACGGAAATAGAGATGATCGTCGGAAAAGAATTCATCTTCCTGCCTGATGTAATCCGCATTTGTACTTTGCTTTTTGAACTTATCCTCAAACATGACTTTGTTTGCAGTTATAGCTCGACGAAACTGCCTTTCGTCAGGAAATAATGTAAATCTAGGTGGAGTGTTGCCAAACAGCTCTTGATATGTGTGAAGATAGTCACGGTTTTCCATAAAGGTCAAAATTTCGTTTATTGACATTCCGTTTCCGACCAGTGCGGACACTACTTCTGAGGTATCTTTCTTAATAATCACTGACGGAATAACGGAACCTGATATCGACGGCAACACTGCACCAACCGTTGTGACATCCGAGAGGTCGCCAACGGTAGGATTTATAATAATAGCTATCGGTTGGTTTTTGCCTGTGAATACCTTTATCGCGCTGTTAAATGTCGGTATCATCTTGTATGGAATAACAAACTTTTCTTCACGTTTAACAAGTTTTACTGGCTCAAGCACCGGAACAACACGACTACCTAGCAATCCACCTTGCGCCAATTCCCGGAGTGCGAGTAGTTCATACTGGCGTCCTCTTAAATAGGGAAAATACATCACATTACCCCCTTGTATTTTGATTGAAGTAGTTCCTGGAATTGCGGCCATTTTCCTGATAACCCCGCAAAGTATACTGTCGATCTCCATTCCGGCTGAATCCCCTCAAAAACAGTCCTGGAAATGCTGTTTCGTTTTCTGAGTTCCTGAATAGCCATATCTTGCGCTTTCATAATGGGAATCTGCATAAATTGATCGAGACAAGCACGGTAATAGAATACCGGCGCAACTTGTGGCAGCTCTCCAAATACTTTTAATACTACGTTTTCGTACTCGCGTTTGTGTAAAATCTGGAATAGGCAACGATGATCAAGGTAGTCGTCGAACTGTTTTGGCTCCCGCCCGCGTACCCAACTGATCGTATTTCGCTCAGTAAGGTCATATAGCCCGACGGCTGCGCCCATGTCGCCGAAGCCCGCAAGCATACGTTCCACCTTGTCGCGTTCTTCCACATCCGCCAAAATCGCAACCTTACTGAATGCTTTATAATAATCCTCTAATTGACCGAACAATCGATCATAGTTATCCAGATCAGACTTTATCTCATACACCAGCCCCTCGCCGTTTAGTAAGACAAAATCTGCAATGTGTTGGCCGATTCGCACTTGCGATAGGGCGGTCGTGGTATTGACATTGTGTTTATTGCCGCAGAGCAGCCGGTTGAGCAGCGTGTTCATATAATAATACTCATTACGATGTTCCCTGCCGAGGCATTGATAGATCTCGCTTATGATCTGCCCATGTGTCTTACTTTCGGGCTCGCTGACATACCTGCGGACAACATTGTTGTAAATATCGCTGGATCCGCGCGCTATGAGGTCCGTCATAACGCCGCGCGTAAACACGCGGTTAATTGCTCTGCTATTGTCAGCCACTGTCGCGCACCTCCCCGTCGATAAGGTAAGATTCTGGCAAGTATGGAGTAAGCCAAGTGTCAATATTGTCGTTTATCTACTCTTTTGCGGATATATGTACCGAATTTCCTTCTTGATAAAATTGCTGTAATTTATACTTCGTTAAATGATCGTCTCATCGCAGCAATCTCATTCTCTGACAACATAATGTCCTTCCTTCTTTTTCTCCTGTCGCATAACCCAATCCTGGGACGCCGTGCTTAGAATTGCTGTTCTGTTCGGGAAACGAATAGCTTTAACCCATGTCTTCAACATTTCTAGCAGCATTTCTTACACTCCAGCTTGTATCTGCTTGTGCCTTCGCGAGTATATATCCGACTTGCTTTGGATTTTTTCGCCTGAATTGATTCAACGCGGAAATAATGACTTCTTTTGTGCTTTTGTCCGCATGGGGAAGACCTATTTCGACTTCAGCGCCAGTTTCGGGTACACCTGAATCTATGATTTGAGATATCCTATCAAGCGCAAGTTTATCAAATTTTGTCTCACTCAGTTCAACCAGCATTAAACCCGCAATTCTACGGATAGAGCTTTGATCATTTCCAAGTAGCTGAGTAACAACGTATTGGATTGTAGTTTCTATGAAAGAAGGCTTGGTAATTTTTCCACAGAAACACACCCAGTATCGAATTACATTAATGGTTTCGGCAACATTAGCGTCGTCGTTGATATTGGGAAAGAGCAGTCGCAATTCTTCCGGACGTATTGTCCCGAGAGTCGCTTTAAGCAAATAGATTCCTGCGATGACTGCTTTTCGCGAATCAGTAGAGAATCCATTATATCCGTAGGTCTGCGGAAAAATAGATATAGCTTGCTTAAGCAGTTCTTTATTATGCCCATATCGGCCAACGAGTACGATCAAGATTTTAAGAGCAGTCAATCTCTCATTGTTTCCAACATACTCATTTTCAGTGTATATCGTTGAAACTGCTGTTTGGTAGATTCGTTCGGCAATGGCTTTCGGTATTTCTTTGTATGATGATGCGGAAATGATGTTGAGTATTTCAATATAAGGTACTATATCGGCTAAACTCACTCGAATTATCGTCATGCGGTTTTCTATTTTGTCAAGCCGAAGCGAAATGCGAGCTTCATAGTCCGGGTTTGTATAGTCCGTAATCACTTCAGGGTAATTTCTTTCAAGAAATGCTTTAAAAAATGAAAGCTTTTCATTTTCCACTTTATCGCATAATACCAACTGAATCGCGACATTAAGGAAATCAGTCCGATTTAGTTTGACAAAAGAGGCGTCATGGATAGATATCAGAGTCTTACTAAAAGATATCAATTCATCAGAATCAACTAACTCGCCATCCAGTATCTGAAACCATATCTTAAGCAACCATTGGCCAGATGCCCTGTGCCACATTTTTATTGGCGTGTTTTCTATGATGGAGTACTTCTTTTCCTTTGCAAGACGCGGAGCGATTACGTAAAGCGTTTCGTAAAGATTTTCTTCTCCCATTTTGATGTCCATGCCATTTTTGTCGCATACCATGTCGCTGTATTTTTCGAGAAGCCACTGAGAAACTTGTGCAAAAGTCTCATCATCAAAATAATCCCACAGTAATTGTATTGCCTTATATTTTGTGATCGTTTTACCGTGATATTCTGGCAGATTACAGACGCTATTCCATATCGACTTCGCTTCTAATGCATTAAAATCATTTCCCAACCGTTCTCTGACTACTGCTTCAAGCTCATTTGGAGCGTTCAATGAAACAAGTTTTACACGGACATATTCAACAAAAAACTCTCGATTGGAGTATTTCAACAAATACGAGTATAGAAGCTTTTCAAGTCTGGTAGCTGTGTAAAATGTTTGAAATAGGCTTCCATTGCAGACAGCGATAACAAATGTCTTTATCAGACTATACATTCCCCATAATCTCTCAGCAAACACGATTGAACCAACTTTTTTCGTTTTTTGCCTAAATTGCTCGTCGAGACACTTCCTATTGATTTCGGCTTCCAGCCTGTCAATGGCTGGATAATAATTTTCTTTTATTTTTCCAAGTCGTTCAAGTATTTCACTGCTCGTTTCATCAAATCTCAGCTTCTCTACTGTCATCGCATCGATATTGCGGTTATCAATCAGAATATCAAATAAAATCCAACCAGGCAGATGATTTTCTTCCGCAAATTGATAAGTATTATTTATGGAAAAACGTAGATCGTCAAATGGCGTGCCGTATACATAGCGTTCGATAATATCAATTCTACTAGAAACGAAATCCGTCATTACACCGCTATGTAAAGCAGTCACCTGTGCTTTAATCGCCTTGAAATCAATTGCATCCCTATCTCCGCATCCTATGACATAGGCAAAAAGCGGCGCAATAGCTGCATCCAAGTCGGACGTCTGTAGAGGTTCATCGTAGCCTCTTTTTTGGTCTATTGGAGTTTCATAGCGTAGCGCTTGAGCGAGAACTGCATATGTCTTTGAGAATTGATTGAAGTCTAATCCATCTAGAGATGAGCTTGCAAATGCTGATGCGGACTCTGCAACTGAATCCTTGAGGAATGCTGGGATTGTATCGGTACTGTAATTACCGGAAACCTCAGCGGCAGCGTTCATTTGGCTTATGGGCTTGACTTCGTCTATTGATTTGTCTTCAGGGCTTGTTATTCTGCCGATGCAATAAAGTCTATAATTCCACAAAATGTCATTAATAACCGATTCGTATATTTCTTCAGCTGCTTTTGTGAAATCGTCAATCTTTATCCGTTTGGGACTATTTGGATCTTTTTCAAGTTCTTTATGTAACTCGGTTTTATTTTCATCACTACCGCTATAGAAGAAAAAAAATTTTTACTATTTCTTCTTGATTCCCTATACTCTTGCAAAACGCCGTCAGAGGAATATGATTTCTTATCGCTTTGCTCCATTTCATCGTCATTATTCACAAAGAATATGATAACGTCACTTAGAGGAATATGAGTTAGATAGTATTCTTCAGCAGATAGCGTGCTTGCGCCAACCTCAAAAATAAATACACTACACATATTTGTCTCTGTGAGCAACCTTTTCAATGCACGGCGAAATGTGCCGTATTTTTCTTCCGGCTTGCATCGTGAGCTAAGGAAGACTGTTATTCGGCTGTCTGAACGTATCGTTTCATCTCGCAATTCTATCCCTCCCCCCAGTATATCTAGACCGGATTTCCAACTGGCTCAATATGCACTCACTCAATCATGACCGCCACGTCGAGTAGTGGCTTGGATTTGCTCCTTTAGGGGCACTGATCCTTTCTTTACTCAAAGGCTGTAAAAGTTGATACCACAAGTTTCACGATGTCGAGCAATTGTTTCGATTGATGCCGCAGGACAAAGGAATGCTGGGTATCGGACGCTATTTTACTTAATAGTATCCATAATATCCGAAAAAAACGGGACATCAATGTTTAACAATTCCTTTGGCTCAATTTTTTGTAGACCGCCTCCGTAGACGCGCCCCTCATCAAGCAGACTATCTGTTGTCCTATCGTTGAGCATTTCCCAAACCGTTCGTTTTAGTGAGGGAACAGCTCTAAAACGCTCCGTGAGATTCTTTAGAGGGTATAGCGCAAGGTATGAATTGGTTACCGTCGCATTTGAATTATTCAGTATGAAACGAAAAGCGTTGTTCCTCTCGCCGTTTGGTCTGCCCATATATGTGCAAATAAGGATAGGTGCTTCTCGTTGTTCCTGGAAATACCAGCATTTACGTGTTTTGCATAAATAACCGTTTGCAACACTCTCTCTTCCGCTTTCAAGGTACTGCCATAGCCGGGGATAGTCCTCTCTAACAGCATCTTCGCTTAATCGACAGTCGAGCAGGAATAATTTTTGTGGCAGAATTGGATTCCCAAATTCGTCCGCCTCAATCTCCGTTTCCTTTACATATCTTGCGCTTGGCAGTACAGGACGGAAAAACTCAAACGGTAAGCCCAACTCCCTTATTTTAGATTCTTCTAGAATAAAGAAGTCGTTACTGCCAGTAGCAATGCCGCGCTTGACATTGAAGTAGTCTTTCAATTTCGGTGTTTCCTGCTTTGCAATTCTTTGTGGTTGACAAGGGAAGCGCGTCCATTTTGATTCCTTTCTTAATGATTCGATTGTAATGCTTTTGCTTTCTTTTGGCGCTGCTAATGAACCGCCATAGGAAAACAATACGCTTTGGTCTGTCGGTTTCCTTTTTTTGAACCATACAATAGCAGAGGACACTAGTGCATCGCCAAATTGTACGTCTTCAGGACTAAATCTATGGATTCGAAACAATTCGACCTCAGTTAGCAAGAATGCTTTGATTGCTTTCCCATAATTTACATCCATAAACTCGCTCGGAATGAGCCAGCCGGCAAGCGCGCCATCGTCCATCCACTGTATTGACTGTAACAAAAAATGACAGTATAAACCTGCAAGTCCAGAGAGTTTTACTCCTGATACCAGTTCGGTTTTCTCCTTAATTCTTACTTTGTTCTCACTCTCAATCAAGTGATGCCGTACATAAGGCGGATTACAGATAATCAGATTATAGAGAGCATCCGGATCAATGTTCGTAAAATCAGCATTGATGATTTCTATACCTTGAGTTACCCAGAGTTCACTAGAGGATTTGGCAAATTGAACATCAATTTCAACCGCCGTCGCTTTAGTAATACTCGTGCTGTCCACTTCATGCAAAAGAGCAGAAAAGAAGGCGCCTGTACCAAACGCAGGGTCAAAGAACCGAATACCATCCGGCGTATCAATTTGTTCAAGCCCAAAAGCAACTATATCCCGTGCTAAGGCTATAGGCGTCGCGTATTGCCCTAGTTTACGGCGTTCTTCGATTGTTTTGCATGAATCCAACTCGTCTTGCAAGGAAAGCCGATGGCTCTCAAGGGTATCTATTACAGTCCATACAGTGCCAGGTCGTCTATCCTGTGTTCCCATACCCAGTCAATCCCTTCCGCTGCTTCGTATCCGAGGTACCATTACCGCATATTCAGACTACGACATGTTTTGCCTCTTCTGAAAAGCTGCGTCTATGTCGGCGATGCATTCCTCAATGGAATAAAACGCTTCGCCGGCTTTTCTCCGGGCTATTGCTTCCAGAATTGTCTTTGTCATATCACAACCGCCGGACTATTTTAGTTTGATAATGATACTATAATGCAGCAGTAATGATATAGCAAGGTGTTTGAACAAATAGAGGATGGCAGGCTCTCTCCAACGCACGAATTCCAACGCACTATTTTAACGCACGAAGTATTGACTAAAGCAGGATCGTGCGTTAAAATTATGTTAGTCGTATGAAAGGTGTGTTAGAGAATGATCCCCAAGGAAGAAACACTTAAGGTTGAGTTTAAAAGCGATATTCGAAAGCTGCCCGACGCGGACATCTTTGACGCGGTTGTGGCTTTCGCAAACACGGACGGCGGCGAAATCTATCTGGGCGTCGAAAACGACGGCAGCGTTACGGGCGTGCATAAGGCGCATGAGAACCCTATTACGTTAGGCGCTTATATTGCCAATAACACTGTGCCTCCGATTTCTGTCAGAACGGAAATACTGTCCGGAGATAAGCCCGTATTAAAAATTTCTGTTCCCAAACTCAGCGGCGGAATCGCCGCGACAGCATCAGGTAAAATTCTGCGCAGACAAATCAAACTGGATGGTACACCGGAGAACATCCCCATGTATCCTCAGGAATTGCCCACAAGACTTTCCCATCTCCGCCTGCTCGACTATTCGGCTATGCCTATAGCCAACGCGTCTGTCGACGACTTTGACCCCTTGGAGCTTGCGCGCTTAAGGAGCGTCATCCTTGCAAATGAAGGCGACAGTCTATTATTGGAGCTTCAGGATGAGGATTTATACAAAGCCCTGGGATTTGCCAAAGAGGCCGAAGGGCGGCTGGCGCCAACCATAACCGGATTATTAATGATCGGCCGGACGAGCAGCATAGAAACGCATATCCCGACGCATGCCGTGTCTTTCCAAGTTTTGGAAGCCTCAAGTGTCCTGATCAATGAGGATATGAATCTGCCCCTTTTGGCAGCTTACGAGAAGATCAGCACAATGATAGACGCGCGAAATCCGGAACGCGAAATCGAGCTGGGAACCGGTCTGTATAGAATGTCGGTGCCGGCGTTTCATCGGCGGGCCATTCGTGAAGCGATTGTGAATGCGTTCAGCCATAGAGATTACACAAAAATGGGGCGTGTGCGCGTGTGTGTCTCGGACGAAGGCCTTACGATCGCCAATCCGGGTGGCTTTGTAGAAGGCGTGACGATCCATAATCTTCTGACTGCCGAACCTTTCGGGAGGAATCCGCTGCTTTCCGACGCCCTGAAGCGTGTGGGCCTTGCGGAAAAAACAGGACGGGGCATCGACAGAATTTACGAGGGTTCATTAATCTACGGCAAACGGCCGCCGGACTACGCAGCATCGACCTCGACGACCGTTTCTTTGCTTATACCCCGCTGTGCGCCGGATCCGGACTTGATCAGGGTTATATCGAATGAACAGCTTAGGTTGGGCAGACCTCTGACGCTCCCTGCGCTTTTGATCATGAATGTCCTCAGGGACAAGCCAAACAGCAATATCCGCCGCCTTTCCACTCTCTCCGGCATATCTGTGGATCGCATCGCTGCCATCCTGGATAACGCAGTGGAAGCCGGCTATGTGGAGGCGCGCGGATTCGGCGCAAGAAGCACATACAAAATCGCCAATGGGAAATATAGTGTAATGAAAAACAACACAGAAGAAAATCTCATTGGAGAAAAACACGTAGAGTATCAAGCACGAAACGAAAGAAACAGGTTGCTCTTTTCGGATCCGGTATTGGCTCTTGCCTTATCACAGGAATATATTTCCCGTAAAGACGTTATGCGCCTGCTTCATCTCAGCGGCCCGCAAGCCTATCGGGTTTTGAAAAAACTATCTGCCGAAGGAGAGCTGGAACCGGTTAATAAAGGGCGATACTCGAAATATCGGCTTGCCTGATACGCTTCCCCATCTAACGCACGCATTCGTTGAAATCAGAATCTCGCGTGTTAGCTTTCGTGCGTTAGGCGAGCGTTGGTTTCCGATGCGCCCGCTTAACAATTCAGCGCTTAGTAACTGACACCCTCAAGGCATCAATATTAATACAAGAAGTCAAAAGTGTCAGTTGCTAACGCTTCGGTAACGCAGCGCCGCGAAGCGGAAGGGATGAGCGACATGTGCGCGAATCCCGACGGGGTATGGGGCAGAACCCCATGTAACATTCACCTAAGGCTGCGCAGCTTTGGATTATGGGCGCAGCTCATCTTAGAAATTGTGTTTTCAACATGGGTACTGTATAATTTACATAGATCATGTAGAACACATTGTAGTATATAGCAATACAAGGGAGGAGAGGCTACCATGGCGGAACTACGAAAAGCACAGGGGATCATGGAACTGGACAGTGTCTATGCTATGTTGTCCCTTAAGGGAAAAACCGCGCTGATTACCGGCGCCGCGGGAGGTATTGGCAGGTCTACGGCGGCGGCAATGGCGGAACTGGGCGCCAAAGTCATGCTCATGGATATCCCGTCACAGGAGGAAAATCTGAAACAATGGGTCTCGGATATCAAGAAACGCTACGACGCCGAAGCGGCGTATGTCCTGGGGGACGTCAGGGATCCCGTGTCGATCCAGGCCTTCATTGACAAGACGGTCGAGACGTTCGGAACCATCGATATTGTTCATAATAACGCCGGCATTGGCGGCAGGGGAGACGACGCGGAAATCTCGCTGGACACCTGGAATAACGTGGTCGCCATCAATCTCACCGGCCCATTGCTGGTCGCCCAGGCAGCCGTAAGGGTTATGAAAGCGCACAATCACGGCGGTTCCATCGTTACCACTTCATCCATGTCCGGCGTCGTCGTCAACACAGGCCCGGGCTATGCTTCCACGAAAGCAGGCGTACGGCATTTGACGGATTCGCTGGCGATGGCCCATGCCAAAGACAACATTCGCTTTAACAGTGTGTGTTATGGCTATATCTTGTCCGGCATGCACGAAAATATGGGACACGCCGATCCGGCATTTGTGGAGGGAATGTATACACGATTCGAAGAGAATACGCCTCTGGGCAGAATGGGCACGCTGTCCGACGCTGTGGGCTGCGTGGTGTATCTGGCCAGTGATCTTGCGCGTTTCACCACCGGCTCTTCCATCATCTGCGACGGCGGCTACTGTACCCGGTAACCTATACAGTAACCTGGTGGTGCGGACTAAAACAACAAGTGTTCGGACCGAACAGGCAACTTGTCTGTATATCGATAAGAAAACGAGGAGGATTATGATGTCCAAATTAGAAGTATTTTTTGATTATACCTGACCGTTTTGTCTGCGGGGGCACGCCTATCTGATGGAGCTGCTTCCGCAATTTCCAGGTCTGGAAATAGACTGGCGTCCCTGTGAAGCGCACCCGCGCCCGGAAAGCCACGGCAGGCACAGTGATTTGTGCGCCCGGGGAATGTATATCGCCCAGGAGGCCGGCGTTGACCTAAGCGAATATCACCGGAGGATGTACGATATCGCTTTGACGGATCGCGCCGATGTGGAGGATAGCAACATTATCGCCGGCGCAGTGGAGGGGCTGTCGGATCGCGATGCTTTTCTTACAGCATTAAAAAACGATTCCTTTGAGGATGTGCTTTTTGAAAACAACCGCCTGGTCTGGGATGAATACGATTGCCCCGCCGTCCCTTCGTTCCGCCTGAACGGCCAATTGCTGATGTCGGAGCAGGGCGTAGGCGTAAGCAAAGAAGAGCTTGAAGCCTTTATCCGACGGCTAACCCGCCCTAATTCTCCCGCTTAATAAGCGGTGAGATAGAGGGGTGATCGGGATTCAGTTGAAAAGCGGAGGGCGAAATCTGCGCTCTCCGGCTGGCGCGACCCCGCCATTGTGATTCGCTACTTCATATAGTGGATAGTCGGCTTCCATAATATGGGTACGTTTGTTGTTGACAAAACAATGCCCTTCGTTTAGAATGAAGTTACCGAAAAGGTTGGTGGGCTGACACCATAAAGAATCCGAAAGACTTGCCGGACTTCGGGTGCCGGTGTGCCGGGCAGGCGGCGGAAATCCTGCGCGCCTTGCCGGACTTCGGGTGCCGGTATGCTGGCGGACAGCGGAAAAATCAGCCATTAACGGGGAGTATCGCAGACCTGCGGGGCTGTTACTCCCCGTTAGAATTGTTAGAGGGGTACACGGATGGCGGATATCAACAAAGAGACTGCTGTAGGGCTAATCCACGAATGTGCCGTTTTGTATAGCAAGAACCTTTGCGGTAGGATGGTGATGTTCATAACGGAGAATGACCATCACACGGCCTTTTTTGAAACGCTGTTTTTACCAAGAAATTATCTGCACCTCACTGGTGTCAGAACAAGTCTTAACAGCGAGTTCTTCTACGAAATCGCATTGAATCAGAGGCTCAGCCCGTCCAACGTCTCTTTTGACCCCGGCGGCACTACGGTAATTAAGCTAGGCATTCTTCGCCAACTCATGTCCATACACGTCTCTGCCCGTATGGTGGGTGACTACGATAATTCGAGGCCATTGCTTATCACAGACAAGATAGCAGGAACTGTCACGGTTGCTATGGGGTTTCTTTATGTTGATGGGCTTTATATTCCAAACACTGCCCTCAAGATGGATGTTCGCGATGTGACAGCAAAAGCGACAAGACGAAAAGTGGTCGCAATTTTTGTCAAGCCTAGGGAAGACGCCCTCTATTCACAATTGTCGTATATAGCAAAAGGTATGTCAGTGGATGATCCAATGCTTGCATCGATACTGCGCATGAAAGTCAATATGTCAAATCTATACGCAGAGTTTCCCATACCCATGAAGCGATCAATCCCTCAACAGCTCGTTATAGCGGAATCAGAGACTACTGAGAATTGTCAGACTGAATGCGAACGACTACTGAAAAAGGACAATCAGGATTAAACGAATCATCGTTCAACACAGGGTTCGGACCCATGCTGAACGTTAGATGAGCCCATGCAGACTCTATGCGTTGCTATCCAATTCATTGATTTGGCGAACAGTAGCCATGCAAGGCTTGCCCGATAGAGCGGTCCGATGCGCTTATGCTCGATCGGCTGCAAGCTGATTATTAATGAAAATATCCCATCGAATTATGGCTAAGAACAAGGAAGCCTATGAGATCCTTGCTGAATGAACTTGCTTAGTTTCGCCTTTTCTCTTCCCGGACCTGCCGGCGAATCGCGTGCAGGAATCCGGGCAGCGCCCGGAACCGTCCTAGGCGCTTCGGGTTCTGCGCAAAGCGATAGGCCCACTCCAGGTTCAGCTGCTGTACCCACAAAGGCGCCCGTTTCACTCTGCCGCTAATGGCGTCAAATGTGCCGCCGACGCCCATCATCACGCAAGGAGGAAGCCGCAGCCAGTTATTTCTACAGAACAGATCTTGCGCCGGAAAGCCCATTGCGATAAACAGGAAATCCGGGCGTTTCTCCCCGATCTCCCGTAGAATGCCTTCCATTTCTTCTTCATTAAAATAACCGTCATGCCATCCCGCAATCCGCAATGCGGGATGTTTCGTCTGTAGCGCTGTGACCGTTCCTTCCACGGACTCCTTTGCGGCGCCGAGGAAATAGACGCTGTGCCCATTGGCTGCTGCCCAAGCCACCAGTTCACTCAGGAGATCCGCGCCGGCTACCCGGGCTTTCACAGGCCGGTTTAGCTGCGCTGCGGCTTTGACTACGACAATCCCGTCCGGCAATAGTAAATCCGCTGTCCGCAGCAATTCCGCCAGTTCCGGATCCGTATGACCCTGATACAGGATTTCCGCGTTGGCTGTGA
>Ga0099364_10007819_pt1 | contig 15192 bp, 11 predicted proteins | sample TergutTh196P3_FD_73070 | JGI IMG/M metagenome (GOLD analysis project Ga0099364, IMG submission 73070) | Microcerotermes parvus P3 segment gut microbial communities from Pointe-Noire, Republic of the Congo - Th196 P3 | ecosystem: Host-associated > Arthropoda: Insects > Digestive system > Gut ... | reverse complement strand
GAGAACAATCCTGCCATCAGACAATTCTTCCAAATCTTTGAAAATTTTCCGGTCATCTACCGAATCTTTATTCCAGGTCATATACAATCGTTTCATATAGTTAGCCAGCATCTTTATCAAAGCATCCTTTTCGGGACCTGCTTCTAATTCATTCGCCTTCTGAATCATATCTTCCAGCAACTTACCATAATGGCGATACTTGATTTTCGAAAGACCATATTCTACACGGGGAGGACGTTTATACAAGTTTTCTTTCTTCAGGATTTCGTACGGATAATCGACGTCTAATTTGAAATCGGACATAATTGCCAGATGATCCCACAAAATATGTTTAAAATCATTGACATCCCGTAAATGCGGAAAAAGATTCCCCATAATTTGAATAATCGAATGGGCACACCGGTTGCGTTCATCCCGGTCTTCAATCATCAAACAATAATTCACCATATTCTGAATATTTCGCCCATATTCAGGTAATACTAAACGCTTCTCGGTTGTATTATATTTCATTTTTTATACTATTATGGCGCAAAAGTAATGATTAATATTGACTTTATCAAAAACAATTAGATGTATGCAAATATTTTTCACAATTCTCTTGTTAATTTCAAAATAAAGGTTTATTTTTGTCAAAAAATATGAATAACGTACTAACCAATAAATACAAAATTGTAAAAACAGACAAAAGACCGGTTATTAACAATAATTTATTGCCATGTGATCCGTTGAAATCGAAATACCTGAAAAAAGTTTTATCAAATACCAGTTTCACTTAAAAAAGTATTAAACATTAAAATTACTGAAATGAAATTTCCAATTATTAAACAGCTAAAAATTAGATGCAAAATCTTATACATAATACTCTTGGGGGTATTTATGTTTATCCCTTTGCATGTTGCTGCACAGGGCAGTTCGAGAATAACGGTAACGGGAATCATTACGGATACAAGAGGCGAATCGATTATTGGAGCTACTGTTGTCGATAAAAGCAGCGGAGGTTCTATTGGCACAATAACTGACATTGATGGAAGGTTTTCTATTGATGTCGACCCGCAAACCACACTTGTCATCTCGTACATAGGTTTTGTAACCCAGGAAGTGCCGGTTAGAAATCAACGCCAACTATCAATCTTCTTGAATGAAGACACACATACCCTGTCCGAAGTAGTGGTTGTTGGTTATGGCGTACAAAGGAAAGTAACGTTGACCGGAGCAGTAGCCGCTATCACAAGCGATGAAATGGTTTCGACCAAAAGCGATAATGTCCAGAATATGTTATCGGGTAAGATTGCAGGCGTCAAAGTAACGCAGAAAACATCGGAGCCGGGAACGTTTACCAACGATTTCCAAATCAGGGGTATGGGAACTCCTCTGGTTATTGTGGACGGAGTGCCACGTGAAAATTTCACAAAAATGGACGCCAACGAAATCGAATCGATCTCTATTCTAAAAGATGCTGCGGCTGCTATTTATGGCGTACGTGCAGCGAATGGCGTTGTATTGATTACGACCAAGAGAGGTGCTCAAGGTACAGCTTTCAGATTGGACTATTCCGGATATTATGGATTCCAGAATATGATCAATCAGCCTCGTCCTTTAGATGCTATTGGCTTTATGCAGTTACAGAATGAGAAAATCCTGAACGGAGGAGGTACGGTACTTCCCTACCCACAGTCGTCATTTGAACCTTATCTGAATGGAACGAAGCAATCTACCGATTGGGAAGCTAACACCATGCGAAAACAGGCTCCTCAGACCCAGCACAATATCAGTGCTACAGGCGGAACAGATAAAATTACGTATTTTGTCAATTTCGGCTATAACAACCAGGAGGGCTACTGGAAATCCAACGACTTGTGGTACGACAGGTATAACCTGCGCTCCAATATTTCTGCCCAACTGGCTGAAGGTTTGCGCTTTGATGTGTATCTCAATGCAATGATGGATGAAAAAAACCAGCCCTCTAACTGGACGACATGGAATCTGTTTAAAGGCTACTGGACGCAAATTCCCTTGAATCCGCTGTATTTGGATGACGCACAAAACTATCCTTTCTTTGCAGCCGACGGTTTACACCCCGATTTTATGACCGATGCAAGCAAATCCGGCTATCAAAACAGGAAACAACGTTTGTTTCAGAGTAATATGTCTTTAGAATGGGATATTCCCTGGATAAGCGGACTCAAGGTTAAAGGAATGTACAGTTATGACTACCGGCAGAATGATAATAAAATTTTCCGTAAAACCTTTGACTTATATACATCAGGCAGAGATGAAAACGGGAATGAAACCTATATACCTTCTCCGGTTAATTCGCCTTCTCAATTGACCCGGGAATATTTCGGGTATATAACCGATATGTTCCAGGTTTCACTGACTTATAATACGTCTGTTAATCAGGTGCATAATATCAGCGCTTTATTACTGTACGAAGAAAGTAACAGGACCGCAGATAATTTTTATGCCCGAAGGGATTACAGCATGGATGCGGTCGACCAGTTGTTTGCCGGAAACAGTACCAATCAGGTTGGAACGATGAATACAAGCACATCGAACATTCATAATTATGCCAATAAAGGACTGGTTGGGCGTTTCAACTATGATTATGATTCCAAATACATGGCTGAATTCAGTTTCCGTTATGATGGTTCTTCCCGTTTTGCTCCGGGTCATCAGTGGGGTTTTTTCCCTGCCGGTTCGGTGGGTTGGCGTCTATCTGAAGAAGCATTTATCAAGGACAGTGAAACACTGAGTATGATATCCAATATGAAATTGAGGGTTTCGTATGGTATCATGGGCGACGACAATGCTTCCTCCTATCAATTCCTTTCCGGTTATAATTATCCTTCGAATGGGTATGTGCTGGGAGGAAATTATATCAATGCATTTGGTATGCGAGGTATTCCGAACCCCTATATTACATGGTTCACTTCTACTGTTCTGGATATCGGTCTTGATGCTGAACTATGGAATGGATTATTAGGAATAACAGCGGATGTTTTCCAGCGCGACCGCGCCAATTTATTGAATAACCGTTCGCAAAGTCTGCCGGGACATATTGGAGCTGCTTTGCCTCAGGAAAATCTGGAGAGCGATATGACGCGCGGTTTTGATTTAACTTTGACGCATCGAAACAGAATCGGAAGAGATTTCAGTTACAATATTTCAGGAAATCTGGCATTTGCCCGTACGAAATGGAAATATAAAGAGCAAGCCAGAGCCGGGAATTCATACCTGAACTGGAGGGAGAACAGAAATGATCGCTATAATGATGTCTGGTTTGGCTGGAATGTTACTGGGCGATTCCAGTCGTTGGATGAGATTTATTCCGGTCAGATTTACAATGATACCAGGGGAAATGCATTGATGTTGCCTGGTGATCTGGTTATTGAAGACTGGAATGGAGATGGTTATATTGATACGAATGATTTTTACCCCGTTGCGATAACGACTTCGCTTAATAAGGAATCAACCGACAACAACGTAAAATACGGAGGAGGTATGCCGCTGTTAAACTATGGTTTTTCGTTGGGTGCGGAGTACAGGGATTTTGATTTTAATATGCAATTCCAGGGAGCCGCCTTGAGCTGGCTCAGGTATCCCGAACAACTGGAAATGCCCCTTCCCTGGAATCGTAACGGCTTGGATATGTTTTTAGACCGCTGGCGTCGTGCCGATGAGATGGATCCCAACAGTACGACCTGGATTTCGGGGCATTATCCGTCTACATTCCGGGACAACGGCAGAAGCGCCTATCTTACACAACATTCCACATTCAATATAGAAAATGGTTCATACCTTCGTTTGAAGAGTCTTGAGCTTGGATATACACTTCCCAGACCACTTTCCGTAAAATTAGGGATGGAAAAAACACGGATTTTCTTTAACTGCTACAACCTGCTTACTTTTACAGGTCTTAAATATTGTGATCCGGAACATTTGGGAGAAGATTATGCGTATACCTATCCGTTAAGCCAAACGTTTAATTTTGGCGTAAATGTTTCATTCTAAAATAATACAACAATGAAGAAGATAAATATTATTTGGCTTGGCAGTATATTAGCTACATTGATGGCATGTAATACGCTTGATGTTCCGCCCATCAATATTGTTAGCGATCAGGATGTCTTTACTTCCGAATCGGGAATTACAGCTTACATGGCCCGGTTATACTATGAATTGCCTATAGAAGATTTTTCCTATAACAACAATTCAGGCAATCCGCCACAGTATGGATTCAGACGAAATCCGGAAAACAATTTACAGGATTATACATTCGAATCCATGAAATGCGACCCGCGCCGCAGTAATCTTAGCGGGGACGATTTCATCTATTGGGATTATGCTCCGGTCAGAAACATGAATTATTTCCTGCAGGAATTTCAGACTTATGCGGCAAACTTTCCACAAGACAGGGCAGACGCATGGATCGGTGAAATCTATTTTTTACGCGCTTATCATTATTTTGCCATGGTCAAAAGGCATGGCGGAGTCATTATTGTGCAGGATATCATTGATCCTCTCGGGAAAACAAATGAAGAATTATATTTGCCGCGCAATAAGGAGGTGGATTGTATAGAATTTATTCTTTCCGACCTGGACGAAGCAATCAGGCTGCTTCCGGAAACAGGTTTAGCTGACGGACGCGCCAATCGATATGTTGCTTATGGCTTGAAAGCAAGAGTAGCGCTACATGCCGCATCTATTGCCAAATACGGCGAGATACAATTGGATGGATTATTGGGTATTCCTGCCGACCGGGCAAGGGATTATTTCCAAAAGGCATACGATGCAGCCATGGCGGTCGACGGCAAATATTCGTTATACAATAAAGGCGGAGATCTGTCTGTCAACTACACCAATGCTTTTATTGATCAAAGCAGTCCGGAGAATATGTTTGTCAAGAATTACCGCTATCCGGAAAACGGTCATTCGTTCGAACTGTTTATGGTGCCCTGGCAAGTCAGAGGTGCACAAAACTATTCGGGACGCGCTAATCCGACACTGGATTTTATCGAAATGTTTGATGATACGGACGGAAATCCGTTTATCCTGAATACAGGAACGGACGACAATCCCATTTTCTATGAAGATCGCATGGAATTGTTTGCCAAAGCTGAGCCTCGTTTGAAAGGAATGATTATTTTCCCCGGCGATGTATTCAAAGGTGATATTATAGATGTACGCTATGGAATTGTCAGAGCCGGAGAACCGATAACCAGTGTGACAGCAACCAACAGTTTCGTGGATACGTATAACGGTATGCTTATTCAGGGGCTGAGCGGAATGGGTTATAACGAATGTACCTACACGGGTTTCTATTTGCGCAAATGGTTAGACCCTTCTATTCCAAGGGCAGACGTTACCGGAAGCCGGACTACAACACCCTGGATTGATATGCGTTATGCCGAAATGCTGTTGATTCGCGCCGAAGCTGCGATGGAATTACAATCATTCGGCGACGAATCTAAAGTGGCTGATGCTGTAGCCTGTATGAAAGCCATTCGGGAAAGAGCCGGCGCAGCAAAAGAATATACGGCTGCAGATTTGACCATTGACCTGGTACGGAAAGAGCGCAGAATGGAATTGTTTTTTGAAAACAAAATATTCTGGGATTTGAAACGCTGGAGAACTTTTGACAGGGAAGTCTCAAACAGGGAAATGAAAATAATATGGCCTATCTATGTATGGGATGAGCAAAAGTATTATATGAAGAAAACAGTATACAGTGACTTCAGATATACTTTTGAGCGAACACGATATTATCAGAGAATTCCGAATGCTCAGATAGAACAAAATCCATTGATTATTCAAAACCCTGGTTATTAATTTTTTTAAATAATTGTAACTATGAAAAGATATTTATATATAATTCCCATACTGTCTGTGATAATTTCAGGATGCTTGACTTCTTGTCAAATTGATAATTATGACGGACCTGATGCAACTGTAACCGGAAGTGTTATAGATAATGCAACCGGCCAGCCGATCATCACAGAACCATACGGATTCAGAATCAAAATGGACGAGATTAGCTGGAGTGATAACCCTACTCCTCGTTATATTGCGGGGTATATTGACGGCACATTTAATGACAAATCGTATTTTGCAGGTACCTATGTAGCAACTCCCGTTGATGGTGCATTTGTCGTACCGGAATCACAAACCATACAGGTAAGATCAAAACAGACAACTGAGGTGAGGTTCAATGTGAATCCTTATATTCGCTTTGATAATGTGTCCATTGTGAGGGAAGGAACAAAAATAAAAGCTACTTTTACCATGACTAAGTTTGTGGAATCCAGCCAGCCTGTCGACTATGCAGTGATAGCAAACAGGGCTACGCCATATTTTGGCATGTCGGACAATCATGTAACAACCGGTCGAATTACATTGACCGATGCTGATTTTGGCGAACAAAAAGTGATTGAATTAGAAAATTTTGAAGCAGGCAGGATGTATTATGTCCGGATTGCCGCCTATTGTTTAAACGCTACCGGTCGGTATAACTATACTGAAGTAGTAAGTATCCAAATGTAATCGTATATTCAGGGTATTGTATTGTTAATTAATACAATTAACTACTGATTGTACACCAAAGAATATATTAATAATTATTTTTAAGTATGAATCGAAGAAATTTTTTAAGAAATGGGGCGTTAGGTATGGCAGCATTCACCATCATTCCCCGTAAAGTATTGGGAGGAGCAACCTTTGTCGCTCCGAGTGACCAGATCAATTTAGGTCTTATTGGATGTGGCGCCCAGGGACGTGGTTTAGGCCCGTCTTTCGCCCGTAAGGCTGATGTGAATGTAATCGCAGCGGCTGATTGTGAATCACTTCGCCTGACGCATACCCAGGGACTTATTGACGCTGCAACCGAAAAAGCAAAAGGGCAAGCTTTTAAAGGCTTTAAGTTGTATGCTGACTACAGGGAGATGTTGGCGAATAAGGATATTGACGCCGTCATCATTGCTACGCCCGACCATTGGCACGCCATCATGACGATTGATGCCTGCCGTGCCGGAAAGGATGTGTATGTTGAAAAACCGATGTCGCACAGCATCGAAGAAGGACGGGCTATGGTCAATGCCGTAAAGAAATATGACCGTATCCTGCAAGTGGGTAATATGCAACGGTCGTATCGTAATTTTAGACATGCCTGCGAATTGGTGTGTAACGGGTATATCGGGGAAATCAAAGAAGTGAAAGTATCAGTCGGACCTCCTCCGGTCAAATATAATTTACCAGGGCAGCCCGTTCCCAAAACACTGAACTGGGAAAACTGGATTGGACCGGCTCCCATGAATCCGTATAACGAAGAATTAATCTTTCCGTTAGAACGCAGAGGTTTTCCGAATTGGCGTGAATACAAGGAATATGGCGGTGGTATGGTTGCCGACTGGGGCGCTCACATGTTTGATATAGCCCAATGGGCGCTGGGTATGGATGATTCGGGACCGATCGAATTTATTCCAGCCGATCCCAAAGAGTTACGACCACTTACCATGCGGTATGCCAACGGAACGACGATGACGCATGAGTCGCTGATCCGTAGAGCCGATGGAAATGCGGTGCGCTTCATTGGCGAAGATGGCGTGATCGACATCAGCCGCAGTTTTCTGGATACCATTCCTTCCAAACTGCAAGATCATGTGATCGGAGAAAATGAAATCAGACTCTATCACAGCGACAACCACCAAGACGACTTCCTTAATGCGATGAAAACCCGTAAACCACCGCTCAGTACGGCTGAAATCGGACATCGTACGGCCTCTGTTTGCCAACTTGTAAATATTTGCTATGAACTCAACAGGACATTGAAATGGAACCCCGAAAAAGAAGAATTCTTTTTTGACAGGGAAGCAAATAGAATGCGCAGTACACCGAATCGGGAAGGGTATAGCTTGGAGATATAACTTTGAGGTTCGCCTGATAAACAAAAAAAGACCGGAAGATCATCTCTTGAATTCCGGTCTTTACATGATTTTGACGTTTTTTGTAATCACATGATTATCAATGAATGTTTGGTAGATATGTGCGAAAACGCACGTATTATGTGCGTTTTCGCACACATTCATCCGCCGTTCCGTTCAACATGCCTCTCACCTCTGTTTTAGTCCATGGTGAAGCCAGTTCAGGGGGCCACAGGACAATGTCATCCCTGTCGTGATAATTCCGGTACAAATATCTATGGCTTCCTGTATGATTGAGCAGATATAAAAGATGTCAATTCCATTGTATTACATTGTGTGAACAATGAAAATAGAATCATCAATCTTTTAAAGTAACGATGGCGACTACTGGATTACTGTCATCTTCTAAACTGTTCAGCACATTTTTTAGCTTTTCATCCGTAATTTTTGATGCATCCAATGCCAATAATTCTGTGGCAGAGTATACACATATCATTTCTTTGTCGGAAATCATTTGTTGAGGCCAAAACGGCAATCCGCCATCCAAATCATTATCAAATCCATAAAGTGGCTTCCATCGATCTTTGCTTAGTTCTTGAGGAAGGGTAACAGGTGACATGATTTGGAGTTTGTCTTCCGCTTTATCATAGATAGCCTGATATAACTGTTTTCTATATTCAATTGTAAAGTACAAATGTTTATTGTTTTCAAGGATTTTTAGAATGATTATATATCTCTCGTATCGGTCTTCAACAACCCCTCCATTAGTCAAAGAACCCATAAAGTCATATCGTCCTTCTTCCTGTATTTCATAAGGAACCGCTCGACCACCTGTATTAAATATATATCTCGAATGAAGCGTGAAATCTTTGATCTGATAAAGCGTGTCGCAGTATAATTCTTTGAAATACAAATTACTGTTGAAAACATACAGCCAACTGTCACTTCCTCCTGTATACCATGTTTGGGTTCTTTTCCATGATCGACAGTTGGGAATTGAATCAACCAAAGCGCCTGTTTTATCGTAAAAAGCAATCCTGACTGTTGCATCTCCAAAACGGTTAGGAATATATCCAACATACAAATCTTCATGCGAAACGAAACGATCCATCCAGTGTTTAAATCTGTTTGCTTGATGAGATAATGTACCGTCAAGGTTGAAAAAAAGATATTGATTGTGGCCAAACACACATACCTGTTCTTGGTTTCCATCCCAAAATGAATAAAGCATTTCCGTAAATTCCTCCGGACCTTGCCCATACCTTGATATTTGTCTGATAAAACTTCCCGACTTGCGTTCGAAAACATAGAATGCAGGATTTGATGTACCACCTCCGGCAGCTACAACATAGTCTTTTGAACAATAAACAGAATTACCTGCGATAAGACATTTTTTATCGGTTTCCAACATGCAATATTCAATATTTGAAGCAATTTCAGAAAGTTTTACTGTCCGGTTGCTGGAAAGATTTGCCATAATGTCAATTTCCCTGATACCACTGTCTTCAGTTTCAATCTTTTTTTCAGGATGTGAACAGTTTGTGCAGAGCAATAACAATGCAAAATTCAGCATTGCAAAATTTTCAGCAAGTTTCAGAAAACATTTACACATAAGATAATTTTTTTGATGAATTATTATTTACAATTTACAGTATCATTTTTAAATCAATTGCCGGATAATAAGATTAGCGTTAAATAATTTTAACAGGGAACACTTTTCTGTGATGCAAATTTAACCTGCATTATTCATACTGAATGACAGCAAGACATTAATAGATTGAGTTGAAATCCCCAATATGTTAAATTTCAATGGATTGCTTCGTTTTTTTACTGGTTATTTCAATTTGCCGATTACAATAACCGGATTATCATCCCAATCCAGATTTTTCAACAGTTCTTTCAGTTTTTGATGGGCTTGCGGATCTTTTATTTCATGGGCGGCAAAGTATTCTTCCGCCAAAATTTCCTTCATTTCGTAAGCCTGCCAAAAATCTACCAGTTCATGTTCAGAAGTATAATACCTTGGCCAGAAAGACATGCCGCCATCCAAATCATTAATAAATCCCCGCATGCGAGAAACAGGATCAGTATCTAAAAACTGTGTTTTTTGATTGACTGTATCGTAAATTCCGACTACAATATGACTTTCAGAATATCCTGTTATTTGAAAACCTGGTCCAGGAATGGTAGGCGGTAGAACTCTCTTTTGAGGGAAAGGAATATTTTTAGGGAGTTCGCGCGCTTGAATACTGAAGAAAATATAATGGGGAATGCCAACCATACTTCTACTGAAAAAATCAGGAACTGAGATTGTGCCATTTAGAGATTCTATCGCAGAAGTTGCACCTGAAATAGCTCTTTTCTCCTTACTAAAAACATATTTGCCCAAATCAAATACATATTGGGGAATCAGTTCGTGTTGTTCGTTCAAACAGTATAACGTATCATTCGAATTTTCTTTGACATACATACTTTCCGATATGCTAAATGGTTGCATGGCACATTCAGCTGCATAAAAATATATTGGCTGTGTGTGATCTATTTTTACATGATTATCAAAAGATTTGACAGCCTGACCGGATTTATCAAACAGGAGAAAATTATATAGCTCGTTACCGCTGTAGTTGGGTACATGCCCTATAAATAAATTATCGCGCACAAAAACAACATTTTCAAGGTTACTGTCACTCATGCTTTTGGGTTTATTGATTGATTGGCGGAAAACACCATCCCATGAATATTCCAGCAGGGTCTGTAATGTTTCAATGTACAGGGATTGACCTTTTTCATCAATGGACAATCCGGCTATGCCACGATATTCCCCGGGTCCTTGTCCGACACTGCCAATCCTGCAGATAAAGCGACCATTGCGATCGAATGCGTAACAGTAATCATTGCCTGCAACAAAAATATGGGAAGTGGTAACAATAATATCACCTGTATATTCTCCAATAAGACAATCGTCCCCTGTTTCTAAAGGGATATATTCCATTTCGGTTACAAACCGGCTTACAGGTATCGCCTGATATTTTCCAAGATTATTCACAACATCAATGACCGCTATCCCGTCTTTTTCATTCATGCAGTTTTGCCGGCAGCCAGACAACAGGATACATGCAGCCAACCCGATTTGTACATAAAAAAAATATATCTTCATAATTCCGGTAATTATTAACATACTGAACCTCTCACTGTAGGATTGTACATATCTAATTAAATAATTGTTCAAACCGCGACAGTGAGAGGTTGATCTTAAAGATCTCTTTCAAATTAATACTACAATCAAATCAATAGGGTCCACTCATTATTTTTATATGCACGCCAAAAACTTACAAGTTCCGGAACAAACATGATTCCTACATTCATCGCAAGTATCAAATGCACACCAACCTTCTATTAGTATGTCATCTGGACACCAACACACAACCCAAGGATGATTACTTCCGCCTCTCACATTCTTCATTTGGCTTTCGCTCATAACATTTAAGAGTTCACTGACTCTGATTTTCTTTTTTTCCATTGCAAATTTAATTAAATATTAGAATCTATATAATTTTTGTTTGTAAAATTAAAGTGATTTTCCATATCGCATTTATATCTTTAATCACAATTTGGTCACATTGTAGAGCAATCGTCACAAAAAAATCACAAAATAAGGCGTAATTTCCTCTTTTTTATCTGTTAATGATTTTTGAATATTTTCCATCAATTAATTTTGAATAAATGAATAACGAATTTTTAATTAACTATATAATTACTGTTTTAGCATGTATTTTGTGTAGGCACGAATTTCGTAAAGACCTGAATAGAATGGAAGTTGATTCAGTAAGAAATTTCCCATATATACTGAGAAGTTTTACAGTTATCGTTCATAGTCTATCGGCAACATATTGCCTGCACGGAGTTCACCCATTTGACCGGAAAATGAGATTTTATCAATTGTATCAATGTTACCATATCGATCTACTAAGAATGAATCAGTCATAAAATAGATGTCTGTTTGAATCCTCCTTCGGTTTAACACACTAACCACTCCTGTCAATTCTGCCCCCGAATAATTGAAGTCCGTAACGGAAGTCATAGATGCCTGTGAAGGGTCAGTATATGAAGTCTTTACTTTGTTAATATCTGTTTCAGGGATGATACTGATCATCGTTTGCATCATTGTGTCTTTTGTCGAAAAATATTGCCGGTGATCCACAGGAAACTGCCTGTTGAATAGTGTAAATTTATTTTCCTTTAATGAATCATTGGCAAAACTCTTGAAAAAATAGTTGGAAGACAATTCAAAAGTATTATCTCTACGTCGTTTGATCCTTCTATTGTCAGGAGTCAGGTCTTCGAAATATGAAACAACAGCAAAAAAAGAACTTTGCACATAATCATTGTTTAAACTGACGAATGAAAAACCGTATTGCACCCAAAAATCAACTAAAATAAAAGATACCTTATAGCCTAAATATTCATTAACTACCACAATTGGATTGTCTGATGAAGCCAAAAGTCTTCGGGATTGCATGTTGACTGAAAGTTGTATGTCTTCTTCATTCAGTATGACACAGGACTTTCCCGCCCTTGTCACTCCCAAAAACTGTTCACGGAAAGCTTTTATTTTCTGTGCACGGGAAAAACGGTCTGCAAGAACGGTAAATTCAGGCAGGTCATAAAGACGTTCCTGAATGAACAAAGTGTCAGGAATTCTTCCGAACGGATTATTGATAATAGCCGTTTTGTAAAGTAAGTGATGCAGCACTAATTTGGTATTGAATACCGATCTCGATCTTAATTCAAATCTGCCCGCAGCATTGGTGATGGTATTGATCGATGTACCGTCGAGGTAAACATGCACATCTGCAACCGGCTTTTTTGTCGTTACATCACACACAACTCCACTGATTACCTGGGCGCTTGCGAAACAATGCCACAAAAACATAATCATCGCAACGATTATTCTCTGCCAGTATTTCATTATCACTGAATTACAGTTTGAATTTAGCAACATTTTTTTCTCCGTCATCGCCTAAAACGATTGCATAAATCAGATTATTCTCTTCCTCTACATAAAAATCGAAGATTTCATAATCTGATTGAAATGTTCGGATATAATTTCCGTCCCAATCGAACACAATGATATAATTCCCACAAGTGCGACATTTCTCATTTTCTTCATTCGTTTTCCCGTTAAAAAGCATATAACAGTAAGTTCCGGAACCGAATGAACTGTTATAGTTTCTCACTGTATTGTCTTTTTGAAACAGGCGAAACATAGTCGCTCCATTCTCTAAAGTGCTACTGCCAAATTCCACATCTGCATCTTTTGAGAAATACTCTTTTTTAACAACTATTTCATTGTTTTTGATTTCATAGAAAGCCAGGTAATCACTGTATAAACATCCAAAAGCGAATTTGTTATGAGTCGGATTAGTACATAAGGAACCCTGATATACATAAGACGCCTCCATTTGATTTCTATTTTCTCCATCAAATGGATATTTTCCACCTTCAAAAACCGGATTGAAATTTTGATCATAAAACCAAAACATCCCTTGTTCAAAAATTCCGGCACCTACAAAAAAGTCTTTGGTCTTTTTAACAGTTTCGGGTCTCAAAGTAAATTTAACTAAATCCGTCAATCGAAAATCCGGAAGCGATACAGAACTTAATGTTTGTTTATTAGGTTGGTATACGTAGAAGTGATTTTTTTGATCGGAAGGAAATAATCTTAATGGCGGAATGGCTTCTCCAGGCCCATTTCCCCGTGAAAGATAACGACCACTAAAACTGTCCCTGGTTATGTCATATACGGATAATAAAAAATCTTCATATGGATCTACATATATCAACAAATTTTCCTTTATTATTATTTCGTGAGGAACACCAATCAATTCATTGATAGGTATATATTCACCTTTGATTTCTGTTAAATTCTTTGTATAATCAACTACATTTCCATTATTACAGGATGTGATGAAAATAGAGATAACAATTGTTTTTATTAAAATTGCAAGTTGATATTTTGTCATAATCATTTAATTTTACAAATTTTGATGCAAAGATAATTAAATAATGCACTGTTTTTCCAAGAACGGCATACAGATTTTATCGGCATACCGGCTGTGAATACGCAGCTGTTTCAATACAAGCAGATAACAGATATACACCCCAATCAGGTTAACAAATAAAAGCAAAGAGAACCCGGGACTAAGATATACATTATTATTAATGTATGTCAAAACCAGAATCAGACCACCTGCCAAAACAAGGATTGATTGTTGAGCGACAGTTAGCAAATCTTTTTTCCGGTGTTTGTTATAATCCGGTTCTATTGAATCAGGCGATGTCTCTGCTAAAAGGACTATGCCCGACCAGAACTTGATAAATTGAGCAACGGGAACGGATACACTTTTACCATTCCGGATATAATCTATTGTATCAGATTCCATTTTATTGGACACTTCTGAAAACTCAGTGTATTATACTTTCGTCATTGCGTCCTGATACTGAATCAAGTTCAGTATTTGCAATGTCTCCTTCAATCGCCTGAAAAGAAATGAAATAATGAGACAAATGCTGTCCTGAAACAAGTTCAGGATGACGCGAGGGGGGTTTGGAAGCGCTCTAATTGCAAAAACTTTTCGATTTGGGGAATTAATGGTTGCGTTTCATCGTTACAAATGACAAAATCCGCTTTTTCTCTTTTTTCTTCGTCGGGTAGTTGATGTTGCATTCGTTGCAATACCTGGAATTCGGTTACCTGGTCGCGCGCCATGACGCGTCTGATGCGTAATTCTCTTGGAGCATACACCATTACACAAACATCTACATACCGGTCGAAGTTCGATTCAAACAGGATAGCAGACTCCAATACGGCATATGTTGTGGTCTGTCGTTCGAGCCACGACTGAAAATGGCGGCCTACTTCGGGATGAATCACTGCATTGACTTGTTCCAACAGTTTGGCGTCATTGAAAATAAGTGAAGCCATCAAGCGACGATTCAGCCCGTCATGACCATAGATGGAGTCGCCCAATAGCGCAATGAGTTGATCTCGAATCACAGAATGATGGTGTGCGGTTTCAACCCTGACAGGGTTTGAAACCCTGTTAGGGTTAAGGGTTTCAAGCAAATGTTTACTTTCTTCGTCTGCTGAATAAACCGGTATGCCGTATATTTCAAATAATAAGGCTACCGTTGATTTGCCGCTACCGATACCTCCAGTCAATCCTATCGTGGTCATGGGTTATTTTGCTCAATAATAAACTCTATCGTAGATGGT
>Ga0099364_10007818_pt1 | contig 15193 bp, 15 predicted proteins | sample TergutTh196P3_FD_73070 | JGI IMG/M metagenome (GOLD analysis project Ga0099364, IMG submission 73070) | Microcerotermes parvus P3 segment gut microbial communities from Pointe-Noire, Republic of the Congo - Th196 P3 | ecosystem: Host-associated > Arthropoda: Insects > Digestive system > Gut ... | reverse complement strand
GACATTTCTAACTAAATAAATGGAGGATACTGTTTGGTAGAAAATTATTACACTTTCCATGATGAGATGATATTACGCGATTATCTTGCACTGGATCGTACCATTCTCGCGAACGAGCGTACGCTGCTTGCGTATTTACGGACTTTTATCGGCACATTTTCGGCGGGTATTGCCATGACAAGGTTTCTTGATATTCTTTTGACAGATATAATCGGGTATATATTCGTCATTGTTTCGCCTTTATTTGTTATTTTTGGCGTTATCAGGTACTTCCGGATTTCAAATAAATTGAAAGCATTAAATCAAACTGCAAAAAAAGAAAAAACGAGTTCTTAAATGAAAAAAATAAAATACCTCCAGCCGCCCTGGCTGGAATTGCTTATAATGCTGACGGCCGTGCTGGTTTCGTTTATCGGGCTTTCAATAATTTCTACTCTGTCACATGCACCTGAACCGGGTGAAATGGGCATTCAAACTATATCGCTCTGGCTGTTTGCGTTCTTTCTTATCAGTTTTGCCATTGCGCTGGTGGCGGTTATCGCCGGGATAGGCGGCGGTGTCATTTTTACACCCGTAATGATGGCCTTTACACCGGTCAACAGTGTGGTGATCCGCGCAACCGGGCTTATAGTGGCAATGTTCAGCGGCCTTATTTCTACCGGCATATTTATGAAAAAAGGCCTTGGGCACTTTAAGATGTGTATAACCCTGACGGTAAGCCAGGGCATAGGTGCGCTTATCGGGGCGCAGTCAGCCATAATGGCAGCCAGCGCATTTGGAGACGCAGGAGAGGGAGTAATCCGCATTATATTGGGAAGCATTCTTGTGTCAGTGGCAGTTTACTTCTTTGTAGGCGGCAAAAAACTTGAATGGCCGAATATACAGAACGTTGACGCAATTACCAAATGGATGGGCCTGGAGCATAGCTATTACGAGGAGTCTGACGGTAAAGTCTACTCATTCAAAATTAGAAGAATCCTTTTGGGCCTTGTATTTGTATTCGGAGTGGGGTTTATGGGCGGCTTTTTCGGGATGGGCGCCGGCTGGGCTATCACGCCAGTGCAAAACCTGGCGCTTGGCGTCCCCATGAAGGTCGCCGCAGCTAACAGCGGGATAATCCTTGGCATGGTTGACTGTGTGGCGGTTTGGCCCTATATGCTGGCCGGCAGTATTATCCCGCTTTTTGTGTTACCCTGGCTCTCAGGCCAGGCGCTGGGCGGATACCTCGGCGCTCTGGTACTTGTCAAAGTAAAGGTCACAGTGGTGCGTTTTATATTGATAGGAATCATGGTTTTCACGAGCTTTGGCCTTATTACAGACGGACTCGCAAGGCTTAATCTGCTAAGCAGAATTCCAGGTCAGATTACTCTGACTGTATTCTTGAGCATAATGGTTATCGATGCTTTTTTATTGTTCAGATACCAAAGAAAAGAAGCCGGGAGAATTTAACATGGACAGACCCTTGATTGAAAAAAGCCAGATATATTATGGAAAAGTAGTCCATTGGACCACAATTATATCCTGTTTGATCTCTTTGATAGCTCCGGTTCTGATTCTGATGTTTCCTGATAAAAACCTATTAAACCCCACTTTGCTTTACAATGCCATCTTTGAGGGAAAAAATCCCGCCGAAATATGGGAAGCCGCCGGCCTTCCCTTCAGATCCGGCGATTTCTGGAAAATATTTACAAATAGTTTCTTCACTCCCGATGGATTTGCCACTTTTGGCCTGATTCTCGGCTGCAGCGTCACACTATGGGCGCTAATACCTGCAATTTGGCAGTTTATTAAAAAGAAAGATTATTTTTATGTATGCGTCTCGCTATTTGTCGCAGCCCTGATCCTGCTGGCCATGTCAGGCCTTGTAAATATGGCTGGATAATCATCATATACCCTGATAGATTAGGATCTGACACGAGCCTGCGTTACTTCTGCCCCATAATCTTTTTAGAATATATTTTGACTTCTTGAGCAAGAATACTACACAGCTCTTTTAAAGATGGGGCAGTTTCCAGAAAATCCAAAGCTTCAAATTCGTCTTGTGACACATCATAAAAGTAAGGCAAATTATCCAGTGCTGTTTGAACACTATCGGCATTATACTTTTCAAGGTACAAATCGAACAAAGATTCCAGAGAAAAATGCTTTAACAAGTAGTAAATATCTACATAGTCTTTAATTCTATTACTGGTTGTAGCTACTGCCATTACTTTCATGGCCGCTATGTCTCTTATGGATGCCAACCTCAAGCCTTGAATAACTATTGGTTTATCTAACATTTTCGAATTTCTTTGAACAACAAAATCTACCTTTATACTTTCTATATTGGTTATTAATGCCCTGTTTTCATTAATGGAAACTACATTTACATTTTTAAACATATCTCTGCAATCATCTAAAATTGAGGGAAAATCCACAGATATTTCCAATGAATTATAAAACATATCAATATCTATAGATTTTCTATGCCCTATCTGTAAAGAGAGAGCTGTTCCGCCGACTATATTAAACTCTTTCAGACTGGGAATTTTGCACAGTTTTCCGGCTACTTCCAAAAGATCATCCGAGACTGTTTCTTTTACCAAGAAATCCGCCATATATCTTCTCCCAATCCCTCGTATTCCAAGCCTTGAATTGATCAACAGGAATATTCCATATAAGCGACATTAAATTCACCCTTTTCGGGTTTAATACCTTAATATGCAAAGCCACATCCTGAACCTTATCAAGACCATAAAAACTGATAATTTCCGCTATATCTTTAATAGATCCACGTTCTAATACTTGCTCAATAATTGTTTTATACATCCGTATAGGGCATATCTTGTTTTTGTCAAAAGACCAAAGTAAATAGGGAGGGATTTTAAGTTGTTTTTCGGGATTACCCATGTTTTTACCTTATCATGAAAAAGACAAAAAACAAAGACATACTTGCCCATCTGCACCTCCGCTCCCCAATACCCCTTAAATACCTTGACTTGCACAGGAAGGGCCATTATGTTAAAATATAAGACAAAATAAGGAAGGTATCATAATGAGGTTATTAACCAGATCTGACTTTGACGGCTTGGCTTGTGGGGCGCTTTTGGTATATTTAGGCTTGATAGATGAATGGAAATTTGTTCATCCAAAGGATATTCAGGACGGGCTTATCGAAGCTACGGATAACGATATATTGGCGAATATTCCCTATATAAAGGGGTGTAAACTATGGTTTGACCATCATTCCAGCGAAAACGAACGCTTGGGCAAGTCTGTTTATTTTGAGGGAGTATCCAAGGCCGCCCCCAGTTGTGCACGGGTAGTTTATGAATATTATGGAGGAGACGCCAAATTGGGTAAATTCGCGGAAATGCTCCACTATGTCGATAAAGTCGACTCCGGCAATCTTACCCGTGATGAAATTCTGAACCCCAGAGGATGGGTGCTTTTAGGCTTTATTATGGATCCCCGTACCGGTCTTGGCCGTTTCAGGAATTTTACCATCAGTAACTATGATTTAATGAAAGAATTGGCGAAAGCATGTTCCGAAAAAAATATAGACGAAATTCTCGCCCTTCCCGATGTTAAAGAGCGCCTGGACTTGTACTTTGAGCAGACAAGCCTTTTTAAAGACATGGTTATGAAACACACTAAAACTATTGACAATGTTATAATCATAGACCTGCGGGATATAGATACAATTTATGCCGGAAACCGGTTTTTTATATACACGCTTTTCCCAGAACAAAACATTTCTGTCTGGATTGTAGATGGCCGCAACAAGACAAATGTCGCCATTACTGTCGGGTACAGCATTATTAACCAAACAGCTTCCGCAGATGTCGGCTCAATATTGCTTCAATACGGCGGCGGAGGACATCGGCAGGTTGGAACCTGTCAGGTTTCCCATGATGATGCCGACAGAATTATCGCGGAAATCGTGGAAAAGATTAAACTCTAATTTATGGTGAAAATCTCGTTTCCCAGAATTCTCGCGAAACTATAGAACCCGTTGCGGTTTGTTTCCCGTAACGTGATTCTATGCTGTAATGTTTCAACCTCTCCCAGAGTGTCAACAAGTTCACAATACGCTGAATACCCGCTTGATTGTGTTCCGTTAATAGTTATATTCAGCCTGAACCTTGAATCCGCAGCGGCTTTCCTGAATCCAGCCGCCGCAAGCGCCCTTTCAGGATACCTTGACAGTCTTACACCCTCACCAAAAACTATATTTATCCGCACAGGCAGCCTAATACCCGCCTGACGCGATGCCCCTCGGTTCATGGCAAAGAGTTCTTCCGCCGCCGCAAAATGCCTGTAACCTCTGGAAATTAATTCCCTTTCCCAAACCGGATCAAACCCGTACAGGGCTTTTTCTACAAGTTTTTTTTCGCCCAGTAAAATACCTTCTTCAAGATCGTAAACAGGGATCGCCGCGGGGATTAGTTCTGTTTCAAAAACTCTGGCAGCGTTAAGGTAGGCAATAGCCCGGCGAGGATAATTGTTAAAGGCATTGTAGTATTGGACAATCGAATCCAGATGCGGACCGCCTCCATCGTATATTTCTCCGTAAGCATTTGCCGCCGCCAGACAGTATTTCCAGTATAATCTGATATTTACCTCGTACTTTAATCTGTACAAAACAATTCTGAACAGGGATTTAATTTTTTCCAAAGGACCTGACCATGGCGTTAATTTTTCGGACTTAGTAAGACCTGAATATGTGTTGGCAAGAATTAAGTGAATGTCTCTTTTATACCGGTTTGGGTCTATCCCGAAATTCAACATCCACGAATTGTCTCTTTGCCCAAGACTGTCTTCGGCATAAAGCCGCGCTTCTTCAAGCCGCCCTGATACCTGATATGATTGAGCCAGTCTTAATTTCGCTAACGGGGATGTGTCAATTTCATAGGCAGTTTCATATTCTCTCTGAGCTTCCGCCAATCTCAACTGACGTTTAAAAAGTTCTCCACGGGCAATACGGCCAGAAGCGCGGTTCTGTATATTCAGGGAAGAGTTAGCCGCGTCCATGGAAAGATCGTGCCGGAAAAAACGCGTTTCCAGAATTGAAAGGTTGTACCACGCTATCGCAGTAAATACACCGTCTCCGATATTTTCTCCCATAACAATAGCCTTGTTGTACCAATATTTGCTGTCATCGTACCGGTACATATCAGAGTAAATAGTACCCAGCGTCATTGAAAAATCCGGATCATCGCCAAAACGTTCAAGCGCAGAAACCAGAAGCCTTTCCCCGTCCGAAAGACGGTGAGTTTTAAAATACATCCAACCAAGACTGCCAATCACTTCCTTGTTATTGGGGTCAATTTCCAGAGCGCGTTTGTAATAGTCCACCGAAAGATTATCAAGGTTAAGGTATCCAGCGGTTCTTGCCAGCCTTGTTAAAACAGCGATGTTGTCAGGCATAATCGCCTCGGTTTTCCGGTACTCCTCCCACGCCAGGCCGAAAAGGGAGCGCCCGTAAAAAAGATTCCCCAATGCCCACGGAAAACGCCCGTCATCGGGGAAACTGCCGGAGCCTTCTTTGTATAACTCAATTGCCCGCTCCCAATTCTCGGAAAAATCGGCGTCAGAGGCTTGTCTGTAAAGTTCATCCGCGCTTAACAAGTTTTCTTCCTGATTGTTCTGCGCCCCGGTTTGTGAGGCTGTGATAGCGCCAAGTAAAAAGATGATGAGCAATAATGCCCCGCCGTTCTTTTTTTCGCTGCCAATCATTAGCGGCAATGGCGGAAAAAGCCATGCCGTGATTCGCCGCCAAAGAGGAACTGCCAAACGGTAAGACTCGCGGAAGTTTTTATAATTTTCCCGATGATTGTCAAAATCCTGTTTTAAGTACTCTGGCGCGAAACGTGCGGCGGCGGCGCCCTGATACATTGAATAGATACCCCTGTATTGCTTTTCAAGCCGCAGCGCCCATTCCGCCTTGGCAAGAGCGCCGCCTCGGCGAAGACCCGCGAGATGTAACAGCCGGAAAGAATGTTTTGTCAGCAGTATTGTCTTTTTACGGAAATTTCCGGTAAAAAAAACTGAGAGGAACAAGGCGCATCGTATGTAAAAAAAGATAAACGTCAGGATAACGGCGGATATGGGCAGCCAATGTTCGCGCAAAATTTTTACCGTGTTGATTGTAAACAAGTTAAAACCTGAAACGGACGAAGATTCACCGGCGCCTTCCATTACCCTGATACTGGGACGGTTTTCCAGAATTTCCCGTATCAGCCTTTCAAAGAGCGCCGGATCCGTTCCGGGCGCGAATTGAAATTCTTCATTTTCGGCGAGTCTTTCCGTAGTGGGATCGAATTCCAGCCAGCCATACCCGGGAAAAGCGACTTCTACCCAGGCATGAGCCATGTCGGAGCGTACCGGGTAATAATCGAAAGTGTTGGTTTCGGGGTCAACGAAAAAGCCGGCGGCTACACGGGCGGGAATTCCCAAAGAACGCAGGAGCAGTGTCATGGCAAATGCGTAGTAAGAGCAGTACCCTTTTTTTGAGTTAAAGAGAAACCACCCAAGCTGATCTCCGTCCGGCGCAATACCCGGTTTTAGACTGTAGCGGTAATCTCCGTATTTTAAAAAATTATAAACAGCGAAAACTTTATCAGTGTAACTTATATGATCGCCGGTAATTTCCCGTGTAAGGAAACGGAGCCGTTCATCGTTTCCGTACTCTGTATAAATTTTAAATTCGTTTTCACTTAACCCCAGTTCCGCCGCAGACGGCGTATTTATGTTACGCGGAATATCCCGAACTCTGATATTGCTTACAAGGCTTTCTACGGCGTAAGCGGATTTAAAGGACGAAGCGTCCCAGTTTTCGTATGGAATGACAGCGACCGGTTCTTTCATGCCTATAAACGCCGCGCTTTCGATATTTACCAGAAAATATTCCTGTACGGAATGGCGAGCTTCCTCAAAAGGCGGCGGGTTAAGATAAACCTTCCCGCCCGGGAGTCGCAGCGGATGGGTTTTTTCGTCAAGATCTTCTATTCTGTAAAAGCCATGTCTTGGGCTGTAACCCGAAAGCACCGAGCGGCGCAGCAGAATATTGTTGTCGTTTTCTTTTTTTACAATCATTATTAAATCATTGTTTACCGAGATTTCCGGATTCAGTTTAAGAAACTTTGAAAAATCAAAGCTGAATAGATTAGGCTCCAAAAGACCGCCGCCCATTTCCACAGCCCGTTCCTGAAACGGTTTCAGAAAAAGAAAGCCGCCGGAAATAATTATAACAAGCAGCGCCGATGCCGCTAAACAAATTTCCTTAACTCGTAGTTTTGTTTCGGGGGGCATCGAAAAAAGCAGGGCAAGGGACTGTAAAAAAATAACGGCGGCGAATAGGACAATCACTACAATCGGCCATCGGTAAATTTCTATTTCCGCCGTGTGGGCGACACTGTAAATAAAAAGCAGCAGCGCAGTATCGGCGATAACCGATGCCCTTAAAAATTTTCGTGAACGGATAGAAGCCCACGTCGATACCGCGCTCCAGTAATAAGGAAACAGGGAAACAAAATTATTACGGTCAAGATTCAGCAATAGCGAGTCCATAGTAATCGCTAGGGCATCCGTTCTATCCGGTATAAAAAGCCGAGGCATCGCGATAAACGCCCTGCCTATCCAGGGGATAAGCCCGATTGAAATTAGTGCGGCGGCAGGGTTTACCGGTTTGCCGTTGGATCTAAGGACGGAAAGAAAGGCGGCGGCGGCAAAGCCTGACAACAAGGTCGCGGTAAAAACCGAAGTATCCGCGAGGTCTGCGGCAATGAGCCTAATCTGGAAAAGAATGATAAAGACAGCGGCGGAACGGCAGGCAAGGGCGGGCATTGATGTTAGCGTAGTTCTTTCCATTAATATACCCCAACAGCCCGCGCTCTGATGCCGGAACGCCTGTTATAAATGGCGGCGCATGTTTCCGCCGCCGCCGCCTGTTCTATGCCGCGTTCATTTATGTCATAAATAAAGATCAGTTCTATTAAACGGTTGGCGTTCCTGGACAAAAAACGTTCCAGCGCTGTATCTCCCGCCCAAATTCTTGGCAGCGCAAAAATCAGTATCCACCGATCATCCGGTACGGGCGGCAGGTCGGCTGCCATCGCCACAGGGAGCGCCGCCGGGTATGCCAGGAAAAAGCCCAGTTCCGCCTGTGTTAAAGAATTGCCGCTTTTTGCGCTCATGTTGGTAAAACCAATTTGGATGTCCTTTTCTTTCCCGGCATTGTTTATGATTGCCAGAGCGTTTTCGCAGAGTAAGTCCACGGCTTTGGCGGCTCGCTTTACTCCGAAAAATCCGCCGCCCATGCTGCTATCATACTGAGTGTCGATAAGGATTATCAGATTGGATTGAGGCGGCGGTTCGTGTTCACCCTGGCGGACAAAAAGCTCTCCGCCGTGGCTGTACAATTTCCAGTTAACGCGCCTTGGATCATCGCCCGGCACATACGGTCTGTGATCAATAAGATAGTCGGAGCGTTCGGTAGGCGGAATTTCCTGCCTGCTGGTTTCCCCGCCCCTTGCCATGACAGGAACAGGCTCGGCGGCGGCATTGGGGCTTACAAGCAGCCGGGCGCCGCTTTCTGCCGGTATACGGAAGGCGAAACGGAAAAACCCCAGAATGTCAAATACGGCGAATTCATCATAACCGGAAAAATACGCTCCGCGTTTATTTACAGTAAATGTTTCCTGTTGTTCAATCCCGCTTCTGAATGCGGGCTTAAAATCGTACACAACACGGCGCTTGTCCACTGTATTTAATAGGACACGGCAGCGGACAAGAATACCCGGAAGCTGAAAAATTTTCTGGTTTACAGTATTTTCCAAACCTTCCATATATATTATCTCAGTAGATCCTCCGATTGTAATTTTTTCTGGGCTTAGCCGAATGGAAACCCTGCCCGCGCGGCGGCAATGAAACAAGGCAAGCAGCAGTGTCATTACAAGGCAATATGCCCAAACCGCTAGGAGTGTCGCTCCGGTCAGCGTAAGAACCATCTCACGCCTGATTATCCCTGCCGTAAAAGAAAGAATTATTAACAGCAGGACAAACGCGCCCATTGTCTGCGGAGTGAACGCCGCCCTTTTAGCCGTTTTTCTTTCCATCGGTAACTAAACCATCTATTCTGGCAAGACATATTTCCCGGATAAGTTTACCGCCATGATTTCTTGGGTCACGTAACCTGATACGGTGCGCGAGTACCGGAGAAGCAAGGGCTGCGAGGTCTTCATCTGTAATATAATCCCTGCCTTTAATAAAAGCGTACGCTTTTGCCGCCGACAACAGGTGCAAGCCGGCTCTTGGACTTGCTCCAAGGCTGAACCCTTTGTGGATTCGGGTATCCCTGATCATATCGGCAATTGCCTCTTTAAGGGACTGGTGGCAGAAGACAGAAGCTGCGGCTTTTTTGGCGGCGATAAAATCCGTTAAACGGATAACAGGTTCCAGCCTGGAAAGACCTGTTTCCGAGGGGTTTTCATCAAGGATTGCGAGTTCCGATTCTCTGTCGGGGTAACCCATAGACAGTTTCATCATAAAACGATCAAGCTGCGCGGCGGGCAGCGGAAAGGTTCCCTCGCTTTCAATTGGGTTTTCAGTCGCGATTACAAAAAAAGGTTCCGGCGGTCTGTGGGTATTCTGCCCGATAGTTACCTGCCTTTCCGCCATTACTTCCAGCAGGGCGGACTGAACCTTGGGCGATGTACGGTTAATTTCATCCGCCAGCACAATATTGGCAAGTACAGGGCCGGGAATAAAGCGAAAAGTACGCGCTTTTGGATCGAAAACGTCAACTCCTGTGATGTCATATGGTAGAAGATCGGGGGTAAATTGTATTCTTTTAAAATCAAGCCCCTTTTTCCCGCCGTCAATTAATTTTGCCAGTGTTTTCGCGACTGTGGTTTTTCCCAGTCCGGGATTATCATCAATCAGAACATGACCCCCGGCGAAGATCGCCGAAAGTAGCAGTTCAAGAAATTCCTTTTTTCCCTTGATTATCCGGCCTGCGCCTTCAAGCAGGACAGAGGCCGCGTTACTCGCTTTCATTAGTCTTATTAGTCAGTATATGTTATCTTATATGCCCTTGCCAATCCCTTAAAAATATTGTACAATATTAATATATGTCTGAAAAAAATGATCTTACTTTGCTTTCCAAGTTACTGGAATCCCCTGAAGAAAGGGGCTTAAATCGAACTTATATCAATATTATCCTGGAAGATAATATTCCTGTTTTATGTATAAACCCGGACACTGGTAAAAGACGGTTTATGCCCTTTAAGGTTTTATATGACAATAACCAAAGTTTTTGGCAGCAAGGCGGAAGCTGGAAATACTACTTTACAGCGGAAAATTTGTATTTTATTAAAAATAAAGCTGTCAGCAAACCAGGTAATTGGGAACTGGAAATACCAAAAACTGAAAAAAAGACCGAAGCAATAGCGGAGCCTCGGGATGAAGAAATTGAAGTTGTGGATGTAGATTTTGGGTATGGAAGTGAATACAAAGCTTTTGTCGATATGTCAGATTCTCAGAGAGTTGAATGTCTGAATAAACACAGACAGCGATTAAATGAACTTCTTGTTGATAAAAACAAGGATATAAAAGCTGTTACCGAAGCTCTTGTAGATACTACCAAGGACGCCACCATGATAAATCATGCGGTTTTGGAACAAGCTATACGTCTTGCGGATGACGAAGCGAAAAAAGTCACCCAAGACATGGTAGACTCTACTAATGAAATGGTAAGATCATCAGCGCAGCTTATGACTGCGGATATCTTTAATAACGAGCTGATGAGTACGCTGGTAGAAAAATCTAACGGGACAATTGTTCAGCACATGACCCGTGTGTACCTTAAAGGGATAGCCTTTCTTTCGTATTACAATCATCTTGTTTCAAGATCCAGCGCCATACAAAAGATGCGTATTTATTTTGCGTCCAAATATCGATCTTTTTATCATAATCTGCTTCCGCATATTAACATTGACGATATAAATCTGGAGCGGGTATTTTACGGAGGTATGAGGGCTATTCCTCACGACCTTTATTTTAAATGGGCTATAGGTTTTCTTATTCACGATATTGGAAAGGCGGGAGCGGTGGAATATCACGAAGGAGAGGCTTCTTACGACCGTAACATTGTAATTGATCATGTAAAGCAGGGGTACAAATCCATAGTAAATAAAACAAACTACCCTCTGGAAGCCAGTCTTATTACTGGTTATCATCACGAGTATTATGGTGATTCAGCCGGGTATGGTTATTTTCGCGCTTATCTTCAGCAGTATAGAAGACAAAACCCGGAAGCAAGACAGGATTATTGCATTACCTACGAACTTGAACCTATCCTGGATTATAACGCTCTTGCCTATTTCCCGGCAAAGGTTCTGGAAATTGTTGATGTATACGACAGCGTTACCGATCCCAATCGTGTTTACCGCAAGGCGTTGTCTCCAAAAGAAGCTCTGGCAATGATGCGTGAGGAATTTATAGAAAAGAACCACAAGCTGGACATAATCCTTTTTGATATCTTTTCCGACTTTATCCATGAATACGAAAAACTTACCCCTTAAAATGAGGGGAACATCATTCGTTTACAAAATAATTCTTTAAGAACTGTAAATCCAGTTCGGGATATACCGGAAATCGTTCCATCAGGTTTTGTATACGTCTAAGAACTCCGTCTTTTACTGTGGTGTCAATATTGTACTTTGCCTTGCTGTTTTTGGACGGGTCTTTTTTATCGGGCGCCTGGGTTGTCCCTTTCAGTATATCCGCTATCAACGATCCAAGTTCTTTCATTTCGGCTTTTCCCATACCCAGGCTTGTAACAGCGGCAGTGCCAAGCCTTATCCCGGATGTATACCACGGACCGTTGGGATCACGCGGAAGGCTGTTCCGGTTCAGGGTTATTTGGCACTCATGCATGGCGCTTTCCGCCTGCCTGCCCGTAAGTCCAGCCTTGTGAACATTGATCAAAATCAAGTGATTGTCTGTTCCGCCGGTGAGTACTTCCAGCCCGTTTTCAACGCAGGAAGCCGCCAGCGCCTGGCAGTTTTCTACAATATTCCGCGCGTATTGCCTGAATTCCGGGGTCGCGGCTTCACGTAAGGCAATCGCCTTGGCGGCAATCACATGGGGCAATGGGCCGCCCATCATAAGGGGACAACCCTTGTCCAGGGCTTCGGCAAACTCGGCTGTTGAAAGCACAATCCCGGCGCGCGGGCCCCGCAGTGTTTTATGCGTGGTGCTTGTTACGACATGCGCCCAGGGAATGGGGTCGTACTCGTCGGTAAAAACCTTGCCCGCGACAAGTCCCGCGAAATGGGCCATGTCTACCATGAAAACCGCTCCAGCTTTATCTGCGATTTCCCTCATACGTTTAAAGTTGATTTTCCTAGGATACGCCGAATAGCCTGTCAGAAGAATCAAGGGGCGTACTTTGAGCGCCTGCTTTTCAATTTCGTCATAATCCAGCAATCCGTCTTTTTCACAGACTGAATAAGTGTAACCGTCAAACATCTGGCTGGTCATATTGTAGCGGTAGCCGTGGGTTAAATGCCCGCCGGAATAGTAATCCAGGGCAAGCATACGCTGGTTCCCCAGGGCTGTTTTAAGTTCCTTCCATTGGGAGTCATCAAGTTTATAAAGGTTGGTTTCGTTCCATTTTTCCAGCGCCGGTTTTTCGATCCTGGTACCAAGAATAGCCCAATAAGCCATTAAATTGGCGTCCGCCCCGCAGTGAGGCTGCACGTTGGCATATTGCGCTCCGAAAAGTTTACATGCTTCTTCCACTGCCAATGATTCGATAGCGTCTACATTGTTAGTACCCGCGTAAAAACGATGATAAGGAATGCCCTCGGCATATTTATCGGTTAATAGATTTCCCATAGCAAGCTGCACTGCCATAGAACAGTAATTTTCGCTCGCGATAAGTTTTACCCGCTGCCGCTGGTACTCCAGTTCTTTCACGATGGAAGAAGCTATTTCCGGGGCTGTTTTGGAAATCTCTGACAAATTGCAAAGATAAGCCAAAAAGTTCGTGTCAATTTTATCGGGTGAAATTGTTTCTGACGAAACGGCGGCAATATAGGCCGCTACAGGGTTTGTGTTCATGATTTAACGATACATTATTTACCATTATCCCGCAAGGTTGAGTTTAGGTTGGTTAATAAAATGGTTGAAGATATACAAAAAAAAGTGTTATAATTTAAGCAGACAGTGATGTAACATGCGTTGTGATATATTATGAAAATATGTATGTTATTAAGAATCTGTCAAGGTTAAGGAGAGTACTTTGTCGGGGTATTTCAAAAAAATTACAAACGAAAGTAAAAGAAATAATGAACTTATTAAATTACTTAGCAGAAGTATATTTTGGGATATTAATACAGATAAGTTAGATTTAAAAAAAAATCGACAAACAATTATTGAACGTATAGCTGTTTATGGTTCAGAAAATGATGAAAAAATTATGAATATAATGTATCCAACAAGAATAATTAAAAAATGTTTAATGAAATCAGATTCATTAAATGAGAATACATTACAATATTATGCGTTTGTGTTAAAGGTAAAGGAGAGCAAATTTAAATGCTATACGAGAATACCTGTTCAAATGAGCTTTTAACAATTTTAAAAAAATTGCAAGCAAATGTTTTATTTGACAAATACTTGCTTGTTGGCGGGACATCTTTAGCATTACAGTTAGGACACAGAGAATCTATAGATATAGATTTATTTACACTGCATGAACAAATTTAAAGATGCTGGAAAATCCATTTCTTGATAAAAAGGCATTTTTCGTCGGACTAAAGTCCGCGGATTTAGCCGAGAAAATGAGAGAGTTTGTCCAAAACTAACCGAGTTTTGGAACAAGCTCATCTGTATTAATCACTTCTTCAAAATGAGAATCTATACTTTTTTTCACCCTTATTTGAAGGGCGATGAGGGATTGTGGCGTTAATAAGTTTGTTTTTTTGCCAGGATTATCATTTTCCGGGAGCAAAAGTTGATATTCTTCAATATTAAAAGCTTCAGCCAATTTGGAAAGAGTTTTTGGGCTTATCCATCTTCTGCATCCCTCTATGTCATTGATCGTTTGTGTGGATAATCCGGTAACTTCAGCCAATATTTCCTGAGTATAACGAAATATACCCCTATATTTCTTAATATTATTAGATAATACCTTTCTGATAGGTTCAGATTTTGACCCCATTAAATAAATCATAAGTTATTAATATGTATTGACAAACTTGCTATATTCATGTATATAATAGACTTGCTATTAGCAAGGTTTGGTTAAGATTTTTTCGCTTAAATGAGCAAGTGGACAAAAATGAAAATACTTGAGCAAACAAGCGCAGATTTTTGATCGTTAACCCAACTAGCCTGTTTCGGCGGCGGCGGGGTTTCTTAATACATGGCAAAAAAAGCCGCTTTTTGAGCGGTTTGGCTTTGATGTGTCCAGGTTTTGAGTATATGACTCATTTTCAAAGAGTTTTTATCGATAACCTTCGTTACTGGCGGAAAAAAAGGGAGATAAGCCAGGTAAAACTTGCTGAAATGCTGAATATTTCGCCCAATTACCTGAATGCTGTGGAAAATGGCAAAAACTTCCCCTCGCCGGAAGTTATTCAGCATATTTGTGACAGCCTAGAGATAATGCCCTATCAATTGTTTCTTGAATATCCGGCAGAAACGGTACAAGGCAACGTGATGGTAAAAACCTTAATGGAAATGAAGCAGCGGTTTGTCAAAGAAATAAATGAACTGATAAGTACCTATGAATAGTACCAACGATTTACGGAAACTTGCGTTACAGTAATATAGCCAGTATAATGGAAAAGAATCAATTATGAACTACCCACAAAAGCGCCCGGTGCGTTTTTTTAATACAACAGGCCCCTGTAATCCTTGGGATCACTATATGCTGCCGCCGGCAGACCGCCTTGTCGGGGCGCAGTTGCACCGTTATATCCGGGACAAACTCTATTGGGTATTACATGCGCCGCGGCAAACAGGAAAAACTACATTTTTACAAAGCTGGGCAAGAGAAATAAATTCAGGCGATGAAGCTGTTGCTTGTTATACGTCCATGGAAGCATGTCAAGGTATAACAGATCTGGCATGGGGAATGAAAACCATGTATAAATCAATCAGAGCATCAGCCCTGGCCGCGAAGCTTCCAGTCCCGGAAGCT
>Ga0099364_10007817_pt1 | contig 15193 bp, 11 predicted proteins | sample TergutTh196P3_FD_73070 | JGI IMG/M metagenome (GOLD analysis project Ga0099364, IMG submission 73070) | Microcerotermes parvus P3 segment gut microbial communities from Pointe-Noire, Republic of the Congo - Th196 P3 | ecosystem: Host-associated > Arthropoda: Insects > Digestive system > Gut ... | reverse complement strand
TCCTTTTCGCTCAAAGGCGCTTCCATGCGCCTATTCGCGCGCTCCGCATCCTTGCTCCGCTTCTCGGATCGCATAAATACCACCTTTTCCAAGTAAGTCTGACTTGTAACCTTGCAGCGTGGAAATTTATTCCTAAGGAAAATTTTTCTTGACAAGGCTGCTTTGCCGCTTTATAATGCAGTAAACCGTTGAAGCGAAAGTAAAGGCAGCTACGCGCGATACAGAGAGTCCGGGCAGATGAGAGCCGGGCATGAAGAGCGGGTTGTCAAATGGGCCGCTGAGGGCGTGGTCAAAGGCAATGGCTTCTCCGCAGAGCGCTAGAGCCGAGTATTCCGCGACGTGTGTGCATACGTTAGTTGCCGGGAGTATGATGGTACTCCGCTAAGCGCGCGAGAGATCGCGAATCAGGGTGGCACCGCGGATATGATGTTATATTCGCCCCTGACAAAGTTTGCAGCTTTGTCAGGGGTATTTTTGTATATTGTAACTGCATATGTAACTGTTCAGTAGGTGGTCTACAAGTCTCGTCTTTGCGAGCGAAGCGAAGCAATCCAGACACCAAACTAGCGGGAAAACACTGCAACACATGGATTGCACACTCTGGATTGCATCAAAGCTGCGTTCCTCGCAACGACGGGGCGGGGGTAGTGAGCAGTTACTGCATATTAAAGGAGGAAGCAAGTATGGAAAACGGAAGATTTGGAATCCATGGGGGGCAATATGTCCCTGAAACGCTGATGAGCGCAGTAGCGGAGCTGGCGCGGGCATATGAGCGATGGCGAAGCGACGTGGATTTTGTAAGCGAGCTTGACTCACTGCTCGCCGAGTATGCCGGGAGACCATCGCTTCTGTATTACGCAAAAAAAATGACCGCGGATCTCGGCGGCGCGAAAATATATCTCAAACGCGAAGACCTGAATCATACGGGTTCGCACAAAATAAACAATGTGTTGGGGCAGGCCCTGTTAGCGCAGAAAATGGGCAAGACCCGCCTGATAGCGGAGACCGGCGCCGGACAGCATGGCGTCGCCACGGCAACCGCCGCCACGTTGCTGGGCATGGAGTGCGAGATTTTCATGGGCAGGGAGGATATTAAGCGGCAAGCGCTGAATGTTTACAGGATGGAACTTCTGGGTGCGAAAGTCAACAGTGTCGTTTCCGGAACCGCGACGCTGAAAGACGCAGTAAACGCGACGATGCGCGAATGGGCTAGCCGAATGCATGACACACATTATTGCCTTGGGTCCGTCATGGGGCCGCACCCTTTCCCCTTGATGGTGCGCGATTTTCAATCCGTGATCAGCCGCGAGATAAAAGAGCAGTTACTGCAAAAAGAAGGCAGGTTGCCTGACTCTATTATCGCCTGTGTGGGCGGCGGGAGCAACGCCATCGGTTCCTTTTACGAGTTTATCGGCGATAAGAGCGTTGAACTCATCGGCTGCGAGGCAGCGGGAAGAGGCGTGGACACTAGCGATAATGCCGCAACTATCACAAATGGCTCGGTCGGTGTGTTTCATGGAATGAAGTCATATTTCTGCCAAGATAAGTTTGGGCAGATCGCGCCGGTCTATTCAATCTCAGCGGGGTTGGATTATCCCGGCGTTGGACCGGAGCACGCGAACCTTTTCGACCAAAAGCGGGCGCGCTATGTTGCAGTGACCGACGATGAGGCTGTCAATGCGTTTGAATACATGACTCGTACTGAGGGCATCATCCCTGCAATAGAAAGCGCGCATGCGGTGGCATATGCGATGCAATACGCCCCGTCCGCAGGTAAGGAGAAAATAATAGTCGTGACGCTTTCGGGGCGCGGTGACAAAGACGTCGCTTCGATCGCCGGTCACAGGGGGGTAAAAATCGATGAATAGAATAAGCAAAGCGTTTTCGTCCGGGAAAGTATTCATGCCGTATATAACCGGAGGGGATCCGGACGTGGAAACGACCGAAAAACTGCTGCATACACTTTATGAGGCGGGCGCGGGGTTAATAGAGATAGGAGTGCCTTTTTCCGATCCGATTGCCGAAGGGCCTGTTATAGAAGCTGCCTCGCTGCGTGCCCTTGAGGCAGGGTGTACGGTTGAAAAGCTCTTTAAGCTTGCGGCGTGCGCCCGCAAAGAGATTCCGATACCACTGCTTTTCATGACATATTATAACCCGGTGTTTGCCTATGGTGTATCGGAGTTCACTGAAAAATGCGCCGAGTGCGGAGTTGACGGCCTCATCGTTCCGGATCTTCCATACGATGAACGGGACGAGCTCTATGGTCCGAGTTTATCAAGCGGCATTGAGCTTATCTCGCTCATAGCGCCGACTTCTGAAGAGAGGATTTCGGAAATAGCCTGCAACTCCGCCGGTTTTCTGTATTGCGTTTCCTCCCTTGGCGTCACAGGTGAGCGCAATGAACTGGGTAACAGCGCACGCAGTTTGGTTCACAGGGTCAGGCAGGTTTCAGAGATACCTTGCGCGGTCGGTTTTGGGATATCCACTCCCGAACAAGCGCGCGAAGTAGCCGAATATGCGGACGGAGTTATTGTCGGAAGCGCTATCGTGCGAATTATCGCTGAATATGGGCGAGACTGCATACAGCCGGTCAGCCGGTTTGCACAATCAATATCAGCTGCGGTCTGCTGACCGCCGAGCTTGGAGTCAGGAGACGATGTCGCGAAAATCTTTTCATAAAAACCTGGTAACTGCTCAGGAGGTACCCGTGAGAGTGGCTTTTTGAAGCTTTTCTAGCCAATAACGGGTTATATGGGCAGTGGCTACCGCCTCCTGCCATAGAGAATCGCTTCAAAAAGCCACTCTCACGGGTACCTCCTGAGCAGTTACAAAACCTGTAATAATAATTTTTGGAGGATTAATCGTTATGTATAAAGATATTTTGGCAAAAATCACAGCTCATCAGGAGCTGGCTGAAAGTGAAATTTTTGAGCTGATCGCTTCGATAAAAGAAGGAACGGTTAGCGATGTGCAAATCGCCGGTTTCCAAGTTGCACTACTGATGAAAGGCGCATCGCTTGAGGAGATCGCTTACATAGCCAAGGCAATGCGGGATAATTGCGTTCCTTTGAACCCAAAAACAAAAGAGGAAACTATGGATACATGCGGCACCGGCGGTGGGCTGTCCACATTCAATATCTCGACAGCTTCTGCTCTTGTCGCCGCAGCCGCAGGCATCCCCGTGGCAAAACACGGCAGCCGGTCCATCGCAAGCCTCTCGGGAAGCGCGGACGTGCTGGAGGCGCTCGGTGTCAATATAAATCTGCAGCCAAGCGAAGCGGAGGCCATGATCGAGGAGATCGGCATAGCATTTCTGTATGCTCCGCTCTTTCATCCTGTGATGGGGAAAGTTCTGCCTCCGGAACAGGATTTGGGAATCAAGACAATTTTCTATTCTATCATCGGGCCGCTGATAAATCCGGCCTACGCGCCAAGACATCTGCTCGGCGTATACAAGCCGGAGCTGCTGGATACCGTCACATTTGTAGCGGAAAAACTAGGCTATACAAATGCTATGTTCGTTCACGGTATGGACGGCTTAGACGAAATCTCGCTGTTGGGAAAGACTCGCATCAATCACCTTAAAAACGGACAAGTCAACACATTTGAAATCGAGCCGGAGGATTTTGGCCTCACCCGCTGCGCACTTGAGGATATTAAAACCGGTTCGCCCGAAATTAACGCCGAAACGATCAGCGGCGTCCTCGGCGGAAGACTCATGGGTGCCAAGCGCGATGCCATTACCTTCAATGCCGCAGGCGCCTTGATCGTAGGAGGTAAGGCAGATGACTTCCGACATGGTATAACACTTGCTTCTGAACTTATCGACAGCGGCGCGGCAGCAAAGAAACTGGAAGAGCTTAAGGAAATGTCGCGCAGCTTTGGAAAAAACGCATGAGCGCTCATGATACAGGGCGATTTGCCGCAGCAATCGCATCGGAAAATGCGCGCGGCTTTACCGCTGTAATACCTGATATTAAATGCGTCTCCCCAAAAGAAGGGGATCTGCTGCGAGGACGCGACGCTGTTGCAGCCGCAAAGCAGCTTGTCCTTTTCGGCGCACCGGTCCTGTCGGTTGTCACGGAGCGGGAGCGGTTTGGCGGCAGCCCTGAACTGTTGCGTTCCGTCGTTGATGCAGCTGGAGTCCCCGTCTTGAGGAAAGACTTCATAATAAGCGAGGATATGCTCGAAGAAACCCTTGAGCTGGGCGCAGCTGCTGTTTTACTGATTTGCGCTATCATGGAAAATGCAACTCTGAGCCGGTTGTATGAAAAATCGCTCAGTATTGGGCTTGAGCCATTTGTCGAGGTTTGCTCTGCCCAAGAGATGGCGCAAGCGAAAGCGCTCGGCGCTCGGCTCATCGGCGTGAATAACAGGAACATTGTAGCCTTGGAGTTAGACGAGGGGGGGCCGTCTCGCACGGCGGGCCTTTCCTCCCTCGTCCCTGACGGCGCGATACTGGTCAGCGAGAGCGGCATCTTGACGACGCAGGATGCCAAGATGGCGGCAGACAGCGGCGCTAATGCGATTTTGGTCGGAACGGCGCTCTGGCAGGCGGATGATATGCAGGCTGCATATCGGTCGCTAAGGGTTTCATATTGAGTCTCCTCGAAAACTCAGTTCGTCATTGCGGCCTGAGCCTGCACTGAACTTGATTCAGTGAGCCGCAATCCCCCCGAATTGCGCAGGGGATGGCGGGTCAAGCCCGCCATGACGTGGAGGTGAGATTTTTGGAACGAAACTTCAATGCCTGTAGTTTCAATACTTTGGAGTTTTCGAGGAGATTCATATTGTTATAAGAGGTGATGCCGAAATGCGTCCAGTCGTAAAAATCTGCGGTCTCACGCGCATGGAAGACGTTCTGATGTGTGTACGGCATGGCGTGGATGTTTTGGGTTTTGTTGTCGATTATCCGCATCCTGTCCCGTGGAATATAGGCGCTGAGCCTGCAAAAAAGCTTGTATCGGCAGTTTACAAGCCGTTTGAGACGTGCATAGTCACCGGCGGTGGTGTACAAAAGGTACTCAAGACGGCACTCATGGTACGTCCGGATTACGTTCAGCTTCATACCCGCGAAACTGTTGAGGAGACGGCTTATATCGTTAAAAAGCTGCATGAGTATGGGATAAAGGTTATAAAGACCGTTTATCGCGATACGCCGGAAAAAACAGTTGCTGAGTTTTCCGATGCCGGCGTCTTCGCGCTGCTTCTTGATCCTCGTACGCCGGAGAACGCGGAAACGAGCGGTCAAGCAGACCTTTCAACTTTTTTCAGCTTCCGGGATATTGCCGATTGCCCTGTCATCCTCGCGGGCGGGCTGGATGCCGGGAATGTGGCAGCATATGTCCGAACGGCAAATCCCCGGATGGTCGACCTTATGACAGGGGTCGAGCATTCTCCGGGGATTAAGGATGAAAATAAGGTTGCCGCGTTAATGGCGGCATTGACGGAATGTTCTGATTTGTATATAATGCCATCAAGCACAAATCCAAAGTCAGGGTAACTATTTTGAACCTTGCGTTCGGACGGCTATTTCTGTTCCCGCAATCGCTCAGTGGCGCTTCCATGCGCCAATTCGCGAACGCTCCACCGTCCTTGGTTACGCTTTGCGTGAACAGAAACAACCATCCTCACCGGTTCTGAACCTTGCGCTCGGATGGCTGGTTCTCAGCAGTTATAATCTTGTTTTTTGTTTACCGGAGATTATTGAAGATGAACGATATATTATTAGCAGCCGATGCGGATGGTACCCTATTAACTGACGACAAGCGCATCCTTGGCAAAGACAAAGCTGCAATCCGCGAGTTGCGTGAAAAGGGCGGATTATTCACAATCGCAACAGGACGTGCCGTTACTTATGCAAGGCCAATTGCCGAGGAGTTGGAGCTTGATATTCCGGCGGTTATATTTAACGGTGCGGCTGTATATGATTTCGGGCAGGATAGCTTTCTATGGCAATGTACGCTGCCGAAAACCGCCCGGGAGCATATACTGCTTTTCAAAGAGCAATTTCCGTCAATAGGGATTGAGATTTTACGAGGACACGAGGTTTATGTGGTCAATACCAACGCCCGCGAAGAGGAGCATATATTGCTGGGCGGTGTAGATCCGATAAGGTGTTCGATAGACGAGGTTCCGCCCGATGGTTGGATAAAAACACTTTTATCGGATGAGCCCGAAGTAATTGATGAGGTTATAAAATTTGCCGGCAACCACCGTATGGACAATTTGCATTTGGTTCGGTCGGCGCCTGTATATTATGAAATATTGCCGCATGGCGTTAATAAAGGAAGCGCACTGAATAAACTGATTGAGCTTACGGGGATAAGCGGGCGCCGCATTGCAGCGGTCGGAGATTTTATGAACGACTTGGAAATGTTGAAAATGGCTGATATAAAAATCGCGGTCGCCAACGCGGAGGATGTCATAATAGCGCAAGCGGAGCTTATAGTCTGCGACAACAACAGCGGAGCGATTTATGAAATTGTGCAATGGCTTAAGAAGAATGTTAAATGTTAGTAGTGTCTAGTTAATTAGAAATTGTTTGTATCGGGATTTTTTCGCTTACGGTATATCAAGCGTAATAAATTCTTGTGACTTCACAGGGGAATGAATTGAGATGGTATTACGAAAAAGCGCGGGGATAGACTTAATGGCTTTGAGCAGCATGGGAGTGCGAATTACTCCGATAAACCGCCAGCCGGTACATGTCAGCAATCTTTATGAAATGCAGGCCACGAGCGCTGAGACAAATGTACTGAATGTATCAGCCGCTCTTGGGTTATCAACAAAAGTGCTCACAAAATTCGTGGCGGGCAGCCCCATTGCCCAATTCATAAAAGGGGAGCTACGAAAACGCAATATAGCATTCGAGGGCACGGAAATTGAACCTGACGGCCCGTGGGGAATACGCCATCAATTCAACATCGCAGACTCCGGATTTGGTGTGCGCGGCCCACGCGTACATAACGACCGTGCGGGAGAAGTCGGCAGAACAATTAAAGCAGAAGACTTTGACCTTGAGCGCATCTTCGCTATTGAAGGCTGCCGCATTTTACATCTGTCCGGCCTAATCGCCGCAATGAGCGAGAACACATCTAAAGCCTGTCTGGCTGTGGCAAACGCAGCCAAGCAAAACGGAGCCGTCATCTCTTTTGACCTAAACTATCGCGACTCCTTCTGGCAAGGGCGCGAGATGGAACTATCTGCAGCGTTCAATGAAATCGCCTCATCCGCAGACATTCTCATTGGAAACGAAGAAGATTTCCAGCTGGCATTGGGAATTGAAGGTCCTCCGGCTGGCGGCATTGGAGTTGCAGATAAAATAGAGGGGTTCAAAGGCATGATAGAACGGGCTGCGAAAGCATTTCCGGGCGTGAGCGTGTTTGCCAACACCCTGCGCGAAGTCGAGTCAGCCAATGATCATCAATGGGGTGCCATCCTGCGGGCTGACGGCGCTTGGTATGTAGAGCTGCCACGTCCAGTCTCCATTCTTGACCGCATAGGCGGCGGAGACGGATTTGTGTCCGGTTTGCTCTACGGTATCCTAAGGGAATGGGAACCTGAGAAATGGCTGCAATTCGGCTGGGCCACAGGCGCTTTGGCCACGGCCTCGCTTACCGACTACGCATCACCCGCAGATGAAGAGGAAGTTTGGTCAATCTATAAAGGCAATGCAAGGATAAGGCGCTGAGTGCACAGGACAGGAAATAGGGGGGTATTTTGAAAAAGTCTGATATCGGTTTAGTCGGTCTTGCCGTTATGGGCGAAAACCTTGTAATGAATATGGAGAGCCACGGGTTCACCGTAAGCGTGTATAACCGGACGATTCAAAGAGTTACCGAATTTATTAATGGCCGCGCAGCAGGAAAAAACATTTTTGGTGCTTTAAGTTTAGGCGAGTTGGTGAGCCAGCTTGAAAAGCCTCGTAAAGTGATGCTAATGGTTAAGGCAGGTAAGCCTGTCGATGATTTCATTGAAGAGTTGATTCCATTGCTTGATCCGGGCGACATTATTATCGACGGAGGCAACAGCCATTTTCAGGATACCTCCCGACGCACCCATTACGTTGAAAGCAAGGGCCTGCTTTTTATAGGTACGGGTGTCTCTGGAGGCGAAGAGGGTGCACTGAAAGGACCGTCGATCATGCCCGGAGGAAGCGAAGCCGCTTGGCTTCATGTAAAGCCGATTTTTCAATCCATCGCCGCTAAAGCACAGGAGGGCAGCCCATGTTGTCAGTGGGTGGGCGCAGGCGGTGCAGGTCATTTTGTGAAAATGGTACACAATGGTATAGAATATGGTGATATGCAGCTTATTTGCGAAGCTTACCAACTGATGCGTGACGGCCTTGGCATGAGTGCGGACGAGATGCATACCGTATTTGCAAAATGGAATTGCGGCGAACTTGATAGTTACCTTATCGGGATTACAAGTGATATACTGGCATTCAAAGACACGGACGGAACTCCGCTCATAGACAATATACTTGACGCTGCAGGGCAGAAAGGTACCGGCAAATGGACGGTTATCTCATCGCTTGATGAGGGCATTGCTCTTACCTTGATCGGAGAAGCGGTTTTCAGTCGCTGCTTATCGGCGATAAAGAATCAGCGCGTTGCCGCAAGCATGGTATTAACAGGCCCATCTGCGAAACTGAATGTAGACAAATCCTCATTCATAGAAGCCATCCGAAGCGCTCTATTCGCTTCCAAAATAGTCAGTTATGCGCAAGGATATGCGCTGATGCGCGCCGTTGCGGATACGCATGAGTGGAACCTGAATTATGGCGGCATCGCCCTGATATGGCGGGGTGGATGCATAATACGCAGCGCTTTTTTGGGTGATATTAAAAAAGCTTTTGACAGAAACCCAGATCTGACAAACCTTTTACTAGATGACTATTTCAGGGACAAAATAATCGCAGAACAGTCCGGATGGCGCACTGTATGCGCCGAAGCTATTAAGGCAGGTATTCCTATACCCGGTATGACTTCCGCTTTGTCTTATTTCGACGGATATCGCTGTGAAAAGTTGCCGGCAAATCTGCTGCAAGCCCAGCGCGACTATTTCGGTGCGCACACTTATGAGCGCATAGATTCCCCACGCGGTGAGTTCTTCCATACCAACTGGACAGGCAAAGGCGGCGATACCGCATCCACGGAGTACACAATTCACAGAAGACACAACTCCCGTTCCCCCGACTCCCTTGACTCCATCGGAGGTAAGTAATTTGAATGAGTTCGCCATAAGGGAAAGCACTCTTGCAGGTGTCGATGATGCGGAGATTGCTGCGGCAGTCGAACGTTCGGTTGCCGATTGCCGTGACAGACTGAAAAATGTACTGCTTATTGTACCTGATTTCACACGCTATCACTCGAACGCAGGACTCATATCAAATATTTACTATCATTTGCTAAAAGGCTCGTGCCAGGTGGATTTGCTCGTTGCTTTGGGGACTCATATTCCAATTACCAAGGACGAGTGCGCATCCATGTATGGAGACATCCCGTTTGAACGTTTTACTATGCACACATGGCGCAGCGGCGTAAAAAAGCTGGGAACGGTTCCCGGAGAATTTATCGCGGAAGTTTCCGACAACCTTGTAAATACGCCAATCGAAGCGGAAGTGAATCAGAAGTTGTGGGACGGGTATGATCTGATCCTCTCAATCGGGCAAGTAGTGCCGCATGAGGTTGCGGGCATGGCTAACCAATCGAAGAATATTTTTGTAGGATGCGGCGGCGCTGATATGATTAACGCATCGCACATGTTAGGGGCTTTCTATGGAATGGAACGCATCATGGGCAAGGACCATTCGCCCGTGCGCAAGGTGTTCGACTACGCCGAGCGACAGTATCTAGGCGAGCTGCCGTTATCGTATGTGCTTACCGTCACCACCGCCCCGAGCGGTGTCATACACACGCACGGCCTGTACTTCGGACGCGCACGCACTTGGTTTGAGCAGGCGGTGGCACATTCGCAGCAGACTAACCTCACATTTGTGGACGCACCGCTGGAAAAAGTTGTGGTCTGCCTTGACGGGGGAGAGTTCAAAACCACATGGTTGGGCAACAAAAGCATCTACCGGACACGCATGGCCATCGCGGACGGCGGGCAACTCATTGTGCTCGCTCCCGGAGTCACAAGATTTGGAGAGGATGAAGATATCGATCGTCTGATCCGCAAATACGGTTACGCTGGGAGAGAGAATATCATCCGCGCGTGCCGGGAAAATAGTGATCTGCGGGAAAACCTGTCGGCAGCCGCACATCTTATCCACGGTAGCAGCGATGGCAGATTTAGCGTTACATATTGCACACAGCACCTTACGAAGCAAGATGTGGAAAGGGTGCATTTCAATCACATGCCATATACTGAAGCCACATCCAAATATGACCCCGCACAATTGCGTGACGGCTTCAACATTCTTCCGGACGGCGAAGAAATCTATTACATTTCCAATCCGGCTCTGGGGCTGTGGGCCGTAAAAAGCAAGTTTGCACATAGTCCAAACGACAAGTACAAATGGTAATGATGCATAATGGTCAATATGAAACGAAAAACAATGGTAATCTTTGCTGTGGCAGTGTTTTTGCTCGGCTGTTTTGCGGCAGTGCTTTTTCTGATGCCGCGCCTGCCATCCGAACAACCGTCCCCAACGGTGTCTGGCATGACATCTGACCCTGCACCGGGCTCAACGTCCGGCGAGTCCTCTGACCCAATGCACAATTTCACCACGCCGCCCGCCCAAGGTACTATCGCCCGCCCGATTGTAAAGGACGGAACGGTACTAACGGCAGGCGGCACACTAATGCGCGGCATGATCACGGGCGCGTATGAGATGCTCATGACGGGCGGCATGGAGATTACTTTTGAGGATGTGGCGCTCATCAGGGAAAATGGAATGAACTGCGTCAGGTTTACCGTACCCATTATCTGGCCATATGATGAAAACGATGAGGAAAATCAAAAATATATGGAAGCAACGGATCTGTTCGTTGACTGGGCGGAAGAACTGGGATTGTACGTGTGGCTCGGGCCTAGTTTAATAATCGAAGACGACGGCAGGGTTTTTTATGATCATATCACCGACTATTGGCAAATTATTGCTCCGCGCTATAAAGACCGGCAGCATGTTTTCTACGATATAATGAACGAAATGGGCGAACCCGAAGAAGGTCACCCGCAAAGAGGGAACTCACCGCTGTACATGGCCCGCGCATATGATTTGATACGCGAGCTTGCACCGGATACGCTCTGCGTCCTGTGGTCTTTCTCGCATACCTTTGATCTGGATGAGACGCTTTGGTCCATAACGGAAACTGAAAGGCTTGTCCATAACGGAATAACATGGACTAATGAAGTGGTCGGCTTCCATACGTATGAAGCAGCAAACGGTTACAGGGAAGAGGATGCTTGGCTGAATTATGAGTTGATGCGCTTTATAATAACCTGGTTTAGGCAACACGGATACCCCATCATGAACACCGAAGTACCCTCTTTGGCGGTCGGTTATGAGGGAGGCTTTGAGTTGACAAGCTATCCCAACCCGGAGCTGCTCAGGATACTGGAAGACGAGGGCGTGTCATGGACTACGATGCTCCATGTTGGGCATTTCAATGATCCATCTGTCTGGCGCGGGCTTATTGATCGCCACGGCATAAGCTGGCAGCCTGATTATGGCGATTGGCCGGCTGTAGGCTTGGTCAATCCGTACAGGCAGCAGTCGGCAGTGGCAACTTCATACGAGACGAACTCAGCCCTCCGCAGCATGGGCGAGGCTGAGAGTTTAGAAGAAATGGGCAACCCCTATGTAAACTTCATTCCCAGTCTTTTAGTCAACAACACTCACTATGTGACATACAGATCGCTCAACTTCGGCTCGTTGGAGCCTATTTCGCTCACAGTCCGTGTACGCGGATTTGAGGACGGCGCTGCAATCATCGTCAGAGAAGGCGACCGAGACGGAGCGATTCTCTGTGAGATACCTATACAGCGCGTCGACGGTGAAAACATTCGTTACACAGGATACCTCTTGCGCCCCATCAGCGGAGTAAAGGACATAACATTCACGTTCCGGGGAGCTTATGAGGATGTGGACTATTTTGCCTTATGCTATTTCATAGACTGGCAGTTCAACCTGCCTCCGGTCGACTCCAACTACCTCCACACAGATATCTGGAATAAAACCATGCCCGCAGCGAGGTTTCACTTCAGGAACAATGGCAATATTTGGCGCGCTCCCTCCGATGATGCCGGAGCTGTTGCGGATTTGAGCCGCGCACTGATGGTTGGCGGTATAACGGACGGCAGCCAGCTTCTGTATGGCATGACCGTTTTCGCGACAGGCGGCGATGCTGTGTTTTCGATTCGCGCCAAGACGCTTTACGGGGGACGTATCGAGATTTTCGCCGGATGGGGTTTTAGGATTTGGCCGGATCCTTGGTGGACGTTTCAATTGGGCTTTTGCGAAATAAATGGCAATTTTGGGGAATGGTCGGAGTTTACGCTGCATATACCGGCGGAGGTGCTCAATCAGGTGAACTATGGGGGTGGATTTACCCCGCACGCGGTTGACCTAATGTTTCGCTTCACAGCCGATGATGCCCCTGCCGACGCGGAGTTGTTCGAGCTCAGCGAGTTTACATTTATAAGGTTCTGAGTATTTATAATTATTCTTGTAACTACTCAGAACCGGTGAGGATGGCTGTATCTGTTCACGCAAAACGCAATCAAGGATGGTGGAGTGCTCGCGAATTGGCGCATGGATGCGCCAGTGAGCGATTGCGGGAACAGGAATAGCCGTCCGAGCGCAAGGCTTTGAGTAGTTACTTATTCTTCAATAATAATAAGACCTGCCATAAGCTTTGCTTTTAGAATTCGTCTCAGTGACTCTAGGACATGTTCATGCTGTATTGTACCGTCTTCTATTGCTTGCAAAACTCCGTCCAATGCATCGTCAAAGTCCTCCGGGAGTAATATCATGCAGACTCCTGCCTGCACAGCCATTACCGCAGCTTCGGCAGCGGTATAGTTTTCGGCAATGTCGTCCATATCCATATCGTCAGAAATAATCAAGCCGTCAAGCTCGTGTGAAAAATCGCCATCCTCAACAATGAACATAAGAGGCGGCAGCAGTTCAAGCCTATCATTCTCATAAATGATGATTAAAACCGGAAGCAGTCGGGAAAGCTCGCTATCCCCGATAATGAACATAAACGGCAGCAGCCGGGAAAACTCGCCATCCCCGGTAGTGAACATAAATGGCAGCAGCATGTCAAACTCGCCATTTTCAGAATTAAGCATGACCGGTGGCAGCCTTTCAAGTTCGCCATCCCCGACAGTGAAAACAAACGGTAATATTGGGGAAAGCTCGCCCAAAGCTTCCATAAGTACATCCATGATTTCGATGCCGTCTATATTCTCAGAACGCAGTATGTATCCTCCTGCCCCGTAAATGCGAGCGAACTCCGCTATCTCATCCGACGGTTCGGTTGTTTCCATTTCATCGGGCAACTCTAATACTTCCGCTTCATCGGGCAGCTCGGATATTTCCGCTTCGTAAATGAGGACAAACAACTGTGAGATTTGCTCAAACAGGCTCATTTCAGCTATGAGCGCATCAATGAGTGCCTCAATAAGCAGTTCATCTTCATCCTCGGTAAGCTGCTCGTCAGTAGGTAAATCAGGCAGCGGCGGGGGATCCTCCACAAGCGGCATTCCGTCGCTGAAAATTATCAGCGAATCATCTTCAAATATGGCATGCGGCTCAACGCTGTGGATCGAATAGACGTAAAACGCGCCGTTTATTCCATGCCTTGATGCGATTTGACCGCTTGCTGGGTCGCTGAAGTGCCACCACTCGGATGATACGGGCCTGAGCCCCACTTCGTCGACGCAGTAGCTGCGCAAACGCGCCGCTCCCGATGATGCTGTTATCCTGTACGCCGCAGACTGCGGACTCAATTCATGCATCGGCGATGGCGTTTCATACTCCTCATACTCCATGATATGCGTGTATGCATAGCCGCCGGTCGCTCTGATTTCCCGGGATATTACTCTTCCAAGGCTCACGTCAATAGCAACGCCCCGCTGATGGTCGGACAGGGAGGTGGCGATAAATGCGCCCATGCTCCATGGCGGCGTGTTAATTGCCCTGTTAACTTCTTCGTCCGTATAAATCAAGTACCTGAGATTGCTAACGACTTTCTGCTGTGTTTCCCTCGGGCGGAAGGCCTCATACATGATGATAGTGTCCCCGTTTTCAAGCGCCAGGCTTTGGATCAGCGCGATTTTCCCGCACATTGCATACAGCGCCGGCGCGACGAATTCGTATCTGCCCAGCCGATGGTTGAACGCCCAAGCATCGTATAGCACTTGCCCGGTTATGTTAGGGATTTCGACCCCGCTCGATCGTTTCAGCGAAGCTTCCGCGTTTGAAATACGGTATACGATAGATGGGATGATGTCCGGAAGGTTAATAAAGCAGCCGCCGTGTTCGACCCATCCAACAACGTCGCCGCTAAGCTGCACATTCCACCATTCGCCCTGCTCTTCAAGAATGACAAACCCCTGCCCCGGAGCGAGGTTCAAAGTGACTTCCGCATCTGTCCGCGGTTCCGTGCGCAACGGGAGGTTCCGCGCAGCCCATCCTGTGGCACCATTGACCGGAAGTTCAAGCTGCCCATCATGCTCTTGATAGGTGATAAGCGACACTTCCGGCTGCGTAACAATGTCGCTACCTTCCTGCAAGTTCTGCAACAAGCCCTGCTGTGAGCCTGGGGGTGGGGAGGTGTCCGCGTGCGCTTGCTGCATTTCCTCTTGCTGCGGGTCATGCGAGTCTTGCAACACAGGCTCAGAGCCGGGAGTATTTGCGAGTACAAGCATCAACGTGAGTGCGGCGAGCGCAATCGCAATAATAAAAATAGCATATAATGGAGGTTTCTTCACATTGTCACCTTCAAACGACCTTTTAATGCGGACATTGTATCATAAATTATGTTTGTATTCAAGTTTAACGACTCTGTTGTTGCGCAAATTAGGGTTTCACGGGAGTAACAATCATTTGACTACTGTTCATACCCGCCAGAAACAGGCGTATTATGCGCCTTTTGTTCGGTCAGTTCCGGGATAAAACCGGAATTCCCTCACGGCAGTCGCTGGGCACGCCTGTTTCTGGCTACCCCTTGAACTT
>Ga0099364_10007816_pt1 | contig 15194 bp, 17 predicted proteins | sample TergutTh196P3_FD_73070 | JGI IMG/M metagenome (GOLD analysis project Ga0099364, IMG submission 73070) | Microcerotermes parvus P3 segment gut microbial communities from Pointe-Noire, Republic of the Congo - Th196 P3 | ecosystem: Host-associated > Arthropoda: Insects > Digestive system > Gut ... | reverse complement strand
GAACAGACGGCGTTGTATAAAGAAATGAAACAATTACAGAAAGAACTGTTTGACGAATTTATCCGAACCCGCAACGGCGACGTTGCCGTGAAACCTTAACAGAACAGCATAACCCGTTTTGCCTTCCCTTTATGGGTGTTAGAGTTGTGATTTGACACTTACCATTTTACCTCATTCAGGGGGGGCTTTTACAGAAACCTTTAACCCACTAACGCCGCAAGGCAAAGGAGAAGATTTATGGAATTTATCAAACTGAAAGAGAATGCCGAGGACTTTGAACGCACCTTCTACGTCCGCATAGATGCCATTAGTCATATTTTAGACGATGGCGAAGACACCACCGTCTATTTTACCGATGGCTCGGTATGCGTTGAGGAATCCCCGGAGGAGTTACTTCGACGGATCACCGATTTGTCGAAGGTTGCTTCGTAGGTCTAGCGAAGGGTTCCTTTTTGAACTTTTCGTCAGCGTCGAGGTCGGACATCGTTTTTACGGCAACGAGGTAGTTTCCGTAAATAGTTTTGATGTGCTTCGGATTGACTCGTGTCGTTCCTTGCTGTGAAGCAATGATGACAGCGAGTTCGTGAATGACTGGATTTTTAGCCATTTTTTACCTTTCCCATCAGAGCAATCAACGCTCTCGGCATTCCCATGCTAGACGACTTCGGAAATCCGCTCTACCTAAAAGCCCGAGAACCACGAACAGGAAGCGGACGATTTGTACTGCGATGGAACGGTAAAACCAGCGAACCCGTCGAATGGATTTATGCCGACGGAACACTTTTCCCAAACACAACGTTACACAACGTCGCTGACCGGGACTTCTTTGATGCACGGGACTTCTTTTTGATTGGTGCTAACATGGTAAGAGTAACACCGAACTGGGGACTGCCCGATTATAGCGGACTGACTATCAATCCAGAGGAAGCACAACTCAATTACGATTACGCTGTATGCTATAATCTTGACTGGTCAGAGCTGCTAATTGAAGGAGACAAAGTAGAATATCAACAGCGCACCACTAATATCAACATTCCAAAAGCACCGTACCAGTTAGCGGCAGAAGAGGAAGCCATTAACACGGAAATGAACAGCATCCGGCTTGCTAGAATAGATGTGATACAAGCAGAGTTAGAGGAGAGTGAATGGGCAGCGGCAATAGCCGCAATGGAAGCAGAGTTAGAAATGGAAAGACTGGCTAGAATAATGGAGATTGTACCATTTATAACAGTTGCCTTTACCTACTACGAAGTCACCCCAATCGAAAAGTTTATCACGCCGGTAGAAGGGCAAGCAGACGTTGAGGTGTACACAGTCGAACCGCAATGGGTAAACGCACAACGTACCGGAAATCCTGTAACATGGCAGTGGTACGAAGTATACGAAGTAGATGTCCCGCGTCCCGAACTGCCGGAAGACATAATCTTCGGAGCCGTCTATCTAAAACTGAAAGACGACAGATGCACCCCTAAACTCAAAAAAGCCGTCGGCATATGTAACGATTGTACCGCTCTCCGTGTAAGAGGCTGTTTTATAAGAAAAGACATAAAGGGACGCAAGTATCCTATGCTCTTTGAATTGGCAAACCTGCGGGCAGGCGGAGCTGTACGGACAAGAAATGTGTTATGTTATAATAAAATCGAAAACGACGAATGTGCGCCGGTAGGACATCAACCGGAGATGGAACTCGTCCGGCTGAATGAATGGCGTTTATCACTCTCGCCGAATGTATGCGCCATATCATGCAGTGCGCTAGTCGAACCTATAATAACCGATAATGGAGGAACCTGAATATACACGGGAGGAACCTGAACACCTGCCGCCGATTTTCGAGATACCGGAACGATTGAAAAAGTATCTGCCGTACAAGATGGGTTTTCAACTCAACGGCTATGAAACGGTACTCGCCGCATCACCGTCAGGAGACGGTGCGCATTGTAAAAACTGCTGTCCCGATAATAGAGGAGAATACTATATCACAGAAAACTGCGACCTCTGGGTAGTTACACAAGTCGGCGATATAATGGTACTGCCCTTCGGGGAAGACAAGTTTCAATATAAGCACACTGCAAAAAACTATATCCCTTGGCGACCCTATAATCAATCATATTACGAGTCTTGTTTCGGAATGCCCAAAGACTCCTTTCTAAAACCATTCTGGAAAGACTACATCGGCTTTCAAACAGACGAATTTGAATGTGTTATATTTTGGCGGCGGCAGTTAATATATCACGGTGAATTTGACGGCAGAGGAATAGCAAAAACCTACAATTACCATGAACGATTCTGTCAGACCGACTGGAATACCCGTGAGTATCAACCGCTCGAACTTGATGAGAACGGTAAGATAATCTGGGAAAATGACGGAAGCGGTAACTGGCATCCGAAAAGGCGGGAACGTCCCGATACCTATTATTACACCCAGAAACACTGTAAACGATGTGAAAACGAAGTAGATTTATGCCGGTGCGGATATACCGGCGGTAGCAATCCAAGTGTTAACTATTCTAAATGGAAAACGTGGGACTGCCGACTGGTGACTCTGTTTAACGAACACGATTTTAATCAACCTTGTACTGAATGCCGGGACGACGACCTGCCGTTTGATATGGACGGCAAGCCCTCCCCGGAACCGCCCCAAGAAGCAATAGACCAGTGCATAGAAAGAAATGAAAAACATACTGACCCCAATTCTCACTGGGAAGTAAATACACTATGTCAAGAGAGGCAGTGCGCAGTACCCCAAGCGGAGTTCTGCGGCTTCCAAATCTCTGGTTGCGAAGACGGAAATACCGCTAGGTTTATCGTCCGAAATAACAGTTGGAATGTTAACAAGATATACCGATTTATGGGATATGCTAACACCAAAGAAGAGATACCCGGCTACTGGGAAGTACAAGACGATAATTATTTACCGCCGACCGATAGAGATATAGTACAAGAACTCGCCGATGTAGAAGTCTATAATGCGCCGGAGAACGGACTCCACGATCTAGACGTGTACGGCGTACTGCCGGACTATGAAAATGAGGAGTTTCCCTCACGTAAAGCCGAATGGTACTATCTACTGCATGAACGCTGGGAGAAGGGAGAAGGAACTGTCTATGATTTAATGGAAGGAGATAAAGCCGCTCTCTATGGTATTCTCTTTCAAGATGAAGTTACAGGTACACATGAAACTGTTTGTACGGAGAATGATCTGCCGATAGTACCCGGAGCGCACTTGATATGTTGCGGCGACTGGTGGGCGGCGAACTTCGGACAGAGCGGGGCGTACAGAATCGTCGGTTACAGAGGCGAATTGCTACTAAAAGCGCCCGGCGTTCCCTATAAGGGACGCATGCCGCTAGAACCTAACAACCTCGACAGTCCGCTAGGCGAACTGGAGTTAATGGAAGAGCAAATGGCATGTTGCGACGGCTGGTTATTTGCTAGATACTCTACCGCAGAGGATACACAACTGAATATACTATATGCCGTCGATAGAGACGAACATGGTCACATCACTTCAGCAAGTGAAAAGTGGCGGGAAGAAACAACATATGCCGGGGCATGGAAAGCATGCTGCACATCAACACGAAGACCGGATGTCGAGTCTAATCAACATCAGTATATCGCCCTACAAAATCTTTGGACGACCCGATGGCGGAAGTTATTTTATCGAGGGCACTTTCTGAAAGAGTACGATTGGCGACCTATGTCTTGTAGAGATACAATAGGACGTGTAGAAACAGGGTGCCAGAACTGGACAGGTAATCGTCTTCACGTAGAGCAATGCGTCTTACCAGATGTTTGCCGTACCGACTTGCCCTCTGCAACTGATTTAACTAATGCCCGGTATGACATTTGGGACACAGGCGAACTATCAATGGGCTGCGTCGCAATATGCCGCATTGATTACGATTACGAAGACTATGATTACGGCTATGGCGAAGTTAACCATGACTTACCTCTTTACGTGTTGTTAAGAGGAACAAGAATCTGGCAAAGCGGAGTATGGACAAGTCACGGGCCTTCAGAGGGCTACGAGAGATGCGGCGGCATAATCGATACAGGCGGGTACAACTACTTGCACGTCACCAACTGTGTCTATCGTTCAGTCCGATATCAATGGGAACGGTACGGCATTATCCTAGAAACGGGACAAGTCTATATCAGTGAAGCAGGAACGGGAAGGGTGATACTTGTCGATGTAGATGACCCCGATTCCGCTGAATATGACGATGATGGTAACTACCTCGGTTCTTCAGGGAGATTAACATATGATATGTCATATCAGCATTCGTATTTTCCTGACCAGTTAATAGACGAAGAAGAGGCGCAGAAGCGTCTCAATCCCGTTGAGTATGGGTTCCGAACATGCCGGGTGCCGGGCAGTCCGTATAACGGCAATCAGTTTGTCGAAAATTGGGAAGATAGTTGTTACTGTGTGCCGGATATTTTAGTTTACCGGCAAGGTGAACAGAGATGGCGGTGGAACTCTCCCAATGATGTATGGTTTCTGTTAGAGGCTCCCGATTTAATAGGCGATGATTGGGAGTACGTCTGTAAGAATCTCGGCGGAGGCGGATTAGGCTGGGGATACATTTATCAGCGTAGGAATGATGTAGCATTTAAGTTCGCCGCCTACTTGCCGCCCCGTATTTGCAGACCGTATAGTTGTGCGCCGAGAGATATACCTATTTCGGAGCGGTATTTCGAAGTCGACGTACTCAACATGAGTTCGCTGCAAAATCTTTCGGACTACGGCGGACACGGATCTTGGAACCCCGGAAACGGCAAAACAGGTTTATGCGGAGCGATACCAGACGTTAAGCCGGTTAACCTCTGGGTTGAACCGAGACAATATATCCCCTATCAAACACCGATAAACTCTACCCCTTGTCGCTTATCGTGGGGACAAGGGAGAAGCATACATCATCGGATTCTGTTGAATGGTTCTGATGCATTAGAACGTCAACAAGGAGAAGATACGCCTACGGGCAACTGCGCCGACAACTATGTAGGTCGACCATATTGTTCCCCTGAAATCTATTACCTAACAACCGCCCGGTCGATTGTTTACGAAAGCATAAAATGCGAAACAACAATCGTAGACGAATTCCATCAGGATATTTCGTATAATAACAATACAGCAGGATCACAAATAGCCGGACTCGCCGCACCCTGTGGAAATAACACATATCGTTATAATTCCTTGAACTGTGTTGTTACAGACGTGTTTTGCGATGACGATGCGACGGTTACAACATACGATTGTTACGGCTGGCTAACAGATATAGACGGCGTTGATTTGATGGACCCCGATTCTATCCCTGTGGAGTGGTCTGTTATTGATACATTTACGTCGGTAAGAATACACAGCGACTACTATGACGGAACTTATCCTATATCAAGTACCTATCCGTACTGCGGCACCGCTCCTCTTTTCCGTTGCACCAGCAACCGAATAGACGTTACCGGAACGCCTATAACAACATCATCAGGCTGGTCGCAGACAATAACAGGCATCAAAATAATAATCATTGACCTCCGAACATTGCAACTAGTTATCGCTGAAATACCATACGAGGCTGATACTACCTATTATGCCAACTGTTGCAACGGATACTGGATGCTTAATAAAAGCAAAGACGGTATAACTAACGTGTCGCTTTACTACATTGCGTCAGAAGTGACGGCATGGGAAAACAGAAACAGTCCCTACAATCCGGTGAGTCATGGTTTCTCCTGTTGCGAATCTGCCGGAAAACTAACACGATACCAAGACGGAGAATCGGAAGTTATCGCCGTGTTCGCCTGCGGACAAGAAATAACCGATACCATCGAAAACTTGCAAGACAATCTACAATGGGTCTGTTGTGAAGATTATTTTATTCTATCAACCGGCGAATGGAAACTAGAATGGGAAATATACCCCGATGACGAAGAGGAACCCTACGCATTGTTAGTAGACGGAACCCGATGTGTTGCCGATGCTGACGAAAATGACGAAATTATCAAAGACGAAAATGGACATATATTACGCTGGGTAACAGACGACGAGTATCAATATAAATTAGTAAATCCCAAGATACCCCGTGAAAGAGAAGATAAAGACTTGATAGGTTATGTCGAGAGGTATCTGCCCTTCAAGCAAAAGATCACTAACACCCGCTGGGCGGCGCTATATCATTGCGATAATCAGTTAGTAGTAGACCGTAGATTAGAAACTATCAAATGCCTACGGTGCGGCGATGATACGTTTGCAATGGCACCGATTATGGACGACATCGACTTGCAACGCTGGGGATTTAATGAGCATTATAATTATAGTACCGGCGGCGGACTAGAATTATCATGTTCATTTTGGGGAGAACTGTGGTTCGGTAAATGGATACACAATCAGCAGAATTATAATCACCGGCATCCGCCGAATCTAACAAAAGAGGACGCTGACCGGCTTCGAGACTGGCTAGACAGATACCCGATGATGGGAATCTATATCGCACAAAATGGTGAACTTGTATCTATCAATCCGGGCGCAGAAGCGAAGGGCGGACGGGATATACAAGAAAAAATGCCGCCGGACTTAACGCCGGACGGCGATGAGTTTACGGCACCGGAATATACACCGAGCGGAGACTACTGGTATATCAACGACCGCAACGCGGCGGTGCGATATGATAAACAGATAGAACAGACCGACCAAGCGTGGAATCATAATTGCTATGGTATTCCTATTAGATTGTCAGCACAATCGTTAGACGACTTACACGCCGCCCCGGAGTCGCAGTGTCAGGGAAAGCGTCCGAAACTCGGCGTCGAAGGAGTAGAACGTGGCCGGGTTGTTATCAGCGGTAATGGTATATTGTCTGTTTTCGATTCGGAGCAGGGACGTATGGATTTTAGTTTAGCAAATGGGTGTAAATTACGATGAGAGTATGTGAGCATGCAAAACCGACTGGCAAGCCTTGTAACGGCGGATACTCGAAGTTAGTTACTTGCGAGAAGGATAGTATAATACGTTGTTTACGTGATTGTATGCCGGGCTGTCCGCAATACAAAGAAAAGGCGGGAGTGGAGACGGCGGTGAGGCGTCAGAAGGCGGTTGGAGGAATATCGGTTTCGTCGAAGCCTTCGGTGAAGTCGTCGGGCGGTTGTGGTAGTCCGGTGCCGTGCGGCAAGAATGCGCCTCCGCAAGAGGTTCAAAATAGGAGTTGGTAGAATGAATGCAGTTTTGATTTTATTAGGTTTGACGGGCATTACGATGATTGCTGTTCGTGGTGCGATTTTTCATCGTTTGCGTGATTGGCTTTTGTCGGTGCGTCCGAATGACGTGGGTTATGTGGTCAACTGTCCGCAGTGTATGGGCTTTTGGGTGGGCTTGTTTGGCGGAGTGATTTATGCCGATTGGTGGATGTTGCCGTTGTATGCTGGAGCGGTGAGTCTTCTGGCGGCGCTGGCGGATCGTATAAAAAGTTGATATTGACCGCATAAAAAAAAATTGTTACTGTTCCCGCTATGCAAATAGGAATTGCCAAAATGAGCGTGAACATGGTAAAATGTTGGAATGCTTTATTACCATCATTTGTTAAAATTAGATTGACAAGGAAACAATCCAAAATAGTACCGTCATATCTGTCAACATCATCGGTTGCGCAAAGGAAATACACTCCGTTCGGAATGGAAACTTCCCACAAAAAATATCAACCGATGTCATCGGTTGTGCAGAGTTTGTACACTCCGTATGGTGTGGAATCTTGCTCTGTGCAATATCAACCGATGGTGTGTGCACAAGAACGATACTCTTCGCCACCGGCACAACAGAAGCCGAAGTATAGTGCGTTTGGTGTGTCGTCGTCTTCGTCAACGTACAAGGGTTCGACTGTGTACAAGGGCGGTGGTTGCGCTGCGCCGTGCGGCGGAACAGGGAAGAATCTCGTCAAATGAAACGCTCCAGAAAACGCTGAATCGTCTCGTTTTTCAATGGATTACAGTGGTGAATCGCCCAATAAACTTCAAAAAGCAACGTATATGACTTGCAGACAATGACTCCGTCAATGGACAATTTGTAAACACATAAACCGGGACTCCACGCAAATTTAATCTTACCGCCGTCCGCCTGATAGAACAAAAAGTATTCAGCATCTTGACGCTCCCAGCGTAAAGTGCCGTTGTAGGTACACTCTACTATCTTGCGAACCATCTGCTTTTCAGGACTGCTCTTCCATAGATTCCACATGGTACTACTTTAATCTGTTTGCCATCATTTGTTTTTCACGGACTTTTGAAAGAGTTCATCGGCAGTCTTTCGGACTTTCCAAAGCATCAAATCCTTCAAGACAGTGTAGAAAGCGTCGAAAGAAAGATGACCCGCTACCCGCGTCGCCGATTGCCATAAAATAGGATCGCTGCTATAACCGAGAAAATCATGACCGTCCCAAGTGATCACATAAAAATCGTGACCGGATTTGCTCGAAACAACTTCGATGAAATCTCTTTCAACGAGAAAATCGACATGATCCAACAATAAATCGTCTTTCATGTCAGGGAAATTCGTGAACTGACTCGACAGCAGGGAAGTCGGCACACCAGTCTTTGTCAACTCCAAAAGAAAACAACGGATGAAATCATTGTTACGGCACATGGAAACGGAAGATTCAAGTTAACACTGCTTGTCATTCTACATCATTCTCTCCCGACCGCAACACCCGTCAGCCCAATGCCTGACGCTTTCTGACGACTCTAATGATAAAAACGCTTGCAAAATATAGGAAAATTAGAATATCTTGAAATTTTCCAATTTTTCTACCAAGCCCCCCCCTTCACGCCGATTGAAAAAGCGGTAAAATCTCCGGTATCCTTCTCGGAGGATACCGGGGTCGAAGCCGGTTAACAATTAAAACACAATCAATCATGAAAAATCTCCCCCAAAAAGAGGAGGTTCTTGTGCGTCCGCTTGGACTCCCGGAACTCCTAGACCGCTTCGTTGCGTGTCGAAACAATGACCCATTCAAAAACTCTCTCGATCCACGGGACGAAAACCACATCAAAAAATTCGCCCTTTTGATGGGAGAATGTCATCCCAAAGCCAAAGACGACGTGTCAGTGATCGACGGCGAGGCATTTAGGGCATTTCAAGTTTTTCTCGTTCACAAGGTGGAACATAAATCGGGCGGACAACTCTCCCGAAGTTACATCAACGCTCTCACCAGATACGGCAAGCATCTTTTCTCTTGGGGAGCCGACCAACGACCTCGGCTCATCTCCGAAATGCAGGATTTTCAAATCTCGAAAGTCAAGCCGCTCCCGCCAAGCCCGAAAATCAGGGAATCCGCACCGCGAAAGAACGTGGCATTTGAACCCGTGAAAGCCGCATTGGAAGTGCTTGACACGGAATATCCCGCCTGCGGCGACGCAATGCGGATACAATTCCTCAACGGAATGCGACCAGCGGAGGCACTCGGCATTAAATCCTGCTACATCGACTACGATTACGACGGCGAAAACTGGCATTTTCAGCCGGATAAACACAAAACCGCAGGTAGAGGCAAGCGTCGGGACTTCGTTTTCGGCAAATTATCCCGCCAAATCCTTGAAAAGTACAAGCCGGACGATCCCAATCGGTGCTTTTTCCTGAACACCAAAGGCAATCCGATTTGGGAGAGGCTTTTACAGAAACATTTAACCTACTAACGCCGCAAGGCAAAGGAGAAGATTCATGAACGAGCGCAGACTACTACCGCCGGATCGACGAACATTGAAAATAGAAGTTCGATCCGACGACACTCTCATACTACTCGCCGGTTTTCACGAATGCGGCGGTTGTATTGATTGGACATCAATTTCGTTTTCGGACTTTTCGCAAACGCTGACCCGTTTGGACGATCTCGAACGTTTTGTTAACGGAAAGGAGCCTAACGATGTTTAACTCGCCGATGAAAGCCGTTACCGTTGAGAACGGAGAGTATGAGTATCCGTGCTATGCGTCCGAGAAGTATGACGGCTGGCGTTGTCTGATAGCGGACGGCGTGATGTACACTAGCGGCGGAACGCCGTTCAAGCCTAACGTGCAAGCACGATTCAAACCGATTATCGATGCCGGTAAGGAGATTTGCCATGATCGTTTCACGGAACAAAATGTTAACTTGGGGGGAGGGTAATTTAGGCAAGTTATCCGTAGCGAGCGGGGGGTGTCAATCCCCGACTTACGCGAACAAACCGGGGGGCTAACGCTGCCCCGCTCGCTTCGCAGCGCATTCACCCTCGTCGAACTCCTCGTCGTCATCGCCATCATCGGCATGCTCATCGCCCTTCTGTTGCCTGCCGTACAAGCAGCACGCGAAGCCGCAAGAAGAATGCAGTGCAGCAATAATCTCAAACAGTTGGGACTCGCCATACATACACATCACGGTACGTACAATCTCCTTCCTAGCGGTAAAGGTCAGCACGTTTGGGGCGCCTATTCGAGCCGATGCACTGCGGCAGACCAGTCCGCTAATCAGCAAAATATCCGCCAACGTGCAGCGTGGCCGACAGCCATTCTTCCCCAAATCGAACAGACCGCCGTTCATGGCAATATCAGCGCTAATAGAACTGTCATGGACGAGTGCATACGTCAACATTCAGCCTCGAGATCCGTCTACCCAGGTGGCAAACTACACGAATTCCTACGTCGTGGTGATTGCCGCACTCCTTTGTCCTTCGGACGGCACACGAGTCGGCACCAGGAGCGAGACCGGTGCAACCAATTATCGCGGGTCATTCGGCGATGTTACCAGCACGACCAACAATACAGGGACAGCGAATTCACGGCAACTTTTTTCTCGTGCTGATCACAGTCCAAGAACACTGGGCAGTATCACCGACGGACTCAGTAACACCATTATGTTTTCCGAAGGAATTATTGCGTCAGGACTCGGCACCGCTACAAGTGCAACATTTCACCACACAAGTGCGGCGGCTAAGCGCAGCTCTGTTAACGTTTGCTCAAATCAAAAATCGTACCATACGCCGATACCGAATTTGTTTTCCCGCTTGTGATACATGAACGAATACTGGTCGCTCACGCCGTTGAGGTATTGAACGCCGATGCGGAATAACTGGTTGTGCGAACCACGCCACTGCCAACCAGTCTGAACAGTAAAATTGCCGCCAAAATCATGTTCCTGCATCAACCGTACATTGAACGCAGCAAAAGGCGTTCCCCAACCGCCACGCGCAGGATAGACCGGACTGTATTCCACTCCAAACTGAAAATGCCAAGGCTTCGTTAACTCCCCTAGCATAAAAGCGTAATCCGCCTCCGCATAGAGACGCGTGTTCGGCGTAGGACGGTAAGCATAGCTGAAAAGCCATGCCTCTCGATAGTAATTCAATCGGTGAGTTCTATGCCCTTCATTGCCCTTATAAGTTTCTTTGTTTTGATAATAAGGATCACCTCCGCCCGGATAATAACGCAATAATCTTTCGTCTCCGATGTGCGTACTGACGTGATAGTATCCGGTTCGGAATTGCCAAATTTTAGTACCATAAGACAACGGAAAACCGGCACGGAAATCGTTGGCTTCCATGTCCATTTGTTCCATGAACGCCAGCCGTAGATGCACGGAGCCTTCGAGATCGAGTTGCCAACCTTCGGGAAAGAGCGGACTTCGGTTTCCGTAGCGTAGCAGCGGAGCACGTCCGCCGAGCGTGATGTCCCAGTTCCAATCGATATCGGAGTCGTAATTGGCAACGGCGGCAAGGCGGTTTTGAGTAGCGGCAAGATAACTTGGATAAATGAATCCATTGGGAAACATTTGCCAAGTCCAGTTGTCTGTATGGATTGTTTGAATCGTTTGTTGTGGAATATGAGAAGTGTTTCTGTGCACCGGAACGGATTCGTGTGTGTTGGTGACTGTTGCAGGGCACAATCGGATCGGCGGAAAACTGTCGGCGGACAGCATTCCCGAACAGACTATCATGATTGAAACGGCAGCAATTTTTACACGGACAATCATTGCACCTAGTACAACAGAGACTCCTCTAAATCGAGGCAAGGATAACGATTTTTCCGATTTTCGGCAAGAGCAAAAAGAGCCCGTCCCAAAGGGGGAAAATAGACTCGTTTTATATGAGACAAGTCTGTTATCCTTTCGCGAGGAACAGATAGTAATATCCCGCTGCAACCAGCAGTCCGGGCAGCATGTTTGCCACTCTGATTTTGGCGTTCAATGCCATGTTGAATCCGATGCCTACAATCATGACTCCTCCCGCCGCTGATATTTGTGTAATCAGTGCCGGCGTCAAAACGTTCTGCAAATATCCAGCGAAAAGTTCAATACTGCCCTGATAAAGCAGGATTGCTGCCGCCGAAAACAACACGCCTAGTCCTAGCGAAGACGCTAACACGATTGAACTGACGCCGTCGAGAATCGACTTGGTATAGAGGGTGTTCCGGTCTCCGCCGAGTCCGCTTTCTATGGGGCCGACGACCGCCATCGCACCGACACAGAATAGCAAGGTTGACACAACGAATCCTTCGGCAAAGGTTGACTCTCCTTCCTTTCGGCTCCATTTTCTCTGCAACCATAGTCCCAGTTTGTTTAATCCGTCTTCGATGTGTAGGAGTTCGCCGATGAATGTACCGAGAGCCAACGAGACGACCAAGAGCATAATATCGCCGCCGACGGCTTTGTCGATACCGATGATGCACACGCATAGTGCGACGGCACGAATGATATTATCGGCAAATTTTTTCGGTATTTTTCCTCTGAGTAAGAGTCCGATTCCTCCTCCTAACAAGACGGCGGCAACATTGACAAGCGTGCCGGTGATACTGATGGACATTGTGCGACGATAAAAGTGTCCCCTTCATCCTAGCTGAATTGTACGGAGTTTCAATAGGCTTGTTCGGAAACCGTTAACATTGGGTGTAGCGCAAGCGAGCGCGCAATGTTGAAGATCCCATAAATTTTTGACACGCCCATACTAGCTTGACTTCGCAAACCTTTTCCGGTACAATCACGGCGTCCATCTGAAGATATTCACCGTATTGCATTATGTCGGATACCGTTGCCGCCGCAGAAATTAAGGGATTGTCCCTAAACACAGCCATTCTCAATTCGCTGATTGCGTCCGTCGAAAGTTGTTTGCAAATGTGCGACATAAAAGTCCGAGTCGCCGGTGTTACGAAAATCCCTATTCAATTGCCGGAAACGCGAATTACCGGACTGATCGGAATGAGCGGAAAATGTACCGGCTTCGCTTCGGTTACCATGCCGGAGCGGGTGGCGACCCTTGCCGTTTCGGGACTGTTAATGGAAGAACATAAAACAATCAACGCTCAAGTAGTCGATGGAGTCGGAGAAATAACCAACGTTATCGCAGGCGGACTCAAAACGAAGCTCGCCAATTCCCCCTGGGCGATAGGTAATATCACGATTCCTTCAGTGATTCTCGGTAGTCAATACAACATATCGTATTCCAAGGGGATTGAATACTGCAGCGTAACATTTGAAGTAGACGATCCAGACACGCTTTCCATCCACGATAGGGTTTTTATGGTAAACACTTCACTCATTCAGACGGCTTCGTAGTTGCACTTCACTTTTTCCGAGCGTTCGCGTGTTCGGTCAAATCCGCCCGACAGTAAGTTAACCACAAAAGGGTGTGTAAAATATTTGTGGGTATTTGAAACAAAAGCCGGAATGAAACGCAGTGGAATGACGGAGTGCAACGTACGCCCACCGTCATTACGCTGCGCTCCATTCCGGCTTTTGTTGTTCGGGACACTAAAAACTCCAAGTAATTTTTTTTACACACCCTACACTTTCCTCTTCCATAAATTGGTATTGTTGTTGAGGGGATAAAATATTGCTCCGCATTGTAACAAAAAAATAACGGAATTCGTAAGGGGGGGGGCTATTACACACGCAGACCGACCGCCGAATCACCGGCGAAGCCGTTCCACCTGAATGTCATAGCGTTTCGTACTTCCATCGACAGTAAACGTCAAACCGGACGTTTTCGGCGACGTGTACTTCGGTAATATCAGCGGTTCGCTATGCGTTGTATAGGAACCATCGGGCGTATCCACTTGGGTATGCTTTTCCACTCCCACCAACGACACGGCATACTCCCCCGGCGGAATTCCGTCGTTATTGCCCGTAGAACTCAACGTGTAAGTACCGTCTTCTTCAATCGTTCCCCGTGATTGAAAGTCGGCACCAATTGCCGTAAAGACGACAAATCCCGTTGTTACAGGTGCACTATCGTCAGAGAACGTCACTGTTCCGCCGAGTTGCATCTTTCGTTCGCCGCATCCTGCCATCAAAATAACAAGGGCAAGAGACAGCAATAATGTTTTTTTTGTCGTCATGGTAAAAGTTTTGGTTATGGGGTTATACAGGGTTGGCGGTAAAAAATTATCAAAGAACAAACAGAGCCCGGTGCGGTAGCACCGGAGCTGCCGCTCCGGGCTCTGTGAACTTTTTAATCACGAAGAGCACAATGTTCCCGTGAAACACCCTACGGCAACGAAACGCTCGTTCCGCTTTGGGTTCGTGCCAAGGATACCAGGGTCGAAACAGTAACCGTTACTGGAAAAGACCTCACGGAACTCATCAACGAAGGATATCTTTGCCGTATCCACACCAAAGTCCCCGCCCACAAAATTGACTGTTCCGGGCTGCACGTTCGTAACGGAGAATTCCGGGCAGACGAAATTGCCGAACTCTTCTCTACGGAAAACGCCGTCCATTCGATCTTTACTGACATTTTCATAAAAACAAAAGACCGAAACAAGATACTTGTATTTTGTGCGGACGTTGCGCAAGCAACTTTATTTCAGAGAGAGATTCAACGAGTTGCCGAAGTCGGCTTAATTACCGGTGAAACACCCTCTCATGAGCGAGCCGAACTCATTGCACGATTTCAGGATAAACCGACCGGCTTATTGAATGAAAGCAAACCGCTCCGATGGCTGGTCAACGTGAATGTTCTGACGACCGGATTCGATGCTCCGAACATTGATTGCATTGTCCTTGCCCGTCCCACACTTTCGCCCGGACTCTATTGTCAGATGGTCGGTCGCGGTTTTCGCCATGCACCGGGCAAAACCGATTGCCTCATTCTCGATTACGGCGGCAACATCCAAAGGCATGGTACGGTGGATGCCATCGTTGTCAAAACGAAAAACGGAGGTATGCCAAACGGTGAGGTTCCGGTCA
>Ga0099364_10007815_pt1 | contig 15194 bp, 12 predicted proteins | sample TergutTh196P3_FD_73070 | JGI IMG/M metagenome (GOLD analysis project Ga0099364, IMG submission 73070) | Microcerotermes parvus P3 segment gut microbial communities from Pointe-Noire, Republic of the Congo - Th196 P3 | ecosystem: Host-associated > Arthropoda: Insects > Digestive system > Gut ... | reverse complement strand
TTTATGGGGTCGCCAGCCCAGCCGCCGGGAAAATCCTTGCGCAGATAGCCGTCGCCTTCGGATTTTTCGCCATACATCAGTATTTCGCCACCGTAATATATTTGCGGAATGCCGCGCGTGGTAAGCAAAAACGCATAAGCCTGCTTGAAACGGTCTAAATCGGTTTCCTCTTTCTTGAAAAAGCGGCTCGTGTCGTGGTTATCCAAAAATGTCATTATATTATTTGCATCTTCGTAGATAAAGTCTTGGGCTATAACGTCGTATACGCTTCGCCATGGGTTACTTGCGGGCGACTGTGGATTGAAGGCGCGATTGTAAACAGCCATCAAAGTAAAGTCCTTAACGGATTTCAGATATGTTTGCCTGTCGTTGAGCCTTGAATTGCGCTGCCACCATGCTAACGGCGCAATATGTTCGTACCACGATTCGCCAACGATGTTCAACGTTGGAAATTCTTCCTCTAATCGCTTGCACCAGCGGGATAGGAAATCGAAATCCACGTAAGGGTGCGTATCGTGGCGTATAGCGTCAATGCGGGCATATTCCACCCACCAGATACTGTTCTGTATCAGATAGTCGGCAAGCAGGCGGTTACGCTGATTCATGTCGGGCATCGAGTGAACAAACCAACCGTTGGTCATTGCGTCTATTTCTGACTGCGGCGCGTATCTGTCCATCACCGTCAAAAGGCTGTGTGTTGTTTCTACAAAACGCTCTTGGTTATTCAGCCAGTCGGCAGTTGGCAAATCGTTAATCCACCAGTGTCCGTTGCCGCAATGGTTGAGAATTATATCCTTCACCATCTTCATTCCGCGTTTGTGAAGATTTTCAATCAGACGGCGATAGTCTTCGTTGCTGCCCAGACGCGGGTCAATGCGGTAAAAATCAGTAATGGCGTAGCCGTGATAGGACTTGTATCTTTCGGAGTTGTTCATCTTGTTTTCCAAAACAGGATTTAGCCACAAGGTGGTCACGCCAAAGTCGTGTAGATAGTCCAAATGCTTGTCTATACCCGCCAAATCGCCGCCATGACGGAAAAAAGGCTCATTGCGGTCTACCGTTTCGTTGTCCCACACATCGTTTGAGGGGTCGCCGTTGGCAAAGCGGTCGGGCATAATCAGATACATCACATCGGAGGTATCAAAGCCCTGTATGCCGCTTGTGGCGGTGCGCGGTTTCAGTTCAAAGGATTTTGTCTGTCGCCGCCCGCCTTCCGTAAAATTGAACTGAATGATGCCGGGGATAGCGTCCTTACTAACTTCCAAATATACAAAGATGTAATTTGGATTTTCCACGCGAACTGTTTCTTTCAGGCGAACGCCCGAATACTCGAACTGCATTTCCGAACGCGCAATGTTTTGTCCGTAAAACATAATTTGAAGTTCGGAATGTTTCATACCTGTCCACCAAAATGGCGGCTCCATGCGCTCTATTTCAACTGCCGCAACTGACAGGGAAAGCGCTAAAAACGATACAATTGATAATAATCTGTTTGTCATAATATTTAACTATTAAATTTATTTTTTTGAATACTGCTAATATTTAACACTTTGTACAGGATAACCTGTTTTTGAAAATTCATCAATAATAATCGGAATATTTTTCCCATCGAAATATTCTTTGTCTTTGTTTATCATACCAAATAAGACATCAGACCAATCAATGCCGCTATACAAATCGCTTTTGTCCCCGATGTAATAATCCTCGCGCATATTTTGATATTCGTTCAGATTTACAATCGTTTGCGCAACCAACAAATCAGTCGTTTCTTGTCCGATTTTCTCTCTAATACGCCATAAAGCGCTTGCAAGTACCATTCCTCCAAAATGATTATCAGCAAAATTATCCAATACAAAACTATCGTATGCACCGTATATTGCAGATAAATACTTAAAAATACTGCCTTCCTGATTAGCGATTTTTTCTTTATAGGCATTTTCGATATTTTTAAAGGTATAGCGCAACATGTATGTACTGTCTAACGGATAAGCGTGGACGTTTCTCGCATCTCGCCTGAAAACATTGGGATAGTTTGGATTTTCTTCCATTTCGACGGGCGAATTATTCAAAGACATGGTAAAATATTGCAATAAACCCATGTGTACAATAGTAAGACCTTGAAAATTAATTCCCATTTCCCCCTCCAAATACCAAAAAGCCCTATGTCCTATTTCGTGAAAAAATAACGATGGCGCCATTGTTGAGTTTTCTTCAAAAAAATAGGTTTTGGGCGTAGTTAAAAGGTCTATATCGCCAAAAACGATTTCTATATCACGATGATATGTTTGACTGTTAAAATCAATTTTATTGTCAAATAGCGAATTATAGTATTCAATAGCCCTATGAATGTTGTGTATAGCATAAACGGCGTAATATTCAGGTGAATATGGCTTAATGCGCGTTCTAAAATTCAGCGGCATGTACGATATATGCACATTCATATCGTCTGGATTTCCATCGGGAAACGAAACAGAATCCAAATAACCGAACTTAACTGATTCTATATAAGGCGATAAAATTGTTTCGTTGCCCGATATAAAATCCATACAGACTATTTCTGTATATTTCTGACCATCTTTTAAATAAGTCACTTCTACTTTATTATTGCTACAACTTGAAAGCAATAAAACTGTTATTAACGATAAAAATACTTTTTTCATTGGCTAAAATATAATCGGTATTCACCGGGGTTTAATACTATACTTGTTTCATCGGCGGTGGTAGTTATTTCCGAGCCTGAAAAATAATCTTTCCAAACGCCTGTTTTTGTAAAATTTACATTTTTTGTTTGAACGCCGACGTCGAAATTTGCCATTGCGACTACCGTTTCGCTATTCGATTTTAAGACGACGGTTTTGAAATGATTTGTTAAATCAATCGTAAAATCGGCGGTGGAAAAAACGGGACGATTTGTGCGCAGTTCAATCATTGTTGCGTACACGTCGAATAGGGCTTTTCGTTCGGGTTGGTCGTAATATTCCCATCTTTGAGGTTTTTTGCCCAAACGATTATTGTAATCTATTGACACGTCGTAGCCAAGTTCGCCGAACTGCCAAATCATTTTTGGTCCGGGAAGCGAAAACAGTATTACGGCAGCGGCGGCATTGCGTTGCAGCCCAACCGATATTTCCCTGACATCGTAGCCGCCATGATTTCTGCCCCACTGCACGTTTCTGTACATCAAACGTTCTTCGTCGTGGCTTTCCATGTAGGCAAGCAAATTAGGTTTTGACCAACCTCTGTACCTGTAACAGCCCCACGACAAATCGCCCTTTGGTCTGTAATCGCCCGGCTCCTCGCCCCAGCCCATCGTTGCCTCGTTCATATTGTAATTCAGGTTGCCCCAAAGCAACATGCCATAGTTTGCTAATTCGCGTTCTTCCTCGTTATCAGAAAGATGTTCGATAATAAAAATCGCATTTGGATTTCGTTTTTTCACCTCGTCGTAGATACGTTTGAGGTTTTTGATGCGCGGCTCGTCGTATAAGTTGCCCCAGTCGTTATGCCCCGAAGCGGGGAATGGCGTGTTGGAAAAGCCTTTCGTAAAATCGAAACGGAAACCGTCAATTTTAAATTCCGACATCCAAAAATAGCAAATACTGTCAATAAGCGCTTTTGTATAAGGGCTTTCGTGGTTAAAATCATATCCCCACTGCGCAGCGGGATTAGCAAAATTGTGTTGCGCGTTAAACCATGGATTATCGGCGCTTGGCGCATTGTTTTCCAAATACATACGCGCCATAGTGTTTTGTCCGTAACTGTGATTTAAAACTATGTCCATAATAACAGCCATGCCGTTGAGGTGGCACTCGTCTATGAACGCCTTGAAATCATCGGCAGTTCCGTAGGCTTTGTCGGTAGCGAAATAGAACGAGGGATTGTATCCCCAACTGTCGTTGCCCTCAAACTCGTTGAACGGCATCGGTTGTATGGCGTTCACTCCTAATGCTTTAAGATAGGGCAGTTTTTCGCTAACAGCGTTAATTGTTCCCTGCGCGGTAAAGTCGCGAATTAAAAGTTCGTAAATCACAAGACTTTCGGTATGGGGAACAACAAAATTCGTAACTTTCCATGGATAATCGTTCCGTTTCGTGCTTACCGTCATCGCTATATCCGTTGTTTTTCCCGTTGGATAGGTTATCAGATTTGGATACGCCCAATCCGGAATATGGCTGTCGTTCCATGGGTCTGAAATTTTATTTGCATAGGGGTCTGCAATGCGGATAGTATAGTCTATCAGATATTGACAAATGTATTCTTTGTCTTTTTCCAAATTTCCTATTTTAATCCAAAACCGGTCGCCTACTTTTTCCATTCTGTAAGCGTCTGAAATTTGCCAATTATTGAAATCGCCTATCAGATGTACCAACTGCTTTTTTGGGGCGAAAAGTACAAATGCCAGCGAATCGTCGCTAATGCGGGTTATGCCGTCGCGAAACGTGATAGTCGTCTGACTTGCAGGCGGGTCTATCGGGTCTTTGCAGGCAAAAATTAATAACAGAATAATTAAATAACTGAATATCTGAACAATTATCCTATTTTTTAAAAATATGTTTTTCATACAATACAAAATATTATAAAAATATTAAAACTAAAACAAGCGACAAAAGTATATACAAATTTTGGAGTTTGTTGCAATGGTAAAACTAAACAGTAGGACGATGTTTTGGCAAAAACGTTATTAATGAAATATTTAGACTTTGTAATTTGTTGAAAAAAAGTAGAAATTTTGGGGTTGTTAGGTAGATATTTTTATGGTTAACTTATCTTTGTGAATAATAGTTAATAACTTCATCAATGCTCCCCTTGTCTGAAATTACGTTCTTGTAGTTTGTACTATATACCCAGTCATCGAAAAAAGATTGAATGTGTTTTGACTGTGTAATTTTTTCCCAATACTCCGTAAAATCTTTGGTAGATGCTCCAGTGTCGTAATATTCCTTATAAAAACCACCGATAACATTGTGAAATACTTCCTCGCCAAACCAATAATACAGCACTGTGAACATAAGCATAGGTTGATAGTATGAATATCCTGTAAGTTTTTCGTTTCCATATTCTATCATCGGTGTATTAGCAAGTTTTTCGTTTTCATTCAAAGCATTTTTAAACCACCCTAAAAACCAATTTGCAGTGCGTATCAGTAATCCATTATTTTTTTGTTCTAAAATTTCCGATAGTAGATATTGACAAAACTGTGCCAATCCTTCATCCCACCGCGGCGTCAATCCTTGTTTTTCTGTTATGCGTACATTCCACAAATGCGATATTTCGTGGAATAAATACTCATAATTATCTTCGCTGAAAGCCTCGCTTGGTAACAGTATGGTAGTTTCACTCGCTTGCCCGCCACTACCTCTTTCGGTTTCAATGATTGTTATGCCATTGTTATCTTTCAATTTTCCCCACAAGTTTTCATACAAAGAAAAAGCCATTCTTCCATACTTCACTATGTTTTGTGCGGCAACAGAATCGTTATAATAATAAATATTTAGTTGTTCGTTTTGTATTTTTTTGTAAGGCGCAATAGCAATGTCAACTCGCCAACCGGGCTGTTGGCTTCTGTAACGATAGGTAACTTGATTATCCACATTCGCATTTATTGATTCCAAAATACCTCCATTTGCTACAACCAAACTATCGGGTACAGTTACTTCAATCGTGTAGTTGTAATTAGAAGATAAAATTATCGGTTGAAATATAGCCTTGCTTGGTTTTCCCAACAATGGGTAAGCAAATGCGTCCTCGCGAATTAATGTAAAATCAGATGATATTCTGTCAGTAATGTACCTCATCCCAGTTTCGGAATATCCCAACAAAAAGCCATCGTAATTCAATATGATAGTTTTACTTTCTGAAGGAAGTATTTTTTGCTCTACAATGATATGATTTACCTGTTGCTTTTTGAAATCACTGAATTGAACAACTTTCTGTGAAAATTGAATATTTCTGCCCGACAAATCGGTTACAGACGATACATTCATCAATCTGTATAGTAATAGGGGAATTTCAAAAACGACTAAATCTGATTGGTTTGTAATGGTTATTTTTGCAAGCCCTTGGTGAGTACCTTCTAAAAAATCAAAGGATAGTTCCAAATGATAATCGGTTGTTTTCAAAGGAAATTCTATATTTACTCCTACTTGGGTAGTTTCGAGGCGCACAGTTCCCGTAGGGGATTGTACGGTACCAAAATCATTTGCTATTAATCCCGCCGAGAGAAAAACAGACATACAAAATACGATTAACTTTTTCATCTTATTTTTTTTGTTAACTTTTTAATTTTTCTCGCTCTTACGGCTTCGCGAGTGTCTTGCCCAGTTTTTATAGAGGTTTAACTACTCCTCTCTTTCTGCAAATTTCCCCGATGCTCTCTCGACTTGAGCGTACTCTCACTCGTTACGGCTTTTTCGACGCGCTCGGGCTTGCCGCTAACGTCCGAGCGGCTTGGCGCAGCGGCGGCTTTCACTACACTTTATGCGGGCTACTACCTTTCAATTTCGTACTGCCTTTTCTGCGGGGTTAGTGCCGCCGTTGCGCCAAACCGCCAGTTGTAGGCAGGCCTCTTTGTCACTCTACCGAGTCACCAAGTCGAACCAATCCTTCGTTTTAATTTCAGTCTTTACAAGTCCGTTTGTCGTCTTTGTTGTTCTGCTCGCTGAATTACTTGATCACGAACCCACTTACGGAAGGCTTCTTCCATTTCGCGATCAGTTTGTTGTCTTTGTTGTTCTGTTCGCGGAATTGCCTGCTGATTTCTCTGTTCCGCTCGCTGAATTACTTGATCGCGCACCCATTTACGGAAGACTTCTTCCATTTCACGATATGAGATTTCGTCTTTTTCTCTGTCAACAAAAGCGATTTCGTTGCTTGTGACATTGGACGATATAATCTCGTCGCTTGTAAGGACTAAATTGTTTTTTTGCTCTGCTTTTTTACAATTTGTAAGCATCGCTCCGCAAATCAATGCGGGAATAAAAATCAAAACAAATTTTTTCATTTGACTACTTTTTATAAATTACTACTAAAATATCAATTATCACTAAATTATTAAATTACAAGTCTTTCGTTTGTTTCGCCTGCCTCGCAATGTTGTCGGGACTGTACGTTCTTCTCGAAACGTACTGCTTTCTCGACGACGCTCTCGCGGCTTGCCTACAACACCCTATTATACGCAAGAAAAATGGAAAAGGTTACGTTTTGGGGCATTTTTTTAACAAAAATAAGACGTTTTATAGCCGATTTTAAAAAAAACATTATCTTTGCAGCCTCGTTTTTATTAGATGTTATGAATAAGGATGAAATTCAAAGAATAAAACAGCGTTTCGGAATAATTGGCAATACGCCTGCTCTCAACAGGGCTATAGATATTGCCGTGCAAGTGGCTCATACCGATTTGTCAATACTTATTACCGGTGAGAGCGGGGTGGGTAAGGAAGTTTTTCCTCAAATTATCCATCAGAACAGCGTTCGCAAGCACGGTCAATATCTTGCCGTGAATTGTGGCGCTATTCCCGAAGGGACTATTGATTCGGAACTTTTCGGACATGAAAAGGGGGCGTTTACTGGTGCATTGGAGCATCGCAAGGGCTATTTCGAGGTCGCAAACGGCGGAACTCTATTTCTTGACGAGGTTGCCGAGTTGCCGATGGCAACGCAGGGACGTTTGTTGCGCGTGCTTGAAACGGGCGAGTTTATTAAGGTCGGCTCATCTAAAGTACTGAAAACCAACGTCAGGGTTATTGCCGCCACGAATGTTAATGTTTCCGACAGTATCGTTCGCGGCAAATTTCGCGAAGACCTTTATTATCGCCTGAACGCCGTGCCTGTTCATATTCCGCCGCTACGTGAACGCGCTAATGATATATACCTGCTATTCAGAAAATTTGCACTCGATTTTGCCGAAAAATACCGAATGCCCGCAATTCAATTAGACGTTGATGCGCAGGCGGCGCTTATGGCGTACCATTGGCCCGGAAATGTTCGACAGTTGAAAAACATTACCGAACAGATTTCTATAATTGAGCATCAACGTAATATCAGCGCAGATATTTTGAAACAATATCTGCCAAGCCACTCATCTAATTTACCTGTTTTGCGCAATAGTTCAGACGATGCCTCATTTTCCACCGAACGCGAGATACTTTACAAAATTCTGTTCGACATGCGAAACGATGTAAACGAGCTGAAAAAACTTGTTGCAGAAATCAGGAGAGGAAACAACGCCGATGAGGAAAAAATTTACGGCAAAGTGGACGTGATTGGGACAGCGTACGAATCTTCAACCAAAAGTCTTGATATGGAAATAGAAGATACAGAAGCAATCTTGGACGAATCGCTTTCCCTTTCGGACAACGAAGCCGAATTGATAAAAAAAGCGTTGGAAAAATATGACGGTCGCCGCAGGAATGCCGCGCAAGAGTTGGGTATTTCCGAACGCACCCTGTATCGAAAAATTAAAGAGTATGACTTGGATGAAAAAGATTAGTTTTTTTGTTATTTTGACAATAGCCGTAGTTTCGTGTGGCACTGTGTCTTTCAATATGACGGGAGCCTCCGTTGGTAATGCGAGGACGTGTCAGATAAATTTTTTCGAGAATCGCGCAGATATTGTCAATCCCAGATTGAGCGCCGATTTTACTGACGCCTTGAAGGACAAGGTGCAGTCAAGCACAAGTTTGAGATTGGTTAACAGCGAAGCCGATGTTATGTTTGAAGGAGAAATAACAGGTTATAATGTTCAAGCACAGCAAATTACGGCAGCACAAGTGGCAGCAAGAGACAGGCTTACGATCACCGTAAGGGTGAGATTCACAAATGAGTTAGAGCCTGACAAAAATTACGACAGGTCGTTTTCGCGTTTTCAGGAATATCCGGGAGGCGACCAGTTGAGTTCTCACGAGAGCCAATTAGTAGAAGATATACTCGCCGAACTGATGGAAGATATTTTCAACGAAGCATTTGCGTCGTGGTAGCCCTATGTTTCTATCGTAATATTTGCTCTATTGTAAAATTTTTCGCGTATTGCCAACTGTTCTGAAATATATTTTTTCAATTCGGTTTCTGTTTTTCCTTTTATTAAGGGTCGTTCCGATTGCGAAATAATCAGTCTTTTGGCGAGTTTCTGTGGCGACGTTTTCAGATACGCCACCTTGCCGCAGGCGAGCATTACGTCAATATTATCGCCACAGCAAGGCATACCGCCGCCTGTTGCTACCACTATTGAAGAGTTCCAGCTTTGCAGAAATAAAAGCATTTTACGCTCTAACTCGCGAAAATAGGCTTCGCCATGCTGTTCAAATATTTCGGAAATAGTTAATCCCTGTTGTTTTTCTATAAGACGGTCGGTATCAACAAAATCGAAGCCTGTATCCTGCGCAAGCTGTTTGCCAATAGTCGTTTTGCCACAGCCCATAAATCCGATGAGAAAAATTTTCATTAATTTTTAATTCCTGTGTAAATACTTGCTATTCCGAAAGTTAAAGATTTTATTTTTACGTCTCTGAAACCGCTGTTTTCCAATTTTTTCTTAAATTCCTCGCCATGTTGAAAAAAATGCACCGATTCGGGCAAATAATTGTAGGCATATTTGTCTTTCGACAGCAAACGTCCCAAAAACGGCACTATACGAAAAAAATAAAAATTATAAATTCCTCTAACAACCTGATTTCTGGGAATAGAAAGTTCCAAAATAACAATTTTTCTACCACATTTCAACACTCTATACATTTCACTAATCCCCTTTTCTATATGTTCAAAGTTTCGTACTCCGAAGCCAACAGTGACTGCGTCAAAAGTTTGCTCGTCAAAAGGTAACGCTGTTGAATCGCCATATTTGAGGCTGATATTATTTTCAAGTTTCTTCTTTTTTATTTTTTCTCTGCCAATAGCCAACATTCCTTCCGAAATATCAACGCCAACGATGTGAGCAGGTTGAAGGCGTTTTTGAATTGCTATTGCAAAATCGGCTGTTCCGGTGGCAACGTCCAATACCTTGTCTAACGGGCGCTGTTCGCGAAGTTCGTTTGATGCTCTAATCCGCCACAGTTTATCAATGTGGAGCGAAAAAAAGTGATTCAGAAAATCGTAACTTTTAGCAAACCTGTCAAACATGGTCTGAACATCAGATTTGTCAGGAGCCGTACAATTTTTTGTAGTCGCTGATAAATCCATACGAGTTGTCGTCTATGCGTATTTCTTCGCGTGTTACATGTCCAAGCGTCATAAACGGCGCCTTCGTATCCATCATGTAATCAATGAAATTGGCTTCGTGAGTTGAAGTAACACTTACAATGATACGCGATGGCGTTTCGCCAAACAGGAATGCGTCCTTGCGTATTTCGTCGTCCACAGTAAGGTCAAAGCCAAAACTGCGCACCATTGCCGATTCAAGCAACGCCATGAACAAACCGCCTTTGGAAACGTTGTGCGCCGAACTGACGAACTTGCGTGAAATCAAATGTTGAACAACGCGCATAAGCTTAATATCTTCTTCTAAATCAAACTGTTGTGGCGAACAATCATCAATATTGTGATAACTGCGAATATATTCCGAAGAATTGAGAGTGTTTTCTGACGCCCCCAACATGTAGATCATATCGCCTTTCTTCTTGAACGACATAGTCATTTGCAGATTTTTATTGTTCAAAAAACCAATTGCGCCTATTGACAAATTGCAAACATCGGTTTCTACATTATTTATATTAATTCCCGATGACGCAATCCCCATTTTAATGCAAAATTGAGCAATGTACATATTAATTAGATGCAATACATTTTCATCAATGCTTTTCCCGTAATTAAGACAACCTGTCAAAGCTCGCGGCATGCCGCCCGAACAGATGATTTTGTGTAATGCTTCGGAAATAATCAAATTTACGGTTTCCGGATATTTAGCCAAGTCGCTATTGTTTTGACAAAACATTGCTGCCAAAGCGTGTTGCGATCCTTTAATTTGCAACACTGCGGCATCGGAAATGAAATTTGTTGAAAGATTATTTACTCCTACTGTACTGTCAAACTGCTCAAAAATCCATTTTTGCGACGCCAGATTAGGTCTCGTTGTCAGGAATCGGGCAATGTCCCTGTAGTTTTCCTCTTTGGGAACAGGCGCTTCCGCAGGCGGAGCCTCGATCGTTGTGGAACTAACAATATCCTGCCGAGTTTCATCATCAACATCATCTTCGCCTGTAAACACAGGCAAAACCGATGCAGGCAATTTAACTGCAAGTTTGTCCACCTTCAATTCGCGTTCATCGGTAACAATCCCTATCTGTACGCATCGCATATTCCACTTATGACAGGCTTTTTCAAGTTTTTTACCATAAAATTCCCTCAATACCAACACTATTTTATCGGGCATTGCTTCCGTAAGATTCAGTTCGCCCATGGGAAAATGAAGCGGGAAGTTACTTGTATTCAACTCTATACCGTTTTTTCCGTTTGCCACCAAAGCAGCACAGGCGCCAAGTATGCCGCCGCTGTCAATGGTTTGAACTGCCACGATAGCGTTATCGTCATGCAAATCGCACATAAACTCGTATAACACTCTTGTTATAAAAGCCTTAGATTCGATACTTTTTCCTGTATCGGGCGATCCGACAAGATAAACAGGGTTACCAACGCAATGGCAGGAAGAAACGAACTGTTCGTCCATATCTATCAAGCCAATAGTCATCAGGTTGGCAGCAACGTTTTGCTTCTTAGAATTGTTGAAATACGCATCTCCGCCTGCAACAGGAATGCCAAAAGTATTGCTGAACGTAGCCATTTCTGCAATAGTCTTTTGCAAGTTCGCAGCGTCAAACGGCGCGCCCGTCGAAAACGACAATAGCGTGGCTAACGGCTGACAGCCGCATACAAACATTTCGCGGTATAATTTTCCGCTGCCGTCTGCTAATTTTTCGGCAATATCCTCAACCTTATCAGCATATACAGGTACAGTCTTGAACGCGCAAGCATAATCTTCGGTCAATTCAACTACTCCCGCCTGTTGATCGGTTTCAGCTGAAAGCAAAATTTTTTCGTCGTCGGCAATAAAACGATTTTTGTGCTTTGCCTGCAAAAAAACTATAATGCTCTCTTCTAATGAATTAAATGTATCCATATCATCATTATTTTTGATGATACAAAGATATATGTTTTTTTTGAAATAAAAAAAAAAAATAATTATTCCTTCTGGTTCATTTAAAATCGTAATGCTTTTTGAACGGTTTTTTGACGTCCCAAACACAAGATAACCCACGCGGGAAAACGACTATTTCCTTTTCAGTAGGCTTTCTAACCAATATATCCATAATACTCTTTACATTTAAATATTAAAGCACAAAAAAACAACAATTTTTCAAAAAAAAACATTTCATTGCACATTTTGTCCGTTCCATCCCCCCTTTTTTTATCCGTTTTATCCTCTATTTGTCCGCTGGCTGACGATATACCTGTTTCACAGCAATACGCGCAATGTTTCATTTTTGGTTTTTCATTATTCATCATTTTTTAACCTGTTTTTTTGGTTTTCTCAAATGAAAAAGTTTACTTTGCAGAAAATAATAAAGATATGCAAGATTTAATAACCTATAAAGAGATGTACAGAAATGAATTGATGGACAACGTCATTCCTTTCTGGGAAAGAAATTCTCGCGATGATATTTTCGGCGGGTACTATACATGCCTTGACAGAAAAGGAAATGTTTTTGATACCGATAAATTTATATGGCTTCAAGGGCGTCAGTTATGGTTTTTTTCGATGATTTACAATCAAATAGAAAAACGTGAAACTTGGATGGGAATGGCTATGCTTGGCGCAAAATTTCTTGAAGATTTCGGAATGGACGCCAACGGAAACTGGTATTTTTCGCTAACGCGGGAAGGAGAGCCATTGGTGCAACCGTACAACATTTTTTCAGACTGCTTTGCTTGTATGGGTTTTGCCGAATTGTACAAGGCAACCGGCAATAACCGGCATAAAGAAATTGCCTTGCAGACCTTTAGAAATATTCAGTTGCGTACAGATAATCCCAAAGGCGCATACAACAAACTTTATCCCGGCACGCGCCCGATGAAAAATTTTTCGTTGCCAATGATTTTGTGTAATTTGTCGCTTATTCTTGAAGACGTTATCGGCAGCGATGAAGTAGACAAGGCTGTAAAACCGCTTATTCACGAGGTTATGGAAGTGTTTTACCAAAAGGATACGGGTTTGATTTTGGAAAATATTGCTCCCGATGGCTCGTTTGTAGACTGTTTTGAGGGAAGAACAGTCAATCCCGGACACGTCAACGAGGCTGCGTGGTTTATAATGGAACTTGCCGAACGCTACAACGACAGCAAACTGATAAAAAAAGCAATAGATATTTTGTTGCGTTCCATAGAATTTGGCTGGGACGAGAAATACGGCGGTATCTTCTATTTCAGAGATTTAATGGGCTACCCGCCGCAACAGTTGGAATGGGATCAAAAACTTTGGTGGGTACACATCGAAACGCTAATAGCATTAGTAAAAGGTTACGTTCTTACCGGTGATAATCGTTGTAGGGACTGGTTTCTGAAAATACACGACTATACGTGGTCACATTTTCGCGATACTGAATATCCCGAATGGTACGGTTATCTCAACCGTCAAGGCGAGCCGTTGCTCACGCTAAAAGGTGGAAAATGGAAAGGCTGTTTTCACGTGCCAAGAGGACTATTTCAAATATGGAAAACATTGGAACGCGGTTTGTAGTTATTAGAGTTTAGAGTATAGAGTGTAGTTAGTTTGTAGTCCAACTACACTCAACACTCTAATAACTAAACTCTAATTTATTAGTACATGACAAAATTTTAATTTTCTTTATAACTCTTTAAAAATCAACAAAAAAAAGTTGTTTTTATTTGGAAAAGACCTTGACATTTTGTGTCTTTGTGGCTTTTAATCAATAAGTTATATGGATACAAAAAATATCAAGGTCGAGTACAAAAGTACACAATTAATTTCAATATTAAATCAAAGTTTTTCGGGAAAAATTAATTTAGCCCGCTTTAGTACATGACAAAATTAACCAATTTTGACATTATCTATTTTTGCCGGATAATTACCATATTATCCAACCCTTTGCTGTTGCAATACTTATATCACAAGTGGCGGCGCCAGAGTTTGAGGATATTAATATTGAACCGCCAATGGACGTAAGTGGCAACAGTGGCAACATTTCAAAAAAAGTATTCAATGCAGATGCACTTAATTGATTATTTCGTATATCGAAATGTCTCCGATAGTCGCCTAAAATAGCGGATCCGTTCACATATAAAGACATTAATTGATTGTGATCACAATATAAACCTTTAAGCATTGTTAATCCTCTTACGTCTAATGACGTTAATTGATTGATGCCGCAATACAAATGTTCCAGTGCAATACAACCGCTCGCATCTAATGACGTTAATTGATTGTATTGACAATTCAAATATGTCAGTTTAGTTAATCCGCTCACGTCTAACGACGTTAATTGATTGTTTAGACATTCAAACCTTGTCAGTTCAGTTAATCCGCTCACATCTAACGACGTTAATTGATTTCTTTCGCAATACAACTCTGTCAGCGCAATACATTCGCTTACATCAATAGAGGTTAATTGATTTCTTGCGAAATACAACTTTGACAAATTAGTTAATCCGCTCACATCCAAAGACGTTAATTGATTAAAAGTGCAAAACAATTCTGACAACCCAATACATCCACCAACATTCAAAGACGTTAATTGATTGTTAGTGCAACGCAATGTTGTCAATGCTGTTAATCCGCTTACATCTAAAAAAACTAATTGATTGACACTGCAATTCAACGATGTCAGCACTGTTAATCCGCTAATATCCAAAGACGTTAATTGATTGCCACTGCAATTCAACGACGAAAGTTCAGTTAATCCGCTAATATACAGGGAAGTTAATTGGTTTCTGCTACAATCCAACGTTTTCAGTGCTGTTAATCCGCTAACATCCAAAGACGTTAATTGATTGTCAACGCAAATCAAAGACGTCAGTTCAGTTAATCCGCTAACATTCAGGAATGTTAGTTTGTTGATGCTACATTCCAGCGACATCAGCGTTGTTAATCCGTTAAAATCCATTGACAATAGATGATTTGAACTGCAATTCAGATGAGTTATATTTTTGCCTGAAATTATTATTGCTATAGGGTCATCTGTAAATGTAAG
>Ga0099364_10007814_pt1 | contig 15195 bp, 11 predicted proteins | sample TergutTh196P3_FD_73070 | JGI IMG/M metagenome (GOLD analysis project Ga0099364, IMG submission 73070) | Microcerotermes parvus P3 segment gut microbial communities from Pointe-Noire, Republic of the Congo - Th196 P3 | ecosystem: Host-associated > Arthropoda: Insects > Digestive system > Gut ... | reverse complement strand
CTACTAAGGTTTTTTGTGGCTTAAAGTCTTGTGTCTCACGGTTTTGAGTGTTTACAACAAAAATCGTGCCAAAGTATTTAAAGTGTTGTGTATTAGCGGAGTACATCTCAAAACATCCGCACAAATAGGAGTGCGTCATTCCGCGCTTGACGCGGAATCCCCCTATTACATAATGTATAACTTTCAGGGGATTGCGGGTCAAGCCCGCAATGACGGATTGACCAAATGGAGCGTCAGCAATGACGGATTGAACTGGCACTATTTCAACTGTATTGATTATGTTCATTTTTTAAATTTTCGGCAAAATTAATATTATTATGTTACTTTACTGTTAAGAAATTATTAAATTCTTGTTACAAAATTTTAATTTTTATATCACATACCCCTTTGCCACTCCGCAAAAATCTTCCACCTGTTTTTTCGTCCATGTTTCGTCTTTTCCGAGTTCCGCCGCCATTATTTTCGCCACTTTCGGCGCCATTTCCATTGATGCGCGCGCATCCAAGTACAACGCTCTGACACGACGCGCCAACACGTCTTCCACCGTTATCGCCATCTCTTGCCGCACTGCCCATATAACTTCGGCTACCGTAAAGTCGAACGCCGGATGCAGCCTTTGGGCATATTCGGGATTTTCATTTTGAAGGGCTAAAATATTTTCGCCGTCGCTGCCGTAGACGTAGAGCCAATTGCTGCGGTCGGTTACATCTTTATAGCCGTGAATTTTCAGGTCTTTGGTTATGCATTTTCTTTTTGGCAGTCCACATTTTTTTATGCCCAGGTCTACTGTTTCCTGCGCCATCTGTCTGTATGTTGTCCATTTCCCTCCCGTTATTGTAATCATTCCCGAACCGGAGGCAAACAACTTATGCCTTCTTGATATTTCTTTCGTTTTCGTTTCGTTTTCGTTTCGTTTCAGCGCCGCTAAGGGTCGCAATCCGGCAAAGGCGCAAAGAACATCTTCCCGTCGCGGTGGGCGCGTCAAATAGGCTGCCGATGTTTTCAACACAAAATCAATTTCCTCTTCCAAGGGGCGCGGCTCCATAGCAAACGCATCGAGCGGAGTGTCGGTAGTGCCAAGTATGACGCGGTTGTGCCAAGGAACACAAAACAGTACGCGTCCGTCGTTAGTCTTCGGTATCATTATTGCGTCGTCGCCGCCAAGAAAAGAGCTATCTACAACTAAATGTATACCCTGACTGGGGCGCACCATCTGCGACTTTTCCCTGTCGTCCATGCGCAACACCTCGTCAACAAATATTCCGGTAGCATTGACAACGCATTTTCCTTTCATTTCGAAACTTTCGCCGTTGGTTTCGTCTTTGACAATCACTCCCGACACCTTATTCTCCCCGTCTTTTAGCAATCCGGTAACTTTTGCATGGTTGACAACTATAGCGCCTTTCTCGGCTGCTGTTTGCATAAGATTTATAGCCAGACGCGCATCGTCAAACTGCCCGTCGTGGTAGACCACTCCGCCGCGCAGACCTTTTTGGTTAATCTGTGGTACGGCTTTCACTACTTGCGCCTTGCTCATCGGCAACGAGCGTCCTAATCCAAGTTTTCCCGAAAGCCAGTCGTAGAGCGTCATGCCAATCGTGTAAAAAGGTTTTTCCCACCACAAGTAATTGGCAATGATAAAACGCTGGTCTTTAACCAAGTGCGGTGCATTGCGCCGTAGTCTGCCACGCTCGCGCAACGCCTCGCGAACTAATGCTACATCGCCGTTTTGCAGATAGCGCACTCCGCCGTGTACTAACTTGGTGCTTCTGCCCGATGTTACCTTCGCAAAATCAGACTGCTCTAAGAGAGCCGTTCTAAAACCTCTGCTGGCAGCGTCTACCGCTATGCCAAGTCCGGTAGCTCCGCCCCCGATTATGATGAAATCCCACAATATGTCGCCGGTTTTCAGATGCTCTATATTATTTTTGCGTACCATTAATTAATAGCGCCAATTACATAATAAGACAATACACTAACGCCGCTAATGCCGCTCCCGCTACCGGACCCAGTACGGGCACCCACGAATATTTCCAATCGCTATCGCCTTTTTCGGGTATAGGCAGCAGGGCGTGCATAATTCGTGGTCCCAGGTCGCGCGCCGGATTTATAGCATATCCTGTGGCTCCGCCTAACGACAAGCCTATCGCCAACACTAACAAGGCTACCGGCAGAGCGTCCAAGGCTCCCAATCCTACTTCGGGCGTAGCAATATACAGAACGCCAAAGACTAACACGAAGGTAGCAATTATTTCGGTAAGCAAGTTATCCGGATAGCTGCGAATAGCCGGCGCCGTACAGAATACGCCAAGTTTTGAGGCTGTATCGTCGGTAGCGGCAAAATGTTTGCGATAGGAAACCCAGACAAGAAATGCGCCGGTCATAGCGCCCGCTATTTGCGCCACGATATAAAACGGAACGCTATGCCAGGCAAAATGTTTGCAAAACGCCAACGCCAATGTTACGGCAGGGTTGAGATGCGCCCCACTGGAAGACGCAGATACAAAAACCCCTACAAAAACAGCCATTGCCCAACCAAAAGAAATAACAATCCAGCCGCCATTGAAACCTTTGTTATTCTTCAAAATGCAATTTGCAACTACGCCTCCGCCTAACAATATTAATAAGGTGGCGCCAATAAATTCTGCTAAATAAGGATGCATGATTTTTGATTTTTGATTTTTGATTTTTGATTAATAAATAACTGAAAACTGAAAACTATCCCTTACTCCATGTTTGCACTGCTTTTACTGCTCTATGCCATTGAGCTACACTGTTTTCTACCTTTTGCGAGGGCATTTCGGGAGAAAAAATGCGGTCTATTTGCCATTGTTGTTCTATTTCAGCAATACTGTTCCAGTATCCAGCCGCTAATCCGGCAAGATATGCCGCGCCCAATGCGGTAGTTTCGGTTACTTTCGGACGCGCAACGTTTACTCCTGTTATGTCAGACTGAAATTGCATCAGCAGATTGTCTACTACCGCGCCGCCGTCTACTCTGAGTTCGGCAATGTTTATTCCTGCGTCGGCTTGCATTGCCCGCAACACGTCTAATGTCTGAAAGGCTATGCTTTCTACTGCCGCGCGCGCTATATGCGCTGAGGATGTTCCCCGCGTTATTCCGAAAATGCTGCCGCGTGCGTACTGGTCCCAGTATGGCGCGCCCAAGCCGGCAAAAGCAGGAACAAAATAGACCCCGCCGCTATCCTCAACCTTGCTGCATAATGTCCTTATCTCAGAAGACGAGCTTATAACGCCTAATTCGTCGCGCAGCCACTGCACTACGGCGCCGCCAATAAAGATGCTGCCCTCAAGCGCGTATACTGTTTGTCCGTCTATGCGCCAGCCGATAGTTGAAAGCAGGTTGTTTGCCGATGCAACGGGCTTGTCGCCGGTATTCAACATCATAAAACAACCGGTGCCGTAAGTGTTTTTTACCATTCCCTCGCGAATACACATCTGTCCAAACAATGCTGCCTGCTGGTCGCCGGCAATGCCGCCTAACGGAATACCCGACAATTCGGGAATATTTATGTCGCCGTATATTTTGCTGTTTGCCTCAACTTTTGGAAGCATGCTTTCGGGAATATCGAACAACTCTAATAATTCCTTGTCCCATTCAAGTTTATGGATGTTATATAGCATTGTGCGCGAGGCATTTGATACGTCAGTTAAATGTAATTGTCCTTGTGTAAGTTGCCACACAAGCCAACAGTCTACCGTTCCGAACGCCAACTCGCCTCTTAGCGCTTTTTCGCGCGCATCGGGCACATTGTCAAGTATCCATTTGACTTTCGTTGCCGAAAAATAGGCGTCAATGACTAATCCCGTTTTTTCACGTATTTGCGGCGCCCGGTTTTCAGCCTTCAGCCGGTCGCAATATTCGGCTGTACGGCGGTCTTGCCACACAATAGCATTGTAAACGGGCTTTCCGGTAGCGCGTTCCCAAACGATAGTCGTTTCGCGCTGGTTAGTGATGCCTGCTGAAACGATTTGCGACAACTGTAAACCCTTACCGGATAAGACGTTCAAAATCACCTCCTTCTGCGATGACCATATTTCTAACGGGTCGTGCTCTACCCATCCGGGTTGGGGGTATATTTGTCTAAATTCTTTTTGAGAAACTGCCACAACCGAGCCTGCGCGGTCGAAAACAATCGCTCTCGAACTTGTTGTGCCTTGGTCTAAGGCTAAAACAAATTTTTCCATACTGTCAAAAATTTATCAAAAACATAAAAAAAATATATCCGGCAAAGATAAAAACTTTTTTTTACAAAAACAAAACAAATCGAAACTTTTTTTATATTTTTTTTGGAAAAGTAAAAAAATTGCGACTCCTACTTGTCTACTATTGTTGCATTCAGCACGCAATCAATAACTTTGCTTACGGGATATTTTATTCTTTTCATCAAAATATCAAATGAATTTTTGCAAATCTCTTCCATTGGTTGCTTAACGTAAGGTATAGAAACTCCTACTGCCACATCGACCCTTCCGAAAGCTATTATCTGAACGTCTGTCTGCAACTTTATCTGCATGTTTGCCATACAACCAATAGCAATAGATGATATACCGCCCGTAGCAGTAAAAATACCGTCTACATTGTCGGGAGAAGCAAAAATATTTTTAAGAAAAGTTGTTATCTCTTCGTGCCGGTTATTGTAATCAACCTCACAAATTAAGGCTCTGTCTAACAATTGGCTTGATAATAAAGCATCCGTAAAGCCTTTTTTCCTGTCCTGCAAGTGCATCAAACTCTCGCGGTAAATGATTAGTGCGATACGTTTACATCCTTTGTTAACTAACAACTGTGTTGCCTGTTTTGATATTTCATAATTGTTGATACACACCCGACTTGTGGTTAAATTTTCAAAATAACGGTCTACAAAAACCATCGGGATGTGCGGGTTTAGCTGCTCGATTTTTCCCTCTTCGATGTTGGAAACAGGAACCATGACAATACCATCTACCCGCCTGTTAACAAGCATGTTAATAACAGACGAAAGATGTTCATGTTTTTCGCCGGTGCTGACTATAATCAGCAGATAGCCCTTTGATTCGGCATATTTCTGTAGATGGTATGCCAGCGTTCCAAAAAAAATGTCAGAAATATCATCGACAACCAATGCTATAGTACTTGTTTTGCCGGTACGTAAACTACGGGCTATCTCATTGGGATGATAGTTCAAATCTTGTGCCGCGTTTCGTATTTTTTTTGCAATATCTTCACTAATCCTTCTCTCCTTGTCCTTTTTGTTGAGAACAAGCGAAACAGTAGACCGGGCAACTCCAACGGCGTCTGCAATGTTTTGCATCGATATTTTTTTGTTCATTTTTTTTATTTTTTTTATTAAAAAATCGATTTTACTGTGCCTGAAACACATAAGTTATTGTTCCTTCTTGTCGGGTTGTTGTTGCGTTGTTGAAGCGTGAGCGCTCGGCGTAGCTTTGGGCGGTACTTACTAAGCATGGGTCTTCGGAGTTTGACCGGCTTGGGTTTACGTCGGCTCTAACTACGTAGCCGTTGTTGTTTACTACAATATCTACAACTATTGTTCCGCCCGAGCGACATCTGTAGACAGGCGGCGGCATAGAAGTATGGCGTCTGCCGGCGAGTTCGTAGGATACCGTTGTGGGTCCCCTGTAGACGGTGCGTCCGCCGGCAGCATCTACCGGAAAACGGTCATCGTAGATATTTGCGGCTGTAGCATCGTCTGCCGGGGTATTTACAGGTGGTTCTTGGTAGGGCTCAGGGTCGGAGAGATTTTCCTCAGCCAATATTTCGCGTCTCATCCTTTCAATATTTTCTGCGGCGCGCTGGTCGACCACATTGACCGGAATATTGCGCATCTCCTGCCGTATAGCCTGCATTAGTTCTTGTGTGACAGCTTCTTCTTGTGCCTGAACAGCTTCGGGAGATATTTCCTCTTCAAAATCAAAAACAATTTGCGAAAGGTCAATCATCACTGCGAACTCCTGAGCCGGTATTGTCCTTATTTTCAACACTAAAAATGCCGTAATGATAAGCAAATGTACTGCAATGGTAGTCAGGATACCAATTTGATGTTCCTCAAGCCAAATGAAAAAGTCCCTGATTAACGACATTAATGATTTTTGATAAATATTTTATTTTTAATATTTTACTTGAAAAGTGAATCTACGAACTCGTGTTTATTGAAAACTAACAGGTCGTCCATCTTTTCGCCTACGCCGATGTATTTTACCGGTATCTTAAACTGGTCTGATATACCTAATATTACGCCGCCTTTTGCTGTGCCGTCCAACTTTGTGAGCGCCAGCGCTGTCACTTCGGTAGCTTTTGTGAACTGTTTTGCCTGTTCGAACGCATTTTGTCCGGTAGAGCCGTCTAACACTAAAAGCACTTCATGCGGCGCGTCGGCGACTACTTTTTGCATCACTTTTTTTATTTTTGTCAGTTCGTTCATCAGGTTTACCTTAGTATGCAGGCGTCCTGCCGTGTCGATGATAACTACGTCGGCGTCGTTGGCTTGTGCTGACTTTATGGTATCAAAAGCGACAGATGCCGGGTCGGCGCCCATCTGCTGCTTGACGATGTCTACGTCCGCGCGCGCTGACCATATAACTAACTGGTCTACAGCGGCGGCACGAAACGTATCGGCAGCGCCAAGATATACTTTTTTGCCGACTTTTTTGAACTGATGCGCCAATTTGCCGATTGTGGTAGTTTTACCCACGCCGTTGACGCCTACTACCATTATCACGTAAGGTTTTGCGGTAGGTATAGCTTCAAAATTATCAACGTTCTCAGTATTGTTTTCTTCCAACATGCCGGCTATCTCTTCTTTAAGAATTGCGTTCAACTCGGCGGTGTTCATAAGCTTATCGCGCGACACGCGGGCTTCAATACGCGCGATAATTTTCAGGGTAGTTTCCACCCCCACATCCGAAGAAATAAGTACCTCTTCGAGATTGTCGAGCACCTCAGTATCGACCTTCGATTTACCGACCACAGCCCGAGCCAACTTCTGAAAAAGGCTCTCCTTTGTCTTTTCAACCCCTTTATTGAGGCTCTCTTTTTTCTCTTTAGAAAATAATCCGAAAAATGCCATTTATTATTTATTATTTTTGATTTTCGATTCTTCACTCTTCACTCTTCATTCTTCACTCTTCATTCTTCACCACTCTCACTGTTTTATTTTCAGACCGGATAATAAACACCCCGTTTTCGGGCAGTATAATATCTACTTCGTTGCTGTGGGCAATGTTTCTATACACTAATGCGCCTGTCACGCTGTATATGCTCCATTGTTTGCCGGCAGTCAGACCGCTCACGTGCAGCCTGCCGTTATTTATCCACGCTTTCAACGCATTGTCGTTATGAAAATTTTCCTCTGTCCATGTCTGTATGTCTTCGGTAGTTGCCATCGTAGCTTGCGAAGCTGCACCTGCATGATAATTATCATTTTCTTTGGAACGGGCAAAAACGTAATAAGTAGTGCTGGCGGTCAATCCGGTGAAGGTCAGTTCGGTTTGCCAGCCCGAAGCGGGCGGCTCGTTAATGATATTTACGGCGTATTCCACTTCCTGACGTTCTGAAGGCGGTGTTACGGGTAAAACAGTGATAGTGGAAGATGTTTGGGCGTCGATGACGGGACTTTCCACCACAGCGCCGTCGCTTTTTTCTATGACGATAGTAAGCCATGCTGAGGCAGCGAGGTTGGCAGCGCTTCTATGGGCTCTCACTTCAAAATGGAACGTACCTGCGCCGCTCGGCGTGCCGGATATTATGCCGTCAGATGACAACGCCAAGCCGGTAGCCGCAAAATCGCCGTCTATCACGCTCCACTCTATTGGCGGCAAACCGTCTGATACAAGCGTTGCTCCGTCGTATACTGCATCAACTTTTCCGTTAGGGAGTGTTTCCACAATAATATCAAAAGTGGCGTCGGTGCTTGCTACTAAGGGCTGCGAGGGTGCGCCCGAAGCGTAGACTGAGTTCGCCTGCGAGCGGGCAAAGATGTAATAAGTGGTGTTGCCAATCAATCCAAGGAAAAGCAATTGGTTATCCGAACTCGTTACCCAGCCCGTTTCGGGAGCTATGTCGTCGCGACTGAAGGCGTATTCCACTATCTGACCATTATCAGGTGGCGCTACAGTGTTGATAGTTATGCTGTTGCGGGTTATGCCGTTATCAGCTAATGTAGGCATATCTACGTTTGCGCCGGGACTTCCGGCAACTACAAGCGTAAATTCTACAGAAGACATGCCGGCAAGGTTTGTAGCGACAACAGAAAAATTATACGTACCCGAAATAGTAGTGACGCCGCTGATTTCGCCGTCCTGATTTATTGTAAACCCGATGGGCAAGGCGCCGTCCTCAATGCTCCATGTTATATCAAATCCGGTAGCAATAACGACAAATGTATAATGTATATTTGTTGTTGCCTGCGGCAGCGGCGAGGTAGTGGTAATTTCAGGCGCTGAAGCTGTTCTAACTGCCAGAGGCTCTGAAACATCGCCTTGCAGATAGTTGTCGTTTTCCTGAGTGCGGGCGAAAATATAATAATCAGTATTTGCTGTTAAACCCGTGAAGGTCAGAGTTGTTTGCCAGCCCGTCTGAGGTGGAGTATTCGACGCGCTGATAGCAAATTCAACATCTTGACCGGTAGATGTTTCAACAGGATTGAGTGTGATACTGTTCAGAGTGACGCTTTCAGGCGTGGGGACGGGTATTTCACCAAAAGCCTTTAAAACATGCACATTAATAGAAAACTGCACCTCCTCGTAGTTTTGTGGCGAGTTTGGCGAGGTAAATATTGCTGTGTGCTGGCTGCTTGTTCCCACTTCGCCGACTATAGTCGTCGGGCTTTGCCACCGCCAGTTATTCGGCAAACTTACGCCTGAAAGCGCGTCGCCATAACGTGCATTTAGTTCATTGGACGGCAGCGTGTGGTGTGGTATCGCTTTGGTGATTGTGTAGGTTCTCAGTACATCGTCTACATATTCAAATTCGCCTATACCGAACACGCGGATTGTCACCGTTCCCACGTTTGTTCCCGAGCTTTGACCCGCTGCCAAATCACTGCTCGTTATAACCCAGTCAAAGTCTGTGCGCCACACTAATACGCGGTCGGCAGCCCTGACTTCTATACTTCTGGGGCGCAACGGACCACCCGTGTAAGCTATTGAAACAGGGTCTATTACGACAGAAGTAAAGTTCGGAGGATTTAAATTAGCTACATGATGAACGATAGTATTATTGTCAGGATTATCGTCGCCCGCCGCCGTCACAGTGACGCTTACTGTATAATCGCCCAACGCCGACAGATTTAATCTCTGGTTGAAGGTATAATCCGTGCTGCCAAAACTTGGAATTGGAGCGCCACTGTACGTTTCTTCGACAATCCTGACATCGTTCAAATATAATGACAGCCGAAACCCTGAAAGTTGCGCCTGACCCTTGTTTACTATCGTAACTGTAACTTCTTCGCTATTACTCAAATTATATCCTGAAACGGGCGACACGATAGATGACAGTTCTGCATCGACCCATCCGGTAAAGTTCCACACTCTAACGTCGTCGATAAACCAGTCGTCAGCATCTATTCCCGCATATTTAAAGCCTATATAAATATTTCTTCCGGCGTAATTATTTAATGGTAAAATAATTTTTTTCCATGTTCCCGAAATTTCGTCGCCTGTGAGTTCGTGAATTTCCTGAAACGACGCCGGATTGTTATTTGTTGTAGACACCCACACGCCATTGTATCTATGCAGAGCCGCATTGTTGTTTCTCGACATAAATTCTACTACCATATTTCCGGCGTTTGCAGCCGGAAGCGATATTTGCGGCGTTACCAGCCAGCCTTCCTGTTCTGAGAGGCTGCTGTGCCGGTGTACGGCGGGCGTTCTTTGCGCAACACCTATTGCTTTTTCCCATCGTGTTGCGCCGTTGCCCAACCAAAGAGTTGACCAGCAGGCGGGAGGAAAAAATTCAGACCTGAAATTTTCGTCTATTTCGGCAGTTGGCTGACAATCAACGTGAAAAACTTTTAGCTCACTTGATGTTGAAACGTCGCCCAAATTTACCGTAACTCTCACAATATGTTCTCCTTTTGCCGAAAGGTTTAATCGTCTTGCAAAATTATGCTCGCCCTCGCTCAAACTCGCGATAGCGGCGCCTGAAAAAGTTTCGGTTTGCTCAGCAACCAGAGTTCGTTGATTATCAGTCACCGTAAAGTGTTCTAACCTCAACTGAAAACCTGAAATGGGCGCGCTACCGGTATTTTTTATCCTCACTCTGACTTGTTCGCTGGCGCCAAGTTGCGGGTTGTATCCTTCTATTGGCGCTAAAAAAGATGTTATTTCAGCGCCCACGCTGCCGGTAAAATTAAATACCGAAACATCGTCTAATTGCACGCCGTTGCCGGAATATCCCCTTGCTTCGAAGGCAATATAATAGTCGCCCGACCTGGCTGGCAGGCTAATTCTGTCCCGCGTCCAATTGCGGGTATTGTCGGTATATTCTTTCAGCAAGGTCCACGTTCCGGCTGCGGAATTTTTGTAATAAACCCTCAAAGTATCCTGCTCGCCGCCATATCCGGTAGCTTGCGTGTGCCAAAATTCCAAAACCGGATTGGACAATGCGCTGATATTGATTTGTGGAGTAATAAGTTTTGAAATATGTCCCGCCATAGTGAAAAAAATGGCATTTTCTTCTCCCGTATGCGGAAAATTTGGGATGCGCGGCAATAGCGTATGGTTCACGCGCGCTGAAGTCCAGTCAGTCGCGCCTCTGATATGTTCTTGTACCCATTGCCCGGTCCAGTTCGAGCCTGCCTGAGTTTCAAAATTTTCTAAAAAAACGACTTCGTTATCTTGTCCAAAAGCGCTCAAAATAACGAACATAACTACAAAAATTGTTCCTAACCTTTTCACGATTACGATTTATTAAAAAAAACACAAAAATAAAAAAAAAAAATAGTTTGTGCAAATTTAATTAGATTTTTTTTGTATCTTTGCGCGCTTGAATTAGTCATTTATAAATGGATAAAACAAAGAAGATAAAATCAGCGTTAGTGTCTGTTTATCACAAGGATAACTTGGATGCGATAGTCAAAAAATTAGACGGGTTGCATGTTAAAATTTATTCTACCGGCGGCACTAAGGAATATATTGAAAGCCTTGGTATATCGGTAACAGCGGTGGAAACGCTTACCGGTTTTCCGTCAATTTTTGGCGGCAGGGTGAAAACGCTTCACCCAAAAGTGTTGGGAGGCATACTTTATCGTCGCGATGAGGCTGAAGACCGCGCCGAAGCTGAAAAGTACGACATCCCGGATATAGATTTGGTGATAGTCGATTTGTATCCCTTTGAGGAAACAGTGAGGTCGGGCGCCGAAGAAGCTGAAATAGTTGAAAAAATTGATGTCGGAGGCATTTCGCTGATACGCGCCGCAGCAAAAAACTTTGCCGACGTGCTGGTAGTTCCCTCAAAACGCGAATACATGCCCTTGCTTGAGCTGTTGGAAACAAAGAACGGCGAGACGAACATCGACGACCGCCGCAAATTTGCCGCTGCCGCCTTCGATGTGTCGTCATATTACGATACTTCCATTTTAAACTTTTTTGACAGCGAACAAAAATTAATACTGCGATATGGCGAAAATCCACACCAGACGGGCTTGTTCGTCGGCAACTTCAACAAGATATTTGACAAACTTAGCGGAAAGGAAATTTCGTATAACAATCTGTTGGATATTGACGCCGCAGTGTGCCTCATAGCTGAGTTCGACGAGCCAACATTTGCCATTATCAAGCACAATAACGCCTGCGGACTTGCATCGTCTGACACGCTTGTTGATGCGTGGGAAAAGGCATTAGCGGGCGACCCCGTTTCGGCTTTTGGCGGTATTTTGATAACAAACCGTACGATAGACCTCGAAACAGCGCACAAAATAGATGCGCTTTTCTACGAAGTGTTGATAGCGCCACAATTCGAGCCCGAAGCTATAGAATTGCTGAAAGAGAAAAAAAACCGCATTTTGCTGAGACAAAAAGAACGCGGAGAAGAAAAACGGCAATTTCGCTCGGCAATAAATGGCTTTGTCATCCAGGAAACGGATACATCAACCGAAACAGAGCAGGATATGAACTGTGTGACAAACGTGCAACCTACTGACGCTCAGTTGACAGATTTGGTTTTTGCCAACAAGATTGTCAAGCATAGCAAATCGAACGCAATCGTTTTGGCAAAAAACAGACAGATGACAGGTAGCGGCGTGGGGCAGACCTCGCGCGTAGACGCACTGAAACAGGCAATAGAGAAGGCACGCAGTTTCGATTTCGACCTCGAAGGCGCTGTTATGGCAAGCGACGCCTTTTTTCCGTTTCCCGACTGCGTCGAAATAGCTGCAAAAGCAGGTATAAAAGCAATAGTGCAACCCGGCGGCTCTATGCGCGACAACGCATCCGTCGAATGTTGCAATGATAATAATATAACAATGGTATATACCGGAGTAAGACATTTTAAACATTAATATAAGATTGTCAGTTCTCAGTTCTCAGAAATGAGTGTTGAAAACTGAAAAATAAAAACTGAAAAATAAGAAATGGGTTTATTTTCGTTCACTCAAGAAATAGCGATGGACTTGGGCACTGCCAACACCATCATTATACATGGCGATAAAGTAGTAGTAGACGAGCCGTCGATAGTTGCTATCGACCGGACATCGGGCAAACTGATTGCCATAGGCGAAAAAGCAAGGCTAATGCACGGCAAAACGCACGAAAACATTAAGACTATTCGTCCGTTGCGCAATGGCGTTATAGCCGACTTTAACGCCGCCGAGCAGATGATAAAGGGGATGATAAAGATGATCCCCACACGGGGACGCGTTTTCACGCCGTCTATACGCATGGTAATATGTATCCCGTCGGGGAGTACAGAAGTAGAAGTGCGTGCGGTACGCGATTCTGCCGAACATTCAGGCGGTCGCGACGTGTATATGATATACGAGCCAATGGCAGCAGCAATAGGGATAGGGCTCGACGTGGTAGCGCCCGAAGGAAACATGGTAGTAGATATAGGCGGAGGAACTTCGGAAGTAGCAGTTATTGCGCTTGGCGGGATAGTCTACAACCGCTCGGTTACTACCGCCGGCGACGTTTTTACGCTCGACATTCAGGACTATATGCGCCAGCAGCATAATATCCGGATTGGCGAACGCACAGCCGAAGAAATAAAAATACAGGTAGGCTCGGTATTGCCCGACCTCGACGACCCGCCAGCTGACTTTATAGTGCGCGGTCCTAACCTGATGACCGCACTGCCCGTAGAAGTGCCGGTTTCGTATCAGGAGATTTCGCATTGCTTGGACAGGTCTGTTTCGCGCATCGAAACGGCTATCTTGGACGTGTTAGAGCAAACGCCGCCCGAACTGTACTCCGACATCGTGACCCACGGCATCTATCTTGCCGGTGGCGGCGCGCTTCTACGCGGATTAGCAAAACGTTTTACCGACAAGATAAGCATAGAATTTAAGGTGGCGGAAGACCCGTTGCGGGCAGTAGCACGCGGAACAGGTATAGCATTGAAAAATGTAGACAAATTTTCGTTCCTGATGAGGTAAAAAGTATTTATCTTGCGCGCGCTAATACAATTTATTCAAAGGCATCACCTGCTGTTCCTTTTTGTTATGCTGCAAGGGTTAGGTGTGTTTATGCTGGTACGCCACAATTATATCCAGCGTATAGCTTTCTTTAGTGCTACAAATGTTGTTTCGGGCAACATTTACGAGCAAATGGGCAAGTGGTACGACTATTTGCAGCTCAGGGAACAAAACCTGTATCTGCAAAGCGAAAACACCGAACTCCGAAATATGCTTCACAGCTCGTTCTACATGCTCGACACGGCTCGTACCGTTGTAAGCGATACCATTAAGCAACGCCGCTATGCATACTTTCCCGCAAAGGTGATAAATAATGAAGTGAACAAACAGTTCAACTTTATTACGCTCGACCGCGGAAAAAATACAGGCATAGAGGAGGGAATGGCTGTTATCGGACACTACGGAATTGTAGGTATAGTTTATGGCGTGTCAGAACGTTTTGCAACGGTGATGCCCGTCATAAACCGAAACTTCAGAGTGAGCGTAAAGTTCAAAAAAAATGACCACTTAGGCTCGCTAAGCTGGGACGGACGCTCATACAGAAGCGCAACACTAAACGAAATATCGCTCCACGTACCAGTAGAAGTAGGCGACACGCTCGTAGTATCAGGCTTTTCGGCAAGCTTCCCGGAAGGAATACCGGTGGGAACCGTATTGAGAGTGGAACCCAAAGACGGTAGCTTTTACGCGATAGACGTGCTGTTATCTACAGACTTCCGAAAACTGAACTATGTGACAGTAGTAGAAGACCTGATGAAGAAAGAGCAGTTAGAATTAGAACAACAAACACTTGAAATGCAATGATAAGAGAAACAGTATTAAGTATTTTCAGGTTCATATTGTTGATAGTACTTCAAATATTTGTGCTTAACAACATACAGTTCAGCGGATTTGTGAACCCGTATCTGTATGTATTGTTTATTTTGTTGTTGCCTTTCGAAACGCCCGGATGGCTGATACTGTTGTCGGCGTTCGTATTGGGCTTCGTCATTGATGTTGCTTCCACAACGATAGGCTATCACATCATTGCCACAGTCTTTATGGCATACTTCAGAGTTCACCTGCTACGCTTCATAGCGCCCCACGACGGTTACGAAACAGGCATGTCGCCAACGATACAGTCGCTTGGTATTACGTGGTTTCTGAAATATGCGATAATACTGACGGTAGCGCATCATTTCGTCCTGTTCTGGATAGAAGCCTTCCGTATCAGCGACCTGCTGCCGGCAACACTCAGAGCATTAGCAAGCAGCATATTTACAATTATTCTTATAGTTATTTATCAATTTCTTGCAATACGCTCAAAATGACCCCACAAACTGTATTCATAATATTAGTAACAATAATTATTGCCGACTTCATACTCGAAAGTTGGTTAGACTATCTGAACATAAAAAACCTTTCGGAAAAATTGCCCGAAGAACTGAAAGACATCTACGACGCCGAAAAGTACGCGAAATCGCAGAACTACGAGCGTGTAAATAATCGCTTCGGACTGCTTACCGGCACGTTCAACCTGTCGCTGATACTCGGAATGTTCTTT
>Ga0099364_10007813_pt1 | contig 15196 bp, 12 predicted proteins | sample TergutTh196P3_FD_73070 | JGI IMG/M metagenome (GOLD analysis project Ga0099364, IMG submission 73070) | Microcerotermes parvus P3 segment gut microbial communities from Pointe-Noire, Republic of the Congo - Th196 P3 | ecosystem: Host-associated > Arthropoda: Insects > Digestive system > Gut ... | reverse complement strand
TCTGGTTCGGTAAATCGGTGTCTTCGCCTTTGGTGTACCACTCGGTAATCATAAACGGCTTGCCCGTCCAGTCGGTCCAGCCTTTGGTCTGTTCTTCAAGCGGCGTCCAGACACCGTAATAGTTGAACGAAATAACATCGATATATTTGGCGATTCCCTTCATCAACTGGGCACGGTTTCGGTTGTCGCCATACAATCGGGGACCGAGCACCAAATGGTTCGGATCATGTTTCCGGATCGCCGCCGCCGTGATCGACGAGTAGGTGTCGCCGAGATAACCGAGGAACTCCCAACGATCTTGGTTTTCAATCTGTTCTTTCGTCTTGCTTCGCTTGGCCAGCCAAGCCTCGGCGGCTTTGCGCCCCGCATCGTTGGGATTCTCGTTTTTGAGATAACCTTCCAGAGCGTTCATTCTGAACGGTAGTTCGTTGTCGGTGAAATAACCGAGCAGATTCGGATCATCTTTCAGTGCGGCGGCTTGCCGGGCCACGGACTTGTCGCAGAACTCCTTGAATTCCGGTTCGAAAACGAAAATTGCGTCGTTCGGATAGCCCCGATGTCCCGGTACTTGGACCGAGCGGCCTTTTCCGTATTCCGTCATCAGAGCCAAATTGACCGTATGAGCCAACGGTGTCGTTGTCTGCAACGGCGAAGAGGCCAATGTTCTCACGTCGGTCCATGATCCCGTGCCGTTGAAGGAATACTCACGGAGCAAACGGACGGTTTCGTCTCCCCATTTTTCTCTCGTACCGAACTTTTTCGCAAAGGCTGTTTTTTGGTGTTCGCCACTGCCCCGGTTCACGGAACACACGGCACGGTGAATGTTCAGGTTGCCTTCCGGATCGACGAGCCAAAAACGGTTACCATGTTTTTCGACGTGCCAGAAGCCGGTTTTCGTCGTTTTGTTGCTTGCCAAGCCGAGATGGATGCCCAATGGTCGATTTTTCTTTTTGTACTATTTGAGGTGCCCGATCGTTCGGGTGGGATAGTCGACCCACTCCCGGTCGGGTTTCCTTCGAGCGGGTACCTGGACAAGCTCCATTGAGAGCGGCTTTTGCCTGGTTGGTTGTTTTTCGGTAGCCGATATTGCGGTTGTTCCCAACAAGGGCAGAGCGGCGACGATTTTATTGAATTCGCGTCGATTCATAACACGATTTTCTTGGTTGTGACGCGGGAGCCGGGGCATGACGGCGATGGCACTGCGACTCCGAGGCTGCGGCTTGTTCCTCAGTCGCTGTATTGTAACAGGTGCGCGAGTCGGACCTGTTCGAGTTTGTCGGCAAACCCGCCGTCTTTTCCGGCCATTTGGTAGTATGGTATATCTTTAACGACGATGCCGTCGACGGAACTTCCGGTATTGACGAGTCTTCGGAACACGTCTTCCATGGCGGCGAGGATCGTTTCGCCTTGCCGGACACAGAGCAACGTCGAATCACAACTTGCAGACATGATGAGCGATTCTGCCGCGTTGGCCGCCGGCGGTACGACGACCAAGACAAGCGAATAGTGTCTTTCGAGCATATCGAGTAGTTCTCTGAAACGTCCGTCGCCGAGTAGTTCGTAGGGGGAAACGTCCAGGTGTCCCGCAGAGAGGAATTCTAAATTCTGCTCTTTCTCGCTCTGAACGACCGCTTCGCCGAATTTGTTTCGCCAACAGAGGACATCCGCCAAGCCGATGCCACTTTCCTCGTTGCCGAAGAGCAGATGAATCCGCCCGACGCGCATATCGCCGTCGATCAAGAGGACTTTCCCCTCTCTCATTTGGGCCATGGCGGCGGCTATTTGTACGGCGAGGAACGTTTTACCATCGTCACTGGCAACGCTGGCGAGGGCGAGACTTCGACAACGGCGGAAAGGATCGCTCAGCAACAAATGGGTACACCAGTTGTGAACGCTTTCCTTGTATCTTGCCAGGCGCTTACGAAACATGGCCCCTTGAACCCATGAGACCGGCGGTTCCATGATTTCGCCGATAATCACGTCGGGAACCGACATTCGAATTTGCGAAACGTGATAGAGACGTGGTTTGAGCCTCTCAATGGCGACCCCAAGAAAGAAGGGCAACAGGAAGCACACGATGCCGCCGCCGGCAACGATCGTCAATTTCCGCCGGGTTTTCGGTTCGCGAGGGAGCGACGCTTTCTTTCTGAGCTGAATCTGAGCCGGGGCGTTCATCTCGGTATAGAGCGAAACAATACGCGTTTGCAAAAGGTCAAGCACCGAGTTGATTCGCTTGAGTTGCTCCTGTTGAAAGGAAACTTCGGCGATTTCGCTCGTTCGCGTCCCTGCTTGGAGTTGCTGCTCCTTGTAACGTTCACGAAGGTTTTCGACCATGATTTCCTGGGTACGAACGGCGTTCTCTCTTCCCCAGATCGTCTGTTCCATTGATGCCGTCATGCCTCGACGAATTTCCATCAGTTTTATGTCCTCCATCTTTGCGTGATAGGCGGACATCTTTTCCTCAAGCTGACGTAGTTTGGTCTGATGGTGGACGATTTGCGGGTCATCCGGGTTTTTCAGGGACTGCCGGAGGGTATCCAACTTACCGTCGATGTCTACTTTCTGTTGGGCATATGAAAGGAGGGTTGGATCGGTTTCAATCGCCATTTGGAGCATTGTCCGCGTAATTCTGTTGGGACCTTCACGGAGCAACTCCTGGTCCGCTTTTAGTTCGGCTTTGAGGGCTTCGAGCTTCGCTTCGGCAAGGTATAGGTCGCGCTGGAGGGATTCGCCCTGTCCCATGCCGCCAGCCATTGTTCCGTCACGACCGGTGAGTCCGCCTTTTTGGGCCGCTCCCATCATTCCGCTCCGGATTTCGCCCTGGAGGAGGCGGGCGGCATTCTGTTGCCGATTGAGTTCCAGGGTCAGTTGTTGGATCATTCTAGTATTCCAGTCGTTGGCCTGTGTATCGTAGTATTCGAAGAAGGCGTGGATGACGCTGTTGACGATGACTTCAGCGTCTTGCGCTTGCTCGGTTTCGAACGACACCGCGACCATCTCGGATTTATTCGGGGCCTGGAGCAAAAGTCGGGAGGCCAACCACCGTGCGCGGTCTTTCTGTTCAGTGACGCATTTCATTTGCGCAACGACGGGGTTTTCGAACACTCTGTCAATGATCAACGGACTTTTCATCAGGACAAACTGCGTGTTGACGAAGGACTGGTAATCACGTTGTTGTTTGTCGTCGAAGATATAATACGGCTTGGTAGGCGACACTTGAATCCAAGCGGTTGCCTCATATCGGACCGGAAAAATGAAAAAGAGGACTCCTGCCACAAAAGTTCCGGCGATCAACCCGGCTGGCAGCGACCATCTCCAGTGTCGCGTTAAACCGGTAAAGACGAGGAAAAACAGAATCTGCGGCGTCATCTTGGCCGAGACGGACGCATCCATGATCGGATGGCGCGACGCAGCCGGAAAACTGTCCGGGTAGAACGATCCCGAAGCCGGGACGTTGCCCGGTTCCGCACCGGGATAGGGGACGCCAGGAACAAGGTTATTTCCACCGGGTGTATCGTCTTGCATCGCTTTTGTCTCGGATAGTCAAAAAACAGCGTCGGGGGGGTTGGGCAAGAATGTCTCGTCAAAAGGCCGCTGGCTGAAAAAACGACCGCATAGCCGACACAACGATCATATTTCCACTCGCCGAAAAACCTTTCCCAAAAACCAAATGAAAGCAAAAAACATTCCAAAGGCGACAAAAATCGCCACTATTCCGGAAAATGCGTCTGCGGCGGCATCAACATTCTTCTGCGGAGCGAACCATTGGACGAGCGGTTTGTAATGCTCAAGCAGAATTCCTGTCATGGCGATACGGATGGCATTCACGAACAAGGCCAGCGGTGGCACCAATAGGAAAACGCACAAATTCTGCCACCACGGCCGCCGCATGAGCAGGATTGCAGCAAAGGCAATCGCCATAATACTGACGAGGAAACGGATCCCCGAACATGCCGCCGCGACGTCGAGTTCTATCGTCGTCATCCGGATCGTATTCCGAATCGGAATTGCCGGTTCGCCAAGGAAAACAAGCAACTGAGACGCGAACTTCGCCGCAAACTCCTGCAAACGATGGCGGAGAATCACCTCGAAACGGAACGGAAGAGGGAACATGAAAACCATGAACAGCAACGAAGGACACGCCCAATAAAAGACGCGGGTCCCATAAAACAACCAAACGATCCCCAACGCCCAAAACAGCAGGGCCCATTGTTCGATGGCGTCAAAACGTTGGTTGACAGCATAGTAGCGCATCGCACAACTGAGCAGGATCGGCACTAAACCGATCCAGGCCAACCGGCGTTGCGTGCCCGGGTACGTGTCCAAACGAAGGTAGAGGAACAGAGCAATCAGCGGAATCACGAAGAATCCATGACCGTAATCGAGATTGACATGCCACACTCGTACCATCTGATTGAGCGACGGCCAAAAGGCGAATAGGGCCAGCGGAACCATCACCGCGAGGAGCACAAGCAAACGCTGACGTTCAAAAACCGGATCAATGACACAGGCCGCCGCCGGTTTGGCCACCGTTGGACCGGGTGACGATCCGGCCCCCCCGGGTGGAGGCCCCGCCGTTTCCGGAGCCAACAACGACTCCGCACGGGGAGGAAACGATGAAGAAAAACTGCCTCGCTTGCCCACTTTTTTCCTGCTGACTGGAAGATCACCCGCAAAACGGTGCGCGGGATCGACAGACTCTCCGCCCGGTTCGGAAGTCGGTGGAACGTCGAATACCTTTTTATCCGTCATTGTACAATTTCTCCCTCGCTTGATCGTTCGTTGGTCCGATTTGTCACTCAAACCGCCACGAAGGGTAATTATAGGGAAACTGGCCAAGGGAACAAGACGACATCGCTACAAAAGACGCCGTGACACCGACAAAATTCCCAAACGTGCAAATCGACGGGATAGGGAAAGCTTCCCGGGAACCAACACTGCGAGTCAAGAATAGGTCGCAAATCGATCAAATTGCGTAAAAGGCGTAAGCTTTTCGTTTTTTTTGGAAATGCAAGCCATACAACCGTGTTTAACGGTACAGAACGATCAAAGCGGTGCCGGAAAACAGGAAAAGAACAACGCGGCAAAAGTGCCGCGTCTATTTCAGTTCAATCCTAAACTCCTTGTCCGGTTTCGTGATTTCAAGGGGAAGTCCTTTGGTGGCGGCTCCAAACTTCTTGATGATCTCGACGGCCTCCGATGGCATCGACGCATCGGAGCCAGTGCTCCACCCGACGGTCAAAATCACTTTACCGACTTGAATACCCTCCACCGACCGGGTGTAAGCCGCCTTGAATTTTCCTCCTTCCCCGACAAATGCTGTGCTTGTCCGCCCCATGCCATTGGCCGGAGCGAATTGGAGCCGCAGTCCTTTGGGAGCCGGGCGGCCCTCGAACGTGATCGTCCCGCGAATCCCCACGACCTCATACGGCAATTTTTCGCCGCAACCAACGAACAACGGGAGGGGGAGGAAGGAAAGGAAAACGTAAAGTACCTTGAATTTCATAGGATCGGAATCGGTTTAAGGCCAAGGAGTGCTCCGGGAGTGGGCACTCGGTTACACTTCGTGCTCTGTGGCATTTCCGGCAAGGTTCCGTAGCTTGTTGAGGGTTGTTTCGATGAAAGCGACGTCATCTCGACGTTTATCGGCCGCTTCGCGTTCCTTACGCCGTCGGCGTTCTTCCGTCATGCGTTTTTGGTCCCGTAGCGGGAAAACCCTAAAGCGGATACGGAAGGCTTTTTGCCCTTTGTTCAGCTCGTCGGCGTAGATTGAACGTATTTCTTTCCGTAAGAGTTCAGCCGTTGCAAAACCATCGGGAACAGCATCAGCGTCGGTCAAATGTTGTAGTTCGACTTGTTCCACGGAAAGAATCGAAATATAGCCGATACCGGGAATATAACTCCGCTGACCCGCCCGCATCCGAACACGGTCCCAAAGACGGATCGTTTGCGTTTTTTTACCGCACCGGATCAATTCAATGAACTTCTTCTTGAATAGTAGCATGATTCAGTCCGGTGCGAGCCGCAATTCGCCGCTGTCGTCGTTTTCAGGGGGAGATGGAAGTCGGACTGCCGTGACCATTTCAGCTTCCGATTCGTTGGCCCCGGGAACGCGAACCTCGGTTTCGGCATCAATGGTTGTCGCCGGTTCAATACGAAGTTTGAGTTCGCCAATCGCAAACTCATCGCCCGGTTGAACGGAGACAGGCCCCTCCACGAATTCACCATTCATCAGAGTTCCGTTCAACGAACTGTTGTCACGCAGATAAAGTTGACCACCCTCATCGAAAAGTTCGCAATGTTTCCGACTGACGGACGGATGTGAGATCGTCAAACCAACCTCTTTACTCCGACCGATGAAACACGGTGTTTGAATAATTCGGCTCCCCTTGTATTCCTCACCGGACCGGACCGATATTTTTATTTCCATGAAATCGCACTCCGAACAAAATGCTCCGTGTAAAGAACCCCGTCGGCAATAACGGGACTCCACTCTCTCAACGCGCGTAAGGATAACCGACGACGCAATGGTTTGTCAACACCCGAAACGCTTACTCAATCCCAGTCCGTCGTCAAGTTTTTTCGGCAAGTCTTTTTCAATGCAAAAAGAGCGAAGGTTGCGAAGAAAGACTTTGAGACTGTCGCATGAAAATGGTTTGTTTGCTGCAATATCGGCCTGAAAGGCCGGAGCGTTCTAGTCTAGGGCAAGTCCCGCCGGTTGTTCCTTGCCCTTACAGGGTGGTTGGTCATTGGGAACGAACACCAACTCAGGGCGTTGCCCTGGGCTGTAATGCTCCGCCATTGTAGGGCGAATAAAAATGACCGCATTATTGGCAGGGTAAGGTATCGATGAGTCGGATTTATATTGCTCAACGGCATAAAACGGACATTTCGATAGGGGGTGGAAGCGTGGAATGCAGAGAAATGGGAAGGTGATTTCATCTGATTTTCGACACCATTTTACTTTTCCAGGCTTCACTTTCCCGCAACGCCCCCCAAACGCGGCTCCATGGCATTGCATCGTATAACAGGTAGGGGATCGGTCGGTGCCGTATCGATATTTTCCGTGTTGGCACGCCGCAAACGGCTGGAAAAGTTGCTTTTTCCTATATCTGTCACAGTGAACGGGACCCCATTACCGTTTTTCCCGTCCCCTCCCCTCGTGGGAGAGAGGGCGGCAGGTCCAACTCCAAAACAATTCTGCGTACGCACTATTGTTTTGAGAAGACGAGTTTCGGTTGCATCGTCGTTTCGGCGGAGTGGGACATTTGTCGGTACGGTGCAGGCCGTTCGGTGTCGGCATAGCGAGGATCGACATGCACAATACGTCCGGCAATGGGGATCGCGTCGATTTGCGGAAGTTGCGGCGGCTCAAGCTTCGGCACCAAGAGAGCCAACGGCGATTCGTCGACGATGACCGTTTCCGGTGGTTCGTCGACGATTGATTCCTGCGGGAACGGTTTCGTCGGTGGTTTTGTACAGGCCGGTTTGTGGACCGGAAAAAACCGGGCGATTCGTTCCGGAATCGTGACTGGAGGCCGTCGGGCCGACAGTGTTGCAACCGGTTTGTACATCGGAACCTCTTCGTGAGAGATCGCTTCTTCAAGGAACGGCCCGAGGTCGAAACAGTCGATGTCTGGTCCATCGTTATCGAGGCCATCGCCCCAGATCGGAAGCCCGCCCTTGACCGGTGGTTGCTTTCGAATCAGGTTCCGGATGAATACCGACGGGTCCCGAGCGACCTTATCCGTAATGATCTTCATATTGTGTGTGATTGGTTTCACGTCGTTTCGCAACAACAGGTCGAACTGTTCGGTGATCGAGCGGACGTTTTCAATCGTTGCAGTCAGGTTCCCGGCAACTTCCGGCTGGAGCAACCGTTGCAAGAGCGGCGTGTCAGAACTGCCGACAGCGGAAAGGAGCGATCCAAGATCGCTGACGAACGCGTCGATTTTCTTCGCTGCCGATTGGACGGCTTTCAGGGCGTCCGAGCCGTCGCTCCCGACACTGTCGAGGAATCCGTCAACCTTCTCCAGCGTCGCTGTTCCACTGGCGACGGACACCCGGAGTTCCTTGAGGAAGGTATCGCTTTCGGCCAACAGGCTACGGGATCGGTCCAGAATGTCCGGCAACTCCTGAACGATCTTTTTCGCATTGGTCTGGAACGCCGGATCGTTGAACAAGGTGCCGGCGCCGTCGGCCAGCGAGCGGAGCGAACGCATCGTTTCCGTCATTTCCCGCACGGTTCCCTGGATTTCCGTCTGTTGTTTCTTCAGGTCGTCCGGCGAACCGACGAACGCGTTGATCCTGTCAATGAACGACGATATCGTTTCGGCGGTGCTCGCAACGTTCGCAATCGCTTTTTGCAGGTCCCCTTCAATGTTTGCCAGTCCGCCAACGAGATCGATGGGCGACGCACCGATCAGCGGCGGCGCATCGGGCGGAATCGCCTCGATGGGACCGGTGTAGTTTTTCTTTTTGACAAACTCCAGCGTCGCATCGCCCATGATCATCCGTTGTCGGACGCGGCACTCCTCATTGGTGTAGATTTTTCTCGCGCTCGGCAATCGGATGGAGATTTCGACTTCGCGGTCCTCGTCAACCAATTCGATTTTCGAAACACGCCCGATCTGTACACCGCTCTTGACGACTGGCGTGTTGAGCTTGACGCCCGGCGCCGTCTGGAAGCGAATACGCAACGTGTACTCGTCGCCGAAGTTGACGACCGACTGCTTGCCGAACCAAACGATCAAAAAGATCAACGTCACCAGCGCAACAAGGGCGACGATGCCGATTCGAAATTCAATATGTCGGTTGTTCATGGCAGATGTCAGACGTTAGGCGTTAGGCGTTAGGAAATTCCGTCGGGAAAGGTCAGACATCTCTAACGCCCATCGCCTGACGCCTTTTCAATAAATTGTTTGACTCTTGGATCGTTGGCCCGACGGATTTCTCCCACGGTGCCGTCGAAAATAATCTGCGGCTCTCCTTCGTTCAACAGCGGAACGGAAAACAGCATAATGATCCGATCCGCGACTTTGCACGCCGACTTCATGTCGTGCGTTACCATAATGCTTGTGACGTGATGGTGTTTTCGGGTCTCGATCATCAGTTCGTTGATGACGTCGCTCATGATCGGATCGAGTCCCGCCGTCGGTTCGTCGTACAACATCAACTCCGGTCCCATGGCAAGCGCTCTTGCAAAGCCGACGCGTTTCCGCATTCCGCCGGACAGTTCGCCGGGCTTCTTCGTCGCCGTCTGTTCCGTAAGGCCGACTTCGTGCAGGAGTCGTTGAACGATCTCGCGTATTTCGGCCTCGCTTTTTCCACTGTGCTGTCGGAGCGGAAACGCGATGTTCTCGCCGACCGTCATGCTGTCGAACAGGGCCGCCTGTTGGAAGACAAAGCCGTAGCGAGTTTGCTGTTGCGATAAATCGATGTACGACAGGCTTGCAAGGTCGCCGCCGTCGAACAGTACACGGCCCGACGTCGGAATCAACAGCCGGATCAGCGTTTTGAGCAACACCGTTTTTCCGCAACCGCTTTCGCCGATGATCGCTACCGATTCGCCTCGCCACACCGAAAAGTCAATATTCCGCAAAACGGTGTTCGAGGCGAATGCGACGTTTAATGCCTCGACCTGAAGGAGCGGGACCTCTGGATGTTCTCCCCCCGCTCCGCCTTGCTCAACAAGCGGCGACAAACGACTGAAAAAACGTTTGGGAAGGGAGTCCATGGGAAGGTAACAGGTATTGACGACGCTTACCGAACTAAAGTCCTCCTTGAATGACCGCAGGTCCGTAACCGATCAGGAGGTGAATTCGGTCGAGGACAATGCCGAGCATGAGGTCGAGGAACAATATGGCAACGAATGACAGGACGAAGGAGCGGGTGGCCGCTTTCCCAACGCCTTCGGCACCGGGATCGCAGTTGAAACCTTGATAACAACTAATCAGAGCAATGGCGCCGCCGAAAAACACACTCTTGAACATTCCGGCAAAAATGTCGAACAATCCGACGAAGTGCCGGGCATTATCCCAATAATGATAAGCGTTAATGTCGAGAATTTGGATACAATAAAACGCGCCGCCGAAGACCCCCATGAAATCGGCCATCACGGTCAAAGCGGGAATCAAGACCAAACAGGCAAGGAACCGCGGAACGACGAGATAATAAATCGGATTCGTTCCCATACTTATTAGGGCGTCGATTTGTTCGGTGACTCGCATTGTTCCGATTTCGGCGGCAATCGAACTGCCGACGCGCCCGGCGAGCATCGTTGCAGCGAGAACTGGTCCGAGTTCCCGAACGAGCGACAAGGAAATCACGCCGCCGAGCATCGTTTCCATGCCAATCTGTTTGAACTGGGCAAAGGTTTGCACGGCAAGTACCATGCCGATGAACATCCCTGTCAGCATAACGACCGGTAAACTCAAAACGCCGATGTTGTAAAACGCCAAGTCCAGCGTGTTCCGTTGCGGAGTTTTCCAAACGATCCAGACGAACGTTCTTCCGCAAAACCACACAAAGTCGCCGACCTGCGTCACACGGCTTGCATAGAATTCACTGACTCCGTTGGTCCAGCGATCAAAGGGGCGTTCGTCGACCTGCTGTAGTGTTTGGGGGATTGCCGAGTCGGACATTTCGATGTTCAGTAAAATACCAATGTTTCAGTTGGCGTGAGGAGCCTTTTCCTCAATATCGTCTAATTTGACCTTGCCGATTAAGAGGAATTTGACGATTTTGCCGAATTTGACGCAAAGGAGAGGCCGTTACCGGCATTTGGGGCTGACAATGAGCGGAATATGTGTGGGTGATTCTCGGCATCGTAACGGTCCGCGTTCGTTGAACGGGGCAGTTGTGCATCCGGGAAAGCAAGACGGCGGCAAAACATTCACGAGAGGGAATTCCATGTAAAAGCAACGGATCCAGTTACGCCTTGGTCATCGACATGCCGTTTTAGGAACGGCCGGATATGTCGCCGAACGTTCCGCTCAAGCTCACCACGGACGGCAGCCCTCGCTGATACTGAAGCCGGTCACCGTATCGGAAGCGCCGAAACAGGAAACCTCTCTGCTCTGGAAAAACAACCGCCAATGATCCGAAATCCGAAAAGAAAAAACATCGTCCCGGTGTGGATTTTCTCTTTCGGAGAGGCTAGAATGTCTTTTTCGTCTTCGCGGTTCCTTTTGTGGTGAGCGGCGAGAGTTCGATTTTTTGACCAACAAGCAGGAGACAACAGCAATGAAAGCATCACGTCGAAACTTTTTGAAAGTTGCCACGACCATCGCCGGGGCCGGTTATCTTGTCGCCGAGGGCAACGCGCAGCAAACGCCCACCTCTCCCAATGAACGGCTCGGTGTTGCATGCATCGGCATCGGTGGTAAAGGCGGTAGCGACAGCAATAACGCCGCCAAGTTCGGCAACATCGTTGCCATCTGCGACATCGACCGCGGACGTCTCGAAAACAAAGGTAAAGCCGATGCGTTCCAAAAGGCGAAACAGTACACCGATTACCGTGAAATGCTCCAAAAGCACGAAAAGGAAATCGATATTGTCACAGTCAGTTCGCCGGACCATCTGCACGCCGCCCAAACCTTGATGGCCATGCGAATGGGAAAAGCCTGCTACACCCAGAAACCGCTGACTCGAACAATCTATGAAGCCCGATTGTTAACGCAAGTCGCCAAGGATACCGGCGTCTGCACCCAAATGGGGAACCAGGGAACCGCCTTTGACGCCTCCCGCATGGCCATCGCCCAACTAAAGGCGGGGGTTATCGGTAAACCAAAGGCGGTGTATGTCTGGTCGAACCGGCCTGTTTGGGCACAAAGACCGGACCGCCGCGATTCGCTGACCAAGTTCGCTGACAAGGCTCGCGCGGAAATCAAAGATCCCCTCCAATCGGAAAAGGTCATTTGGGATCAATTCGATCTGATTCAACGGGACCTCGCAAGAATTGACTGGAAAAACTGGATCGGTACCGCGCCGTATCGGGAGTACTATCCCAAGCTGTACCATCCGTTTGAGTGGCGAGGCTGGTGGGACTTCGGCAGTGGAGCGCTTGGCGATATGGCCTGTCACCAAGTCACCGTTCCGTTCGCGGCTTGCGGATTGAAGGATCCGACATGGGTCCGTGCCAAGACGACCGGTCACGATTTCGACAGTTTTCCGGCCAGTTCGATTATCGAGTTTGAGTTCCCTGCCAATGAGGAACGCGGCAAGATTCCTTTCTGGTGGTATGCCCGTCGTGGAAATACTCCGCCGCGGGAAATTTTCGCGAAATACGGCATCACAGGCGATTTGTCGCCATCCGGTGTTTTGATTATCGGAGAAAAAGGCGCGATGTTCAGTTCCGACGACTATTGCGAAAACCGCCGATTCATCCTTGAAGGCGGCCAGCAAATCAACGAAGATGAAGGAAGATGGGCAGAAGTTAAAGCCAATACCGTCTATGCGGAAAAGCCTGAAGGCGGCAACGATGTTTGGAATATGTACGAACTATACCGTGCGATTTGGGCAAATGACCCGAGTATTGCTCAATCGAACGTTGTGGACCGTGCAGGACCGCTTACGGAAACGATTTTGTTAGGCAACCTGGCCGTTTGGGCAGCAGCCGAAGGCGGTGCCGAAGAGGGGGCACTGGGCGAATGGGGCGAAAAAATCGAATGGGACGCCAAAAACTTGATTGTTACCAACTTGGCCGACCTGAAAACGCCCGGCGTTGCCGACTTGGTGAAGCCGGTATTCTCCGATGGTTTCCGACTTGATTAGTAATTGTTAGGAAATAGTCATTTTCGGCGTAAGACTGAGCCAAAAGGGCGGCTTATGCCGGAATGACGGCTTCGAGGGTTTCTAAACAAATTTCGTTTTGATGACTGTTGCCGGACCAACGGCTAAAATGTCCAATTGCCGTCATGGAGTGAGGCTTTTCGCTGTGTTCTTGCGGCTAAAACGGCATCATGCGTTACTAAAATCAACATCGACTCCTTGGCCATTTCCAAGAGGAGCGAGCCGATGAGTTCTGCATTCATCCTGTCTAGATTGCCTGTCGGTTCATCCGCCAGCAGCAATGTCGGACGATTTACCAAGGCCCTTGCAATGGCAACGCGTTGTCTTTCGCCGCCGGAAAGTTCCGAAGGCCGGTGGTCAAGCCGCTCGGACAGTCCGGCACGTTCCAGCAACTGCATTCCCCATTGCTTTTGTTCGGTCGTAATGGGTCCTTCGGCCAAAAAGGGTATCAAGACATTTTCCAGTGCGGTACATTGCGGCAAAAGATGATGTTCCTGAAAAACGAAGCCGATGTTCCGCCGCCGGAATGCGGGCAAGTCCTTATCCCGTAGCATGGAGAAATTGATGCCATTCAGCACAATGGAGCCGGCCGTTGCCGTTTCCAATGTTCCTAGAATGCTTAAAAGCGAACTCTTGCCTGACCCGCTGGGGCCTACTATCGACAAACTTTCACCGGCTTTTAGTTCAAAGGAACAATTTTTAAGCACATCTAAGGCTCCATCCCGCACGGGATAAGTTTTGCAAAGATTGGAGACAGCAAGAAGCACGGCAATGTTCGGGATTTCGACAATGTACAATCACAGGTATTGTAGTATGAACAGGCAGAGCAAACAAGAGTGCCAGGCATAGCGAAAATGTTGTATCCTTCCGCAGATTGTACCGCAGGATTGCGAACCTGGATAAAATTGGTACACTATTCGCACAATGATTACCCCTCGCACTCTGAAAGGTTTCCGCGACTTCCTGCCCGATGTGATGCTCCCCAGAGAACGGCTCATCGAAACGGCAACCGAAGTTTTCCGTTCCTATGGTTTCTGTCCCATCGACACGCCCGCATTGGAATATCTCGAAATCCTGCAAGGCAAAGGAAGCGATGAAACCGACAAGCAACTTTATCAATTCACCGACCACGGCAACCGAAAAGTCGGTCTCCGGTTCGACCTCACTGTGCCGCTTGCGCGATATACCGCTCAGCATTTCGCCGAGTTGACCTTTCCCTTCAAACGCTATCACATCGGCAAAGTCTGGCGAGGTGAAAACACACAAGCCGGCCGGTATCGCGAGTTTATGCAATGCGACTTCGATGCCATCGGAACCAAATCGCTCGCTGCCGACATCGAAATTGTGCTCGTGATTAACGACCTCTTCGAACGTATTGATATTAAAACCAAAAGAACATTCACTCGGTTCAAAATCCGAATCAACAATCGCAAAGTTTTGAATGGCCTGCTGGATAAACATAACATTGCCGACAAGACCACGCATATCCTTCGGGCATTGGATAAACTCGGCAAAATCGGGAAGCAGGCCGTCGTTGCCGAGATGATGCAGACGGCAACGGTTTCCGAAAAGCAGGCGGAGTCAGTCTTGATGCTGACAAAACTTGCCGGAACGACGGATGATGTCCTCCTGGCACTGCGTCCATTGCTTGCGGGCAATCCGCTCGGCGAGGAGGGCATTGCGGAACTTGACGAATTGTTTCGCTGTGTCCAGGCATCAGGCATTCCCGAAGGCCGAGTCGAATTGGATGTTTCCATTGCCCGCGGATTGGATTATTATACCGGCACAATTTACGAAACATTCCTTGATGAGTTGCCGAAAATCGGCAGTGTGTGCAGCGGCGGACGGTATGATAACTTGGCGGGGCTTTACACGAAACAGGAACTGCCCGGAGTAGGGTCATCGCTCGGTTTGGACCGTTTGGTATCCGCGATGGAGGAACTCGGGATGCTTGAAAAAATATCGTTGCCGGTTCAGGTTTTTCTGCCGTTTTTTGCAGCTGGTCGTTTGGCGGATTATTTGCATTTTGCTTCGGCACTTCGCCGGGCAGGCATCGGCGTGGAGTTTTATCCCGAATCAAAAAAATTGGGCCAGCAGTTAAAGTATGCCGACAAGCGGGGATTCCGGTGGGCAATCATCATTGGTGAAGAGGAATGGATGCAAAACACTTGTCAAATCAAGGATTTACAGACCGGCAAGTCGCTTGGATGCTCGCTCGACGAGTGTGCCGACAGGTTGCACCCCCAGGCTACGGGGCAAGGAAGTCAGTCTTGAAACAGACGGCAAAACATTGTATAATGGGCGGTTCATTGTACAGTGCGGAAACTCTCCCGGCTGATTCCTTATGTCCGATCCTCTTGTTCTCAATACAGATATGATGCCGATTACCGATGCGGAGTTCAAC
>Ga0099364_10007812_pt1 | contig 15196 bp, 11 predicted proteins | sample TergutTh196P3_FD_73070 | JGI IMG/M metagenome (GOLD analysis project Ga0099364, IMG submission 73070) | Microcerotermes parvus P3 segment gut microbial communities from Pointe-Noire, Republic of the Congo - Th196 P3 | ecosystem: Host-associated > Arthropoda: Insects > Digestive system > Gut ... | reverse complement strand
CAGGTTAACAGTCACCGATTGGAGTTATCTTGATAAAAACCCTTACCGCTCGGCGATTGCGGGACTCCCCTACTCATTTGACCAAAAAACTTGTTAGCGGACTGCACTTTGGAGAGACGCATTAGCATATAGTCCCTTGTCCCCAGATAGTGATGCCGCCTCGATTCTCGCACATCTTCGCACCAAAGAAATCCCAGAATGTTCTATATGTCCCAATAAAATCATCGTTACCGAATCAAGGCAGATGCCGCCGTTAATACCGAAAAAGGTTTGAAAGTCCCCGGCAAAAAAACAACAAAATAACGCTATTCCAAGGGGTTCTTTCTATGCGATCCGGGGATTTTCAACCGTGATGGGTCTCTCAATGTTCTCCGATACAATAGATGTAATTGGTGCTCCGAATATAGAGACGGTCATTCAAGACTGCCGGACTGGTAAGCACCGGCTCCGGCATCGGATTGACGGCAAGAATCATCGCGGCTTCCGCTTCACCGGTCAATCTTCCATCATCATCCAGCACAATTTTGGAGAGGTCAATCACAAAGGCTCTCGCATTCTCTTCCGACTTGTCAAAGGCATAGACAAGCGTCCCTACCCGAAGCGGAGAGGAATAGAAACTCGCCCTATCGTCGATCTCCAATTCCCACGACCGTGCTCTATTTCTGTCGCCGATGACTGTTGGGTCATATCCCGTCAGATAGCCGGAAGTATGGAGCGTGATGTAATAGTCTTCGGTCGCCAACGGACTTGCCGTATCCGGCAGCGCATTCGCTCCGACCCAGAGGACATGCGTTGCCGTGATGTCTCCCAACCCCGACGCATCAATGGCGGTCGTGCCGGGATGTTCATTTGTAATCAAGACGATGTTTCCCTGCGACACTGCCGAGGGGCCGACATCACCGCCGCTTAAACGTCTAACCCGCCAGATTTCCGTGCCGTCTTCGGGATTGTAGGCAACCGCATAGGGATTGGCACAAGTGATGATCTGGTATGCATCGCCGATTTTCTTAATCGTCGGCGATGCCCAGGAATTCGGCATATCCCGGGGAGTCTCCCAGATAAGGGAACCATCATTCAAGTCAAGGGCAACGATTTTTGATGTACCGTCGTCGCCGTCGCCGTTATCGAACTGCACGATCAACCGGTCAAAGTGCAGGGCGGGGGAACTTGAAAAGCCGTAGGAATTGTCGGGAATACCGAAACTCTTCCGCCAAACAAGGTTGCCCGAAAAATCGACGGCCACCAGTTCACCATTGGCAAACATGGCATAAACATGCCTGCCGTCCACCACCGGCGTAGGGGCGGCGTAACCGGTGTCGGGATAGATGGGGCCGGGAACACCTATATCAAGCCGGGTTACGTCCGCCGTCCAAAGGAGTGTACCGTCGGCGCGGTCATAGCAGAAAATCTTTTGCGATTCTTCGTCGGCACCTGTCAGGAATAATTTATTCTCCCAAATGATGGGAGAGGAATTGCCGACAAGGGGGACTTCGGATTGCCAGATGATATTTTCTCTTGTCCGGCCGTCCCAGTGAATCGGCGGATTCTCGGAAAATCCGAGACCGTTGCCGTCAAAGTTACGGAAGGAGACCCAATTTTGCTTGAGCAGTTCTTCCGTCAGTTCGATGGCGGGCGCAGGCGGCACTGCCTCAATGTTCGCTGCCGCACTTTGTACGGCACCCGGCACTATGGGCGGCGGGGCGGGGAGGTTGGCTTCGGCAACCAGTTTGTCGAGGAATATCCGTTCTATATCGGGCACCGGCGCAAGCAACAGTCCCGCATAGAGGCCGCCGAAGAGCATGAGCCAAGAGAGAACGACGGTAAACCGCCACGAGACAACCGTGTTATCTTTTCGGGCTGTGTCGCTGGGATGGGGAATCGGCCGCTTCAGCACAGAGATCATCCGAACGGCAGCGAAAAACAGGATGGAAGAAGCCAGCAAAAAGTATGTCGTCCGTTGAGCGGTTGTCCGGCGTTGAAAATAGTTGATCCGCAGGTCGTGGTCGAGTTGGCGGATTTGTTCCCGGAGTTCTTCGTCCTGCCGGTTCTGCGCGAGTGCCTGCCGCAGCGCGAGAAAGGATTGGTAATCGGTCGGCAATCGGTTGTAGGAAGCATCGGCGGGCAACCGGTAGGAAGCATCAGTGGTCGGCAATGGACTTGCCGTTTCGTCTTGTGAAATGCCCCAAGAAACGCTCTGCGAGAGAGTTCCCCTATAACCATGATAGTTAACTGCAAGGATGGCAAGGAAAATAAGGCAAAAGGTACCGCTGACGGCGGCAAGAGCAACGGCAAGCCGGTACAATGACCGCACGCCGGGGAGGGGGGACGCATCTAAAACAGTTGTCATGCCTCCCATTTTAATCGGCAACGGGCATGTTTGCAATCGCCAGCGAGTCCACAGGGTCTTAAATGTTTTTGATTATTCTTCGCGTCCTTTGCGTAAATCTTTGCGGTTAAAAAAGTGAGGCATTACCGCCCTGGCGGGAAAATTTTACACAAAACAGGCACAAAACACACAGAGCCTGTGGCGTAAGCCAGGGAATCGTTCGCTGATTCCCTAACTGACGTTACGGGCTCTGTGAACGCGGCTCTGTGAACGTTGTTTGTTTTTGCCTAGTGCCTTGTTCATGTTCAATTTTGGGATTCGAACAAAAGCCGGAATGTATTGTTATCAAGGGGGCAGTGTCATGACGGATCGCAACGTGCGAGTCTGTCATTGCGCTGCGCTCCATTCCGGCTTCTGTTTTTATCCCAAATTTGGACTGTCCCAAGGCACTATACTGCAACACGGTATAAATTGGACTTTGCGCCCTTTGCGTACTTTGCGGTTAAATCCTTTTTTTAACCGCAAAGTACGCAAAGGGACGCAAAGAGTCGCAAGGAAAATAATGTACAATGATTGGCGTGCCATAGTATAGGTTAGATGCCGCCTTGAACAAGGCACGTACTGCACCCTCGCATAGTTAAATACCGCTGGTCGAAACCGCTTGACGAAAAAAATAAAATCTTCTACAATCTTGAAAAGGAAAATCACGGAAAGGAGACACCCCGTATGCACGAGTATGATGCCTATTATAACAACGAGGAACTGCAATTTAGACAGCGTCGGGAAAACCTCTTGATGGATGCGGCCAGTTACGTTCTGGCTTTTGAAGATGAAAAGTTTCTCAGCAGCCCGGAAGGACGCACCTACCGCATGCAACTTGAAGCGGTCAAACCGGAAACCATCTTCAGATTGCAACATATCGAGTCAACCATCATCGTGTTCGGCAGTGCCCGATTCCTGCCGGGTGATGTTGCCCAAAATTATCTGCGTGCCGTTGAAGAACAGTTGGCGGCGAATCCCGACGATCAAGGATTGCAGAGAAAACTCCGCGATGCTCAGTGCCGAGTGAAATTCTCGAAGTATTACGATATGGCCAGGGAATTTGCTCAAATTGCGTCGAAATTCAGTCAGCAGGCGACTCCCCGAAGCGGTTACCGGCGGCATGATTTTATTGTTTGTACCGGCGGCGGGCCAGGCATCATGGAAGCGGCCAACCGCGGTGCCCATGATGTCGATGCGATGTCGATTGGACTGAACATCATGTTGCCCTACGAGCAAAAGCCGAATCCGTACATTTCAAACGAATTCTGTTTTCAATTCCATTATTTTGCCATCCGTAAACTGCATTTTATGCTCCGTGCGAAGGCCATGGTCGCCTTCCCCGGCGGATTCGGCACGTTCGATGAGTTATTTGAGGGACTCACACTACGTCAAACACAACGGATGCAGCAATTGCCGATTATTCTTTTCAGCGAAGAGTTCTGGCGCAACTGCATCAATTTCGATTATTTGATCGAATCGGGTGTCATTTCGCCGGAAGATATTCACCTGTTCACCTTTGTCGAAACTCCGCAACAGGCTTGGGATGCTATTGTCGATTATCACAAAGCGAGGAATGATCCGGTTTTCATGTAAGGCGGGGACGTTGTTTTTTAGTCCTTGGGACAGTCTAATTTTGGGACAACTTGTGGAAACCTCTAAAAACAGCAAGTTCTTCTCATTCTTTGCGGTTACAAAAGGATTTAACTGCAAAGTATGCAAGGGACGCAAAGTCCAATTTCATACCGCTTGCAGCATATTAGAGGTACCCTATGCAAACTTGAACAAAAAAAGGAGCCTTTTTCAGTATTGCGAATAAACGGATTTAGTGTATAATGGCGGTCAATGGGACTATCACCGGTTCATACCGCTGACGGGAAGCCCTTAAAAACACAAAAAATATGCCATACGAACGGTTTTCCGATAGGGCAAGAAAGGTAATGCAACTTGCCAATCAAGAAGCCCAGCGGTTCAATCACGAATACGTCGGGACAGAGCACCTCCTGCTCGGACTCATCAAAGATGGTACGGGCATTGCCGCCAATGTTCTGAAAAACCTCGACATTGACCTCCGAAAAATCCGACACGAAGTCGAAAAACTCGTCCGAAGCGGTCCCGATACCGTGACGATGGGAAGACTTCCGCAGTCGCCGCGCTCCAAAAAAGTGCTGGAATACGCCGTCGAAGAAGCACGGAACCTCAGTCATAGTTACGTCGGCACGGAGCACATCCTGCTGGGACTCCTTCGGGAACAGGAAGGGGTCGCCGCCCAAGTCTTGCTGAATCTCGGTCTGCAACTCGATGAAGTCCGGCGTGAAGTGATGAATCTCCTCGGACACGGCATTGATATGGGGGGGAATATCGCCCTTGCCGACGAGGACGAAATGGATGAAGAGGCCGACGGACGAGGAGGAACCGCTTCGAAACGGGATAATAAGAAAACGCCCGCTTTGGACAGTTTCGGACGCGATTTAACCGAACTCGCCAAGCATAAAAAACTTGACCCCGTGATTGGCCGGGAAAAAGAGATCGAACGCACCATGCAAGTCCTGAGCCGCCGGACAAAGAACAATCCCGTGCTACTCGGTGAAGCGGGCGTGGGAAAAACCGCCATCGCCGAAGGACTCGCCCAACTGATTGCCGACGGGAATGTGCCGGAACTTTTACGCAACTACCGTGTGATTGCCCTCGACTTGGCCATGATGGTTGCCGGTACAAAATACCGCGGGCAGTTCGAGGAACGAATCAAAGCATTGATGAAAGAGGTGAAGGCAAACCGCCGAGTCATCCTCTTCGTGGATGAACTCCACACCATCGTCGGCGCAGGCGGGGCGGAAGGGGCAATGGATGCGTCCAATGTACTCAAACCCGCCTTGAGCCGAGGGGAAATCCAGTGTATCGGAGCAACCACGCTCGATGAATACCGGAAATACATCGAAAAGGATAGTGCGCTTGACCGGCGGTTCCAAATCGTGATGGTTGAGCCGCCGAGCAAGGAGCAGGCCGTCGATATTTTGAGGGGACTCCGGGATCGCTATGAAAAACATCATCATGTCCAGATTACGGATGATGCGATTCACTCGGCAGTCGAACTTTCCGACCGATATATTACGGGACGCTGTCTGCCGGACAAGGCGATTGATGTGATCGATGAGTCGGGTGCGAGAATCCATTTGAAATCGATGATGAAGCCCGCCAGCGTTACGGATTTGGATGCCGAACTCGAGGCACTAGGCAAGGAAAAAGAGGCGGCAGTCGCCAATCAGGATTTCGAGAAAGCATTGGTTCTTCGGAACAAGATGGAAGAACTCACCAAAACGAAGAATGAAGCCATCAAGAAATTGAAGGATAAAGTCGGTGTGGTTGATGAGCCGGTGATTGCCGAAGTGGTCTCCAAAATGACGGGGGTGCCGCTGACTCGGATGACGACGGAAGACACGAAACGGCTTATGGAAATGGAGTCGGAACTGCACAAACGCGTCATCAGCCAAGACGAAGCGATCAAGGCGATTTCCAAAGCAGTGCGGCGGAGCCGGAGCGGGTTGAAAGACCCGAAGCGGCCGACGGGGGCCTTCATTTTTGCGGGGCCTACGGGAGTCGGAAAAACGCTTTTGGCAAAGGCTCTCACCGAGTTTTTGTTCGGAAACGAAGATTCGCTCATCCAATTAGACATGAGTGAGTACATGGAAAAGCACAACGTCAGCCGATTGGTCGGTGCTCCTCCGGGTTATGTCGGTTACGAAGAAGGGGGACAACTGACCGAAAAAGTGCGGCGGCGGCCTTATTCCGTGGTGCTGTTGGACGAAATCGAAAAAGCGCATCCCGATGTCTTCAATATGATGTTGCAAATTATGGAAGAGGGGCGTTTGACCGATAGTTTCGGACGCAACGTTGATTTCCGTAATGCAGTGCTGATAATGACGACGAATGCCGGTGCGGAGGCTATCAAGAATGAGTCGGCGTTTGGTTTCCAAAAGCCTTCGGACGATGCGTCTTATGAGAGTATGAAGGAGCGGGTTCACGAGCAGGTCGAACGTGTATTCCGCCCGGAGTTTGTGGGGCGGTGCGATGACATTATTGTATTCCGGCATCTTACGGAGCATGATCTCGAAGCGGTGGTCGATTTGGAACTCAAAAAGGTTCGGAATCGGCTATTCGAGAAGGGATTGAAACTTCTATTGAGCAATGATGCCCGGGCGCATTTAATTAAGAAGGGGAGCAATCTGGACTTCGGAGCGCGCCCTCTCCGCCGTGCCATCGAAGGGAATGTGGAAGACCCGTTGTCGGAAGAACTGCTCAAAGGAGAGTTCGAGGGGAAAGAGGTTGTTGCCGTCGATGTAAAGATGGTCGGCGACAAGAAGCAACTGGTGTTCGAGGGGAAGATGTTTGACGAAGTGGATGACCAGTCCAAGGAGAATCTCAATCTGCTTTATGCTGCCCCAAAGCGGAGCAAGGAGCCCGATGCCGTACCGGAAAAGGCGGAACATAGTGTCGGGTAAGGCCGTCGCGAACGGCACCATCACCTGCTGTCCCGACCCGCCAAAGTTATGCTGCGGCACGGCAATCATCTACGGGCATCTCTAAAAACGGTTTCCGCCTCTTGTTTTGGGCGGAAAACGGTGTGAATCCGCACTTTGCGTTCTTTGCACAACCCTTTGCAGCCTTTTCGGTTAAGTCTTTTTTACCGCAAAGGATACGCAAGGAACGCAAAGGTTTGTTCGCACCCCAAAATTTAACATTAACAAAGCACTAGGCCTGACGCGAAACTAACCGTCATACGTTAACAGGCATTTAATCACGCTTCCTGTGCGGCCTGCCGCTAAGGCTTCGTTGACCTGTTCAAAGGGAAACGTGTGCGTTACAAACTCATCCGCCCGGAGTTTGCCCTGACGAATCCAATCACAGAGCGGCTTCTGCGCCTCGCGTTCACGGAAACGGGTAGGCCACTGATGGACGAACAAGTTAAAATTGTAAGGCCCCAGACTATTGTTCAACGGAATCGTTTCGTGAGCAAGCACACCGTAAATGCAGATCGAACCGCCCAGTTTGATGAGCGGGAGCGTCAGATTGACGATAGTTTCGTTACCGACGGCATCAATGACGGCATCCAACGGAGTATGCGAATCTTTCAGGGCAGGAACATCTTCCGGCAAGATGACTTGACTGGCACCCATTTCGAGAATTTTTGCGTGTCGGGACTTGTTCGGTTCGACCACGCCGATCCAATTTAGGCCGAGCAGCCGGGCAAACTTGGCGAAACTCAACCCGACGGGGCCTGCCCCGAAAATCAGGATATCATCCCCCGCTTTCAGGTGAAAATCACCGAAGGCGGCATAGACTTCACGCCAAGTGCACAGCAATGCCGCTTCTGCAAACGGAATATCCTTTTCCACCACCCGTTGGATTTCGCATGATTCAAACCAGCCATGTTCGGCATTGGCAGCCCCATCTTCCATCATCGCATCGTGGTCATGAACGAGGACGTACTCGCAGAACCCGCCCCAGCCGCAATGGATGTTGGGATCGCCATAATCGCCGAGCATTCCGCCGATGACATGGTCGCCTATCTTGAAATGGCGGACTTTTTCGCCGAGTTCCTCGACAATTCCGACTCCTTCGTGTCCCAGAACGAGAGGGAACTTATCGACACCGGGGAAATGTCCTTCGATGAGTTTGCGGTCGGTCGCATTACAAATCGCGGCAACCTTGTTCTTGACCAACGCCTGGTAGGGAGCCGGTTTTGGCTTGGCAACCTCGATAATTTCGACTTGGTTCGGTTTGACAGCAGCAATGGTTTTCATAAGGAAACTCCTTTGGGGTTAAAGTAGGGCGGCAAGGCACCGCCAACCGCCTTTGTTAAAGCATCTCGGCGTAAAAGCATCGCATCTAAAATTTGCACTATGGCGGGAAGATGTCAATAGGGGAAGCGCCGGATTCGACCGGAAAAAGGGATTTTTCTCAAAATAAAGCCCTATTTTTAAGCACCGGCGACAACGTGGGCAAAATAGGAAAAAATAGGCAAAAAATTGTTTTCGCCATAAAAGGGGCGTTAACCCGCCTGTTTATCGGACTCTACTGTAAAATGCCGATGATTGCATTTTTTTTCTTTGTGTCTTCTATACTGAAAACATCAAAAATCGTACCACACCCCCATTCCGACCTTATGTTCCCGCGGGTGGTTGAGGAAGGAATACTGCTCACTGACACCATTGAAGTATTGCACACCGATTCGGAACAACTCATTTCGGGAACCCCGCCATTGCCAACCCGTTTGCACCGTGTAATTGCCGTCGTAATTGTGTTCCTGCATTAACCTGATATTCACGGCGGCAAAGGGAGTTCCCCAACCGCCTCTTGCCGGATAGACCGGACTGTATTCGGCTCCAAACTGAAAGTGCCAGGGTTTAGTCCAATCACTACGCATCCATGCGTAATCTGCCTCTGCATAGAGCCGCGTATTGGGTGTCGGACGGTAAGCATAACTGAACAGCCACGCCTCGCGGTAGTAATTCAACCTGTGATGCCGTTCATACTCCTTGTCCTTACTCGTGTCATGCCCAAAGTAGGGATCGCCCACATTTTTATTCCAACCCCCTTTGTTGATGTAACGCAACACCCTTTCATCCCCAACGTGCGTACTGACATGATAATATCCTGTACGTACCTGCCAAACTTTGGTGCCGTAGGAAAGGGGTAATCCAAATCGGAAATCGTTGGCTTCCATGTCCATCCCTTGTTTCAGGGCGAGCCGCAGGTGAACGGAGCCTTCCATATCGAGTTGCCAGCCTTCGGGAAACAGGGCACTTCGATTGCCGTAGCGTAATAATGGAGCCCGTCCGCCGAGGGTGATGTCCCAGTTCCAGTTGATGTCGGAATCATAATTGATCACACCGGCAAGCCGATTTTGTGTGGCGGCCAGATAGGCGGGATAAATGAATCCGTCGGGAAACATTTGCCACGTCCAATTTTCCGTGTGAAAGGATTGCACCGTCTGGACAGCAACGTTTTGATGTATCGGCACGGGTTCACTCATCGCGGGAGCCGATGAGGGACATAACCGGATCGGCGGAAATGTGTCGGCACGCAACATTCCGTGCCAAGCGGCTATTGCCCCAGCAATGAGCATCACTATTTGGAGAATCACCCTGCAAAACATGACGGGAATGGTAGTGATTTACATAAAGAACGTCAAGAGGACTTTGAGAAGGGAACCTCCTAAGGGTGTGCTGGCGGTAAAAAAATCACCAATACAGAGTTGGCGGGAAAAATTTGCAAAGAACAAACAGAGCCCGGTGCGGTAGCACCGGAGCTTCCGCTCCGGGCTCTGTGAACTTTCAAGTGCCTGGAATGACGGAGCGTGTCCAACCCCATTTGCCCTTCGTTTTAGCGTATGACGGCGAATCGGGCGGGAGTGCCCTGCCGAATGATGCCCAAGCCTTCCTGTAATAAATGGAATGCCGTTGCTCCCTCTATCGTGCCGAGCCGATAAAGTATTTCCGGTGAGATGGCCGGATGCCGCTTGACGGCAAACTGCATCTCCTCGACAAGACTCAAATTCGGCACTGAGGCCAAACTGTCCGTCCCCAGTAAAACCCTCACACCGTAGTCCAACATTTTTCGCAACGGATAACTTGAATGCCGAAAATAAGCATGCGAACGGGGACAATAGATGACCGACATCGTCTCCCGATGTGCCGCCAGAAAACGTAACTCCTCGTCGTCGAGATAGTTCCCATGCACAATGAATGCACTCGGCGCAGCGGAGAGCAATCGCAGGTAATCCATGGGACGCTTGCCGAGCAGCACGGACTTCGGGTTATAGTCGGGATCAGCACGCCTCATCATTTCCAGCAAGGGACCTGTATGGTGCCGTAAGAGTTGCCGTTCGTCCCGCGTTTCGGCAAGATGCATCGCGAGGGGGACATGCTGTTCGAGTGCCCTTTCCAAGAGTGCTGGACAAACCGTGTGCGGAGCGTGCGGGGATAAACCAAACAATTTAATCTGTGCTCCGGCTTCTTCAATCCCCGCTTCGTTAATCCCGTAATTCAATGTTTTGGCGGCATCCTCCCGCCAAGCGAGGAGTTCGGCAAAGGGGAGCCATTGAGGCTGCGGCATTGGAGAGGGCAGTCGGCTGCACTCCCGGCATTCGTGGGGGACAATATCATTAGGGACAATATCGGCCGCGGCAAGGGTCGATTCCAAGAATTCCCGTCGGCAAAATGCTTGGCGAATGCCTTCTCCCGCATTGTACTCCGCACTCCGGCGGAAAGCGAGGAGCGATGCAACCCAGCCGGACATCGAACGGCTTGGCACATCGAGCGGCGAGGCCAACTGACTCAACTCCAGATGGGCATGAGCATTGATGCCGGCGGGCAAAATGATACTCTGCTCGCCGAGATATTGGGTGAACGGATGTGCCGGTGTGGCAGAAACCGAATCGACTTGCCCTTCCGTGATGTTAATCCAGTGATTCTCTACGGGAGTGCCCAGCATGGAATGAATCCATCGTGCTCCCAAAGAATACCGGACTGATTGCTCCATTGTGCCCATTTTGATTGAGGCGGCAAAATATCCGCACCGATGCTGTATCAGCTGTGGTCGCAGATATTCTATCATAGGAACCGCAAAGCGTCGAAATATGCAGGAAGGTAAAAAATGAGTAAGGAGTGTCGCCCGTCGCGTACAAAGTCCATAACGCACAGAGTCCCTAACTGACGTTACGCAAAGGGCGCAAAGAGTCGATTCGTTGCGTTATCGGCACACATCAATATAAAAAATCGATTTTTAGTGGTTTCTTTAGAGAAAAAAAGAGCCGGAGCGCAGCGCAGTCCCCGGTTTGATTGCGTGAACGTCCGGGGATTACACGGAGTACCGCTCTGTCCCCGGCTCTTTTTTTCCCGTAAACAGGGGAAGTCTATCAGAGTCTATTCAATCTTTCGGCCCCTTCATTCACCGACGGGCGGGGCGGACGGGCATTGCCGAACGGTTGACGTCCGGTCCGGGCCTGCGGCGATGATGCCGAAGACGAAGAAGTGCCGGCCGTTGTCAGGCTTCGGGGCGTTTTGGTTACCTCATAGACCGCTAAAAGATTGCCCTGGTCAGGACCATTGGAGAGCAGATGGGGACTGCCGCTGAAATGGACAAGGCGGTCAAGGAAGTCAACGGCACGCACATGTGAACGTTCACCGCCGTACCTGTATTCCGGGACAAAATGGGGATCAAGGTAACTGTGAAAGGCTTTCTTGTAAGGTTCCCAGCCGATTTCTTCAACCAAACCAAAAAGATAATAATCAAAAACGCTCCCGCCGCAACAGCAGGCGGCAAACGGCTCTATCTCCTCCTTTCGGACGTTTTGCAGTGCCTTATCAAATTCACGCAATCGGTACTGTCTGCCGCGTGTCAGTTGGAGATTGCCGTTTCGATATTCGGGCGACCCGAATCGGGCATCCAATTTCTCTAACACGTAGGCCACTTTTAAGTTGGCCATACTTTCGGGACAAGCACGCCAGCCGATTGCCGGCGGAGCAAACATGTGGGCAATCTCGTGCAACATGATGTGATTCCACGAATTATACCGCGTAATCTCACGCCAGAACCATCGGGGCGGATGTTTCACGCAGATTATATCACGCGAAACATGGGCATGAGCAGCGGCGTTCCCCTGAATATCGACGAGGTCAATATAAATGACCCGACCGCTGGTAGCGGTGTTGCCCACAAGGTCGGCAAAGGCTTCGTAGGCACTATCCATTTTTCTGACAAACGCCGTAAATTGTGAACGGGATATCTCCCGTCCGCTCCCGATGTGCCGAAGCCACGCTTTGCTAAAAACAATGTGTGTCCCCACCAAGACGGGATCGATCTCTTCAAGACCGGCAAGAACTAATTGGGGAAGGTCTGTACGGCCGCTGGCGGGGCAATCGAAGTTGCGCATCCCTTCCATTTGCCGTTTGAGTTTATCTAGGGTCTGTTGCCGCTCCGGCGTTAAGGGAGCGGATGTTTGCTGCGCACCAACACCTCCCGCGAAGAAGAGGATGCACACCGGCACAATGCACACCGGCAACAAGGCGAAAAGAAACCTGCCCGTATGTAATGTTCGTTCTATTCTCATTGCTCTACCTCCCCTCAATGTAGGAAACCTCTAATATACTACAAACGGCATAAAATTGAACTTTGCGTTCCTTGCGCAACCCTTTGCACCCTTTGCGGTTAAAGAAAGACTTAATCGCAAAGAGCGCAAAGGTTTACGCACAGTTCGCCAGGGAGATAATCCATTTGTCCCCGTGTAGGGTATCACTCCTCCTTCCCTCAACATCGCCATGGTGAACGCATGGCCCGGCTTCGTAAGCGGTTGGCGGCATCGACTTCGGCACCGGTGCCGGTGAACTCTTCTTTTTCAGGATCGAATTTCAATACAATACTCTCTTCGGCAGCCGACTTTCTTGCCGGACTCAAATCCCAAACGATCTTGGCACAGTGCGAAGCGATATGGGCATTGGCCGCGACATCCGCATTGCAGGAAGGCTTCTTTCGCGACTTGACGCAGTCAAGGAATTCGCGGACATGATTGGCAGTTTCGTCCGTTCGGGTGAAAAACCTTAACTCCTTGCGGAGTGCGTCGGACGAGACTTCCACGCGTCCGCTGTCTCCCGTTTCGACCCAGCCGTCCTCTCCGACGAATCGGGCAGAGCAGGAACCGAGAGCCCAGCCGTCGTTGCGGCAGACGAGTTTCACACCGTTGGCGTAGCGTGCCTCGACTCGGGCGGTCTTGTTGCCCTCGTTATCGTAGGTTGCCCAGTATTCAATCGGTACAGTATCGTCCGATTGATTTCCCCATTGACAGGAGTCGATGGTATGGGTTCCCCATTCGAGGATACCGCCGCCGTGAAAATCATAATGTCCCCGCCAACCGCCGCCGACGTAGGACGAATTGTAGGGCCGCCAGGGACAGGGGCCGAGCCAGAGATCCCAGTCCACCTCTTCTTTGGGGGGTTCCGGCTGGGCGGGAAGCCAATCGTGCGTTGTTCCCGGACTCAACGTGTTCGCATGCACTTCGGTTATTTTGCCGAGTTTTCCTTCGTGGGCGAGTTTAGCGGCAAGTTGAAAATGTTCGGCGTTTCGGCGTTGCGTTCCTGCCTGAAAGATGCGTCCATAGCGGTTGACGGCAACTTCGACTGCCCGGCTTTCTTGGATGGTCAGCGAAAGAGGCTTTTCGCAGTAGATGTCTTTTCCTGCTTTGGCGGCGACAATAGAAGCCATCGTGTGCCAACGATCTCCGGTGGCGATAAAAACGGCATCCATCTGCGGGTTCGCCTCGTAGAATTCAGACATATCCCGGTACATGGCGCAGTCGCTGCTGCCGTATCTTTCGTCTACGCGGCGTTTGACGGCTTCGCGTTGACTTCTGCGAATGTCGCAGATGGAGAGGAATCGGACATCGGGTTGATTGAGGAAATTGTTTAGCACACCGCTGCCGCGTCCCCCGATACCGAGGGCACCGAGAATAATCTGTTCGCTGGGAGGCACTGCTCCATTCATCCCGAGCAATTTTCCGGGCACATAAAGGGGAACGGAAACGGCCGTTGCGGCGAGGGCTGCATTTTTGATGAATTGCCGCCGATTAAGCATCTGCCGATAAGAAAGGGGTTGTGTTGTCATCGTTTCTTTGCGGGGTTAGTGGATGCAAGGGTTGTCGAGCATCAGACTCCACTGCCGTTATGCTATTCTATTGCACGGGTTTTGTCAAGTTACGAGAGGGAACACCCCTATCGGGTGTCAGTCCGATAACACGTTTATTTTTTCCATCCTAATTGCTTTGCGGCGGGTAGCGGATCGTGGCAGCACTTCTCCCGTACCTCTCGCAAGGTTCGCTCTCCTTTGTGCAACAAATTCGTCAGCGACACCGCCATATTCGTCAATACCGTCCACGCCTCGCCCCAAGACGAAGCGCAGACATGTTTATCCTCGCCATACTCCTTGTCCTTTTGCAAATGAAGACAATTTTCAATCTCCCAATGTCCCAAAATATATCCCTGGAACGCCGACGCAGAAACCACATCAGGATCAAGACTGCTAATATAATAACGCGTTTCCAAAGAAACACCCTTCTTGTTGCGAGGCATCCTTGAAAACCTCTTGCATCGTTGCATGGACTTTCGGTTGATTATCCTTCACTTAAAACAAGTCAGGAGAGTTTTTTGAGGAGTCGTTTTATCCCTCGTGCGATTTCGGCGGGCGTGGAGACATTGGCGAGGAGTCCGAGTAGGACGATGGCGAGTAGGGTGGCGGCGGGATGGACTGTATTATGTTGAGTGAGCCTTGTTTGGTTCGTGGATCGGGCACGGAGGGGAATGTTGGAATGGACATGATTGACATCTGTGAGGAAAGGTAGGATTTCGAATACGTGTACTGCGTAAAAAAGGCAGACGTGTTTGGATATTTTTGGACGAAAACCTCGATTTTCTCAAAAATTCTAACAAAAGGAAAAACGTGTCGACGGACTGGTTAAAGCAGACGGGTGGTTTCGCTCCCTCTTGACAAAACATCATTTTGCGATACACTGGGAGACAGTTTATTGAACAAAGGCGTTCATTGGATGATACCAAAGGACTCCCCCTCGTACAGGGCGGATTCGAAAGGTGTCATACGGTGAACGCCTTTTTTTGTCAACTTGCCAAACATAAAGGAGACTCACAATGAATACGACAAACGAAACGCAAAAAGCATGGAGCGGAGTTTTCACCGAAGGAACCGACCAGCGTGTCGAAACGTTCACCGAAAGTATCAGTTTCGACCGAAGACTCTACGAAGTCGATATTCGTGCGTCCATTG